>CETG01188285.1_pt1 | contig 20187 bp, 18 predicted proteins | sample 361471 | NCBI WGS metagenome assembly CETG01 (sample SAMEA2622696, study PRJEB7988) | marine metagenome | isolation source: saline water (ENVO:00002010), including | reverse complement strand
AAATAAGTAATTATTCATAAGCCTAAACAAGCATGGGTTTAAGACGTGATGATTATTGAGAAGAATGATACGGAGTGGTAAAAAATTTTGATAATTCTTACTTGAAATCAAAGAATCAAAACAAGAGAATGCTATTGATTTCCATTCCCGTAAGATTTGCTTGAGCAACAAGTGTCACAAAAGGTACTCGTTGATACAAAACTTGTAGCTTTAGATCCCTACGTTCAGTTCCACTTAGCTGCTAGAAAATTTACTTATGGGAAAATCCACCCAAGACGTGTTACGTCAAATCAAAGACGAGTCAATAGAGCTTGTAGACCTAAAATTCACTGACCTTCACGGAAAATGGCAACATTTAACTGTTACCTCAGACATGGTGGACGAGGAATCCTTTAAAAGTGGATTAGCATTTGATGGATCATCAATAAGAGGATGGAAAGCCATAAACGAGTCAGACATGTCAATGGTTCCAGATCCCTCCTCGGCTTGGATTGACCCTTTCTATAGGCATAAAACATTAAGTCTTATTTGTTCAATACAAGAGCCAAGAAGCGGCGAACCTTATGGACGTTGCCCAAGATCTCTTGCTCAAAATGCACTCAAGTACCTTTCAGATACAGGTCTTGCTGATACAGCTTTTTTCGGTCCTGAACCAGAATTTTTCCTATTCGATGATGTTAGATATAACTCTAGTGAGGGAGGATGTTCTTATAGTGTTGACACAATAGAGGCACCCTGGAACACAGGAAGGGTTGAAGAAGGAGGAAACCTCGCATACAAAATCCAATTAAAAGAAGGTTATTTCCCCGTTTCGCCTAATGATACTGCACAAGATATTAGATCGGAAATGTTACTTCTGATGGGTGAATTAGGTATCCCAATTGAAAAGCATCACCATGAAGTTGCAGGAGCTAGTCAACATGAACTAGGAATGAAATTTGGAGAACTAATCCAGGCAGCTGATAATGTAATGACCTATAAATATGTAGTAAGAAATATTGCGAAGAAGTATGGAAAGACAGCTACTTTTATGCCTAAACCAGTATTTGATGACAACGGTACAGGAATGCATGTTCATCAAAGTTTATGGAAAGGAGGAAAACCATTGTTTTTTGGAGAAGGTACCTATGCTGACTTATCTCAAACTGCTAGGTGGTACATAGGAGGCATTTTGAAACACGCGCCTTCTTTCTTAGCTTTTACAAATCCTTCAACAAATAGTTATAAAAGATTAGTTCCAGGATTTGAAGCCCCTGTAAACTTAGTTTATTCTCAAGGTAATAGATCTGCAGCTGTTCGCATCCCTCTTACAGGTCCGAGTCCAAAAGCCAAAAGACTTGAATTCAGATCTGGAGATGCTTTAGCAAATCCCTACATTGCATTTAGTGCAATGCTAATGGCTGGAATTGATGGTATAAAAAATCAAATAGATCCAGGAGAGGGTATAGATGTAGATCTATTTGATCTTCCTGCAGAAAAACTATCCGAAATAGATACAGTACCCTCATCTCTTAATGATGCATTGGAGGCCTTGGCTAACGACAATAACTATTTAAAAGAAGGAAATGTATTCACTGACGAATTCATTAATAATTGGATTAGTTTAAAATATGAAGAGGTGCAACAACTACGTCAAAGGCCTCACCCTCATGAATTTTCAATGTACTATGATGCTTAGTCAAAAACATAAGATAAATAGAAATAGATAAATAAACACCAAAATTCTGAGCGCTAATATATTATGCTAATTATAATATAGATAATAGTTTTAAATCATGAACGATCAATCAAATACTCAAAATGATCCAGTCCTTACCTTTGAGGGACTTAGATATGATCTGAATAATTTGCCTGAAGAACTGAAAGAGCTAGTAAGAGGAATGCAAGTTGCAGACGCCCAGCTAAGAATGCACGAAGATACTTTAAAAGTTCTAGCAGTTGGTCGACAATCTATGGTTTTACAGCTAAAAGAAAAACTTAAAGATATTGCTCCATTGCCTTGAGATTTGAATTAATTCTCAGGACTATTTCTTCTACTTAACCTGAAAACAGTACCTGAGAGCAACAACAATCCTATCAAATTAGGTATTGCCATTAATCCATTAAGCGTATCAGCTAAACCCCAAACAACCCCCCTGTTGCCAGCTACTGCGCCAAAAACAACTACTGAGACCCAAAGCAATCTAAAAGGGAGGATTGCCCTGACGCCAAATAGATACTCCGTGCAACGTTCTCCATAAAGACTCCAGCCTAAAATTGTAGTAAAGGCAAAAACCACTAGGCCCAACAACACCACCCAACCTGAACCTGGAATGGCAGAATTAAATGCTGCTATTGACAAATCAGCTCCAGATAATCCTTCCCCATAAACCCCACTAGTGAGGATTACTAATGCCGTCATTGTGCATATGACTAATGTATCAACAAAAGTTCCTAGCATCGCTATCTGCCCTTGCCTAACTGGATCATTAGTTTTGGCCGACGCATGAGCGATCGGCGCACTGCCTAGGCCTGCCTCATTAGAAAAGATTCCTCTTTTAAAACCCATTAAAATAACTTGAAATACTGATCCACTTATTGCAGCTTTACCTGTAAAAGCGTTAGCAAAAATCAAAGAAAATGCTTCAGGTATTTTAAATATATTTATCGATATGATCACAAGGCAAACTAAAATATAAGCTATTGCCATAGAAGGGACAATAGCAGAAGCAGTCCTTGCTATTCTTGTTACGCCACCAATAATCACTGCAAATACTAGTGCAGATAATATAATACCTGTTACAAATTTAGGAATTCCTAGAAGTAATAAAGCGCTTGACACCTCAAAGCTTTGAACACCATTTCCTATCCCAAAACCTGCAAACATTCCAAAAATAGCAAAGCTTCCAGCAAGCCATTCCCATCTTTTCCCTAAACCATTTTTTATATAGTACATAGGTCCTCCAACATAATGTCCAAGAGAATCTTTCTCTCGAAAATAAACTGCTAAAACGGCCTCTGAATATTTAGTTGCAATACCAAAAAGTGAAATCACCCACATCCAAAAGACAGCGCCAGGTCCACCAACTGCTATTGCAGCAGCAACACCAGCAATATTGCCTGTACCAATAGTTGCAGACAAAGAGGTCATTAATGCCTCAAAAGGGGATATTTCTCCTTCTTGATTTGGCTTCTCTGAACTAAAGAGCAAACGAAATCCTCTGGGAATATTAATAATGGGCGAAAATTTAAGCCCCACCATGAGGATTATTCCAGTTATTGAAATAAGAATGACTGTCGGCCATCCCCAGGCAAATCGGTTTATTGGGTCATTGAAAGTTTGTATTAATTGCTCAGCCATTCCTGGTGCTTCTCCAAATAAAATTTGGCATTGATTAAAAAAAGAATTAATAATCACCTAATTAATCATAATTGAGTATTTTAAGACTGTGTCATAGATCTTTCAAATGCGCAACAGATTATTTTAAATATGTTAAGTCATAAAAACTAAATAATTCCTTAAAAGCGACTGATTCGCTACCTCTATTACCAGTGATAATCCTTTCAGTTAATACCCATGGTCCATTATCAGAAAGATTGTTAAATGTATCACTGAAAGTAGTAATTGATCCCTTTGGATTATTATTTTGTGGATCAAAATATTGACTAGTATAATTTGTACTTAAATAGCCTGATCCAGTCTCAAAAGTATCTTTAGTTAATATATTCACTACTACTCCATGAATATGTCTATAGACCATAGTAACTGAATTATTATTTATTCTATAGGAATCTCCTTTATTTTTCCCTCCCACTAGTACCTCCATGCCTATCTCATTAAAGTCACCTACAGTAAATGTATTTAAACCATGTACTTCTTTAAATGGTCTTCTAATCCTATGAACAGTTAACTCCCATAATTGTGAAGAAATTGCTTTAATTGCTTCAGTATCAAAAATATAATCAACCTTAAACTTCAGATTTTCATCAATTATGAATTGCCCTTCAAAAGTTTTATCATCTCGAGTAAGCATGCACTTACCTTTATAACCTTTAAATCCTAAATCCCAAGTATATCTGTTTTCATAAGCAGTCTTGAACTGTTCTGTACAATCATCTCCTCTTAATAAGGATTTCAATGGTTGAGAAATCACGAATGAATGTCCTGCAAGGAATAAAGTTTGATTTGATTAGATTGTAGAGCAGTAATACCCTCAATTGCCGCCCTTGCCCCTGCAACTGTAGTAAGTATTGGGACCGAATAGTCAAGCGCGGCTCTACGAAGATACCTGTCATCATGAGCCGCTTGCCTTCCAATTGGTGTATTAATAACTAATTGAACCTGACCAGATCTAATCATATCCTCGATATTTGGTCTTCCCTCATGAACTTTTAGAACTGATTGTATTGCAATCCCAGCATCTGAAATCGCTTTAGCTGTTCCCGAAGTAGCTATTAAATTAAAACCTAAAGATAACAATTTTTTTGCAATAGGAATTAAAGCTGGCTTATCTCTGTCGTGAGTCGACAAGAAAACTGTTCCTTTTATAGGCAACTCATTACCAGCAGCCATCTCAGATTTCGCATAAGCCATTCCAAAATCATCTGCTGATCCCATTACCTCTCCAGTTGATCTCATCTCTGGGCCTAAAACACTATCCGACCCTGGAAATCGCCTAAATGGGAGTACAGCCTCTTTAATAGACTTCAATGGTGGGACAGGTTCGTGAATTAAACCTATCTTTGATAAAGTATTTCCCGTAATCAACTGAGTAGCAATTCTAGCCAATGGAATTCCCGTGGCTTTAGAGACAAAAGGTACTGTTCTAGAGGCTCTTGGATTGGCCTCAATTATGAAGACCTTTTCTGAACCAGATTCATCTCTTTGAACAGCAAACTGCAAATTAATTAACCCTTCAACATTTAATGCTATTGCTAATAACTTTGTCCATTCCTTTATGGTTTTAATTGAAACTTCTCCAAGAGAAAAGGAAGGGAGGCAACATGCGGAATCACCAGAGTGTATTCCTGCCGGCTCAATATGTTCCATTAGACCACCAATAACAACAGTTTTATCTAAATCACATAAGGCATCTACATCAACTTCAACTGCATTTTCAAGGTATTGATCTATTAAGATAGGATGATCTGGTTCAACCTTTACTGCTTCATTCATATAAGTCATTAATTCTTTTTCATCAAATACAACTTCCATCGCTCTACCACCTAAAACATAGGAAGGCCTAACCACAACAGGATAATTTATTTTATTTGCTATATTTACAGCTTCATTTTTTGTCCTAGCTATACCATTCATCGGTTGGCGAATACCTAGTTCGCGAAGTAAGCATTCAAATTGCTCTCTATCTTCTGCTTGATCAATAGACCTAGGAGATGTCCCAAGCAATTTTGTTTTTGGAACTATATCTTTATTTTCATTTAGCCAATTTAATAATGGTAATGACAATTTAAGAGGTGTTTGACCGCCAAATTGAACGATTATTCCTCCAGGTTGTTCAACTTCAATTATGTTTAATACATTCTCTAATGTTAATGGCTCGAAATATAATTTATCACTTGTATCATAATCTGTAGAAACTGTTTCTGGATTGCTATTAATCATTATTGTACTAAAACCTAATTTTCTAGACTCGTACGATGCATGGCAACAACAATAATCAAACTCTATTCCTTGTCCTATCCTGTTGGGACCTCCACCTAAAATCATTATTTGATCATTAGAAATTTTTTTTATCTCAGTTTCAGCTCCCAAATCTATTATTTTATTATTTTTTCCAATTTTTCTAATGATATTTTCATAAGTTGAATAATGATAGGGAGTCGTTGATAAAAACTCCGCGGCACATGTATCAACAGTTTTAAAAACAGGATTAACTCCAAGTTCCTTTCTTCTATTCCTTACTGCAAATTCGCTACTATTAGTAGCCCATGCAATCTGGAAATCTGAAAAACCCAACTTTTTTAATATTAAAAATTCACTAGAATTCAAGTCAACAAGATTTCTTCTCCTTAAATAAATTAATTCAGCATTTAAAATATTTCTTAATTTCGCAATAAACCATAAATCAATTTTAGATATAGAGTAAATCTCTTGATCTGTATAGTTATTTAACATTGCATCTCTAATAAACATAACCCTCTCAGGTGATGGAGTCCTTAAGGATGTATTAATCTCTGACCTGTCTAAATGAGGCTCTTCTCTATCACACCCCCAACCAAAACATCCTATTTCTAAAGATCTTAATGCCTTTTGAAAAGACTCCTCAAAAGATCTCCCGATAGCCATTGCTTCTCCAACTGATTTCATTGATGTCGTAAGAACAGCTGGGGAACCCTTGAACTTCTCGAAAGCAAATCTTGGAACCTTTGTAACTACATAATCAATAGTTGGCTCAAAACAGGCAGGCGTCTTACCAGTAATATCATTGATTATCTCATCTAAATTATAACCAACTGCTAGTAATGCTGCTATCTTAGCAATAGGAAATCCGGTAGCTTTACTTGCTAAAGCTGATGACCTACTAACTCTAGGATTCATTTCAATTACTATTACTTCTCCATCAATCGGATTTATTGCAAATTGGATATTACTTCCTCCTGTAGCTACACCAATTTCCCGAATAATATCTATAGATTGATCTCTTAAAGACTGATATTCCTTATCTGTTAAAGTCTGAGCAGGTGCAACAGTAATAGAATCTCCTGTATGCACTCCCATTGGATCAATATTTTCAATACTGCAAACTATAACTACATTGTCAGCCGTATCTCTCATTACCTCTAACTCGAATTCTTTCCATCCCATTAAGGATTTCTCTATAAGTATCTGATTAACAGGACTTGCATCAATACCTGATTTAGATAAAGAAATGAACTCTTCCTCGTTATACGCAATTCCACCACCACTTCCACCCAAGGTAAAAGCTGGTCGAATAATTCTTGGGTAAGAATCGATTATTTTTCCTACTGATATGGCTTCATCAAGATTTGAGGCAATTCCAGATGGGCAAACCTTTACTTCTATCGCCTCCATTGCCTCCTTGAAAAGCTTTCTATCTTCTGCTTTTTTGATTGCATCTAGATCAGCACCAATAAGTTCTACGCCAAATTTTTCAAGAGTTCCCTCTTCCGCTAGTTCAACTGCAATGTTTAAAGCAGTCTGGCCTCCCATCGTTGGCAATAAGGCCTGAGGTTTCTCTATTTCGATAATTTTTGAAACAACGTCAGGTGTTAATGGTTCTATATAGGTTCTGTCTGCCATCTCAGGATCAGTCATTATTGAAGCAGGGTTTGAATTAACCAAAACAACTTCATATCCCTCACTTTTAAGTGCCTTACAGGCTTGTGTCCCTGAATAATCGAATTCACAAGCCTGGCCAATAACTATTGGACCAGAACCTAGTAATAAAATTCGACGTAGATCCGTACGTCGTGGCATTTGATTTAGAAGTTAATCTTCAATACGTCTAGCTGCTAATGAACTTAATGCACTCTGATGTCTAGAATTGCCATTAAGTTAACTAAAGACTAAATTTAATCGCTTGGAGATTTATTGACTATGAGCGAGCTACAGCGCCTAAAAGGACTGTTGCCCCCAGAGAATCAAAGTTGGGTATTTGTAGAGTCAGCTGCAGCAGTTGATCCTCCACTTATAACACTTGAAGAAATTGGACGCGACGAAGTTGAAATTCAAGTTGATCTAGATCAATGGGACGATTTTGCTTTGGATCACAGGAATTTACTCTTTTGGCATGAAGTCGGAAAAATTCAAAATGACACTATTCCAAGAGACGGGTGGGAAATGGCAGCTCTCGCTATTGGACTTGGTGGAGCCATTGGCGAACTATGGGTACAAGATGGATTATTGCTACTTATGGCACTAGGGTTGTCTGGTTTTGCTGGATATAGGCTTTATCTGAAAAACAACTCAGAAAAAAGATTACAAGATGCTATTTCAGCAGATGAAAGAGCTATTGACCTTGCTTGTCGCTACGGATATAGCGTCCCAAATGCATATAAGAGTTTAGGTGGAGCATTAAAAGAACTTGTAGAGAAAACTCGAAAAAAGAAAAAAAGAAGCTTCTTCGAGGATCGTCTGGAGGCTTTAAGAAAAAGCGCTGGCAAAGCTAGAGCAGAAATGGCTCAGCAAGAAGGTTCTAAACAGTCCGTAAGTAGTGAAAACGTTTATGGATAGCAGGCAAATCGCCGAAATTGCAGCAAATGCATGCGATGACAAAAAAGCTAAATACATCAAAATAATTGAAGTAACAAAAGTCACGACCTTAACCGACTGGATACTTATTACTGAAGGATTTACAGCAGTACAAGTTAAAGCAATTATTAATTCTGTTGAGAATCAACTCCAAGAGAAGGCAAATAGGCTACCTATTAGAAAGGAGGGTATCAATGAGGGTAAATGGGCACTACTTGATTATGGTGAATTGATTGTTAATGTCCTACAACCACAAGAAAGAAAATTTTATGAACTAGAATCCTTTTGGGGGCATGGAAAAGTTTATAAATTTGAGGAATCTAATTTCAATGAAATTTAGAAAAAATGTCAGAATCTGAATTTTGCCCAGTTCCAATAGAGCAGCAACCAACCGAGGAGTTTAAGAAACTCTGTCAATCATGGTTTTTTTCTATACCTTATAAAAAAGAAGCAAGTTTAGTAAAAACATTAATTACTAGTTGGTTGATAATTTTACCAGTAAATATTTTCATAGGATGCGGAAGTTGGATTCTAAGAAATGATATACCAAAGCTATTTCTAATATGTTCTTTCACTAGCCTAGCACTTCCCTTACTTTTATTGTTAAGACAGTGGTTAGGCTGGAAGTATATCTTCAAGAGATTAGTCTCTGAAATAATTGAATACGAGGAATCTGGTTGGTATGATGGTCAGACATGGGAAAAGCCAACCGAATGGAGGGAAAAGGATATGTTAATCGCTCAACACGAAGTGAAACCATTAATTGAGGACTTAATTAAAAGCTTAAAGATAGCAGCAATTTTAATAGTTTTGGGCCTTGTAATTTACATAACAAATACAAACATAATGTAGATTTGAATTTGAATATCACAAACATAATTAATAAAAAGAATAAGCCATTAAAAGTGTTAATAAAAAGAGGTGATAAACTTGAATCATTTCACCGAGTTCATTGTGTAATAACTAATATTAATGGTGAAATCGTAAGACAATATGGTTCAAATAATTTTAGAACTTATATAAGATCTTCACTAAAACCATTTCAAGCTATACCATTCATAAGGAGTGGTTCAGTAGAGAAATATAAATATAGTCAAAAAACGATAGCAATTGCTTGTGGATCCCATTCAGGGGAGAATTATCAAATCGAGGAAGTGAAAAATATATTAAAGCAAGCAAATATCGATATAAAATCATTAAAATGTCCAGCAAAGAAAAATTCAAGTTCAGCTTTATATCACAATTGTTCAGGTAAACATGCTGCATTTTTAGTAACTTGTAAAGAAATGAAGTGGCCAACAAATAATTATCTTCAATTAAACCACCCTCTTAATTTAGAGATCATAAATAATCTGTCGAAAATACTAGATAAAGAAATCAAAAAAGAGGATATCTCTCGGGATAATTGTGGTGCTCCAACTTTCCTTTTGAAATTAAGTGAAATTGCTAAGTTATATTCTTACATTGCAAAGCAAAAACAAGAAGATATTACTACTATATTTGAGGCTATGACAAATTATCCTGAAATGGTTTCAGGTAAAGGTTGTTTCGATACAGAGGTTATGAAGCTAGCAAGAGGGCAAATACTTAGCAAAGGTGGTTCTGAAGGAGTTCAATGTATTTCAAATAAAGTGGATGGACTTGCTGTTGCAATTAAAGTTGAGGATGGAGCTAAAAGGGCTAAGCATGCAGTAGCCATTCATTTACTTCGAGAATTTAAATGGTTAGATTCTTACTCAATAGATAAGATTTCTGCCATTATGTTTGATCACACAAATGACGTAGAAATTGAGGTCGTTTGAATTATTTAGGTGAGTGTATATAGACAAATTTCCAGTATTTCAACAATGGGATGTATAATTGCAGTACGCCGCGGGGTAGAGCAGTCTGGTAGCTCGTCGGGCTCATAACCCGAAGGTCGGAAGTTCAAATCTTCCCCCCGCCACCAACTAAGAAGCCAGTTATGAACTGGCTTTTTTTGTGCAAATCTTTATATCTAGTGAGATGGATTGCAATCGCCTTAGATCCCTCTACGGTGTTTCCTAAAATCCTTTTATACCAATGCATTTCAGCTATAACAAAAAGCCAAATACCTCGAAGGTAGAAAGTCTAAATCGCCCCACACATCAAGTTTAACTTTGTTGATGAGGATTGCTAAAATAATTATTAGTAGATACTCGATCAGCTTATTTTGAATTTTCTTTTTACATTTACGAATACAATATAAAGAAAAGCTGTTTTTAAAGGATATTGGCTTTATACCGGTAATTGCACCTATTGCACGAATTGAATTATACGTGGATGTTGTGGTTGGATATAATTTTTTAATGGCTCCTTTACCACAACTAGTTCACTCCACTCCCTTTGGTGGAACAATACACAAATATGAACTCAGCGGAGGGAAGAGTACCTTCATGCGTTTTCTAGGTTGCTATCTAGGATCTTGCAAATTCTGCAATGACATTAATGAAGCGAATGATTATTTAAAAGGATTGGAAAACAATCAAACTATTTAATCTGACATTGATATTTCGTCAAGCAAAATTCTTATTAGTTGCTTCCTTTTTTGTAGGCTAGAAGTTCCATGCTCTAATTCCTGTTGTATTAAAATTTCCCTGAAATTATCTCCATAGGCTTTCATTACAAATTCTGAATCCTCCTCTAACCATTTAAATATATCATTATTAATTGTTTCTAGATGAAATTGTAATCCATAAATCTTGTTACCAATTTTATACATTTGTTCCTTGCATCGCATACTACTAGCTAAAAGTGTTGCAGAATTTGGCAATAGAATTTGATCTCCATGCCAATGAAGAACATAAAATGGTTCTTCAAATACATTAAAAGGGCATAAATTATTAGAAATAAATGAAATAGGCAACCATCCTAATTCAGGTGTATATTTATTTTTTACTGAATCAAATAGGGGCCTTATACCCCCTCCAGCTGCATAAGCAATTAGTTGGGCTCCAAGACAAATTCCCAGCATGGGAATATTAAGTTTAAATAAATCCTGAATTAATTTAACTTCTTTAGAAAGCCAAGGGTAATTATCGTTACCTAAATCAGATATTCCCATAGGTCCACCTAAAAACAAGTAAACCTGACTTCTATTTGGAGAAATAAGTTTATCCCCTTTACAAAGGCTTACCAATTTAATAGAAAAACCCCTTTCTTTTGCCACATCAGCAAAAAGTCCAGGACCTTCTCGCTCGACATGTTGAATAACAACTAACTGCTTATTTTTCAAAAGACCAGTAATATAATCACTTTAATTTTAACTTGATGCTGAAGAATAAAATTTTATTGCAAACTTCCAAAATGTATTTGCAGTGAAGAGAAAAAATATAGTAAGGACAACTGACATCAAAAGAGTCGGTCCAGAGTTTCTATCAAAAATGATTGAGGAAGGAACAGTTGTCAAGAAAGCAATAGGAAGTATAAATGTAAAGAAAAATCTCATTAATGGCGGATAAGAAGAGATAGGAAATCTACCTGCAGCTAATGTAGATTTTAATACTTCATTTGCATTCCAAACTCTAACGAACCAAATACTTGTTGTTGCTAAAATAAACCAAATACTATAGAGAAGTAAAACACTATTTATCAAAGAAATTACAAATAGTAGAAGTAAAGACAAATTTATCGAATCAAGAATCTTAAATGAGCTAACTAACATTAATGTCAAGCCTGATAATAAAGAAGGGAGCCCCCATGGGGAAATAAATCTTAAAGACAGCCATAATTGACTGTTAATTGGTTTTAAAAGTACAAAATCTAAAGTTCCATTTTGAATATAGTCAACAATCTTGCTTAAATTTGGTTGTAGGACTGTGATTGTAAAGCCCTCAAGGAAAGTATATGTACCTAGTACAAAAACTGATTCAGACCAACTCCAACCTGACAAAGTCGAATTTTCTCTATAAAATAATGATAAAATAAAAATACTTCCAATCAAATTTCCTATAACTGAGAACATTTCAATATAAAGATTAAACCTATATTCCATTTCACAAGCTATGCTTGTAAGCCAAAACTCTCTTAAAACTCTTATGATTTTCAATATCTTATTTATGTCCAAATCAGGAACCCATTGCTGAATATTTTTTCAAGCCTAACTTCCAAATGATTTTGGATAATATAAAAAATACCACCCCCCAAATAATAATTCCTTTAAAAAAAATTGAAAGATAAGTGAAATCTCCCATCAACACCTTAGACGGGAAAGCTATTAAATAAGGATATGGAGTCATTCTCGAGAAATTCTGGATAGATTCTGGATATGCTTCCAAAGGAGCCACCAAACCAGACAAGAAAACATAAGGAATCAAAAGTAACCTTTCAACAGCGCTTGCCCTATCAGTCCAGAAACAAGCCATAGAAAAAAGCCAATGCATCAAAAATCTAATTGTAAATGTAGACAAAATTACCAATATAGATAATAAAACATTGAAAATATCGAAGGTTAAATTTAGTTCAGGAATAAAAAGTATTAAAAGAGTAAGGAAGAAGATAACAAAAGGGAGTCTTGTTAATTGCTCAGCGATATGTGAGAAGTAATATCTCCAAAAAGGATTAACTGGTTGCAAAAGTAAAGGTGAAAGCCTTCCTTCTATGTTATCCCGCTCAAAAAGAAAGATTACCCATATAGCGGTAAACTGTCTAACTAAAAAGGCTGAAATAAAATATTTTCTTAATTCCAATCTAGATAAATCTAACTTTGACAATACATCCGCGTCCTGCCATATAGCCAACATAAATAAAGGTAGTAAACCAGACAGAGCCCATAGAATTATTTCAGCTCTATATTCTAACATCAAAGCATATTGAGATGAAAGTATTGAAGAAATTACTCTATAACTTCTTTTTATATTAATTAATTTTCTCATCTATTCTAAACATCCACTTCTAAATATATCTGTTATCAAATCCTCCAAAGGTGGATCTGAGATCTCTATATCAGAAATGTTATTTGATGACAACAAATATTTTAAGAAGTTACTTAAAACATCTTTTTCAACAATTATCTCCATCTCATTCAGGTTGAGATAATTAATATGACCATATTTCTCAAAGTCTATATTTATTCTATCTATAAATTTTATCTTTACTATTCTTTTATTTTTAGATGATTTATTTAGTTTCTCTAGAGAATCATCATAAATCAAATGACCTTTATCTATTATAATAACTCTTTTACAAAGAGTAGTAATATCAGCTAAATAATGACTAGTAAGCAATATAGTTGCACCATATATTTTATTATAATTCAGTATGAATTGTCTTAGATTTAATTGGGCATTCAAATCTAAACCTAAAGTTGGTTCATCAAGGAAAAGTATAGTTGGACGATGTATCAATGCAGCAAGTAATTCAGCTTTCATTCTCTGTCCCAAAGATAATTTCCTGACGGGAATATATAGTTCTTCATCTAATTCCAGCATATTAGATAATTCCTTAATTCTATTCTTTGTCTCTAATTCAGATAGACCATATATAGCGGCATTAACCCTTAAAGAATCATATGGAGGTAAATCCCAAATTAGCTGCTGCTTATGGCCCATAACAAGACTAATTTTTTCCAAAAAGTCACTTGATCGTTTAACTGGTGTGTAGCCAGATACTTTTAAGGAACCACTACTTGGGTAAAGCAATCCACAAAGCATTTTTAAAGTAGTTGTCTTACCAGCACCGTTTGCCCCTATAAATCCAACAATTTCACCTGAATGAATTTTAAAATCTATTGATTTTACAGCCCTAATGATCTTAGTTTTTCTAGAAAAGAAATGTTTAATTGTCCCTTTCAACCCAGGTCTCTTTTCAGAAACTTCAAAATTTTTAGAAAGACAATGTGCCTCAATAATCGCCATTATGAATTTGTCGCTTATTCAAGCTAGATATTTAAATAGTAAACCGTTAGGAATTAAAAACTGATGAAACATAAATGCATTAACACATTTCATCTAGTTCCATCCAGAGATTTTAGTTCGTATAACACTTTGTCGCATTTCTTAGAAAGACTGTGATAGCAATAAATATTCGGACTCAAACGACTGATGCTACAGAAGGTACACATTATCGAAATAAAGCGTTTATATGGATTTTATGGATTACAGTGATTTGGCACTTGCCCTGATTTAATACTTTTTTAATTCATTCTAATTATGCTATGAGCGAAGAAGAATTAAAAAAAGTTAAGACCCTTAACCGTTCAGGTGAGGATGATTTGCATGGTTCGATAGCTAATAAATCAGATATTAAAGTCAAGGACAAAACTTCTGTTCAGCCTAATAACCAACTGTCCGGCGGATTACTTGGCTGGTATTCAACATGTAGCAGTAAAGAACTTAAGGATGGAAAGCTTTACTTCTTTTCCATGTATAACGAGCCTTTAGTTCTATATCGTGACAAGGATTCAATAGCAAGATGTGTAAAGGATCTTTGTCCTCATAGGGGGGCCTCATTCCTAGGAGGAGAGGTTGTTAAAGGAGAAATTTTATGTCCATACCACGGAGCAAGATTCTCTCCTCAAGGTAAATGTACAAATTTAGATAAAATTACTTGCCAACATATCATTGATTCAAACTATGATAATTATGCTAAAAGCATAAAATTACTTCAGTATCCATGTATTGAAAGGGGTGGTTATATCTATATTTACTACAATGGTTGTGCAGAAACGAATCTAGAAGATTTCGAGATAAAAACATCCATCGAGCACTCTGTTCCTGAATCATATGGACTAGAAACCTCTGAATACGAATACGAAGAAGTATTTGTAGATTTCAAAGCAGATTGGGCAAGAATAATTGAAAATCATATGGATATACTTCATGTTTTTTGGATGCATGGAGATACAATCCCAGACAAGAATGTAAGTAGAAATACAATGACAAGTTTTGAACAAAAAATCACAATAGACAATAGACAAATTGAGAGTGTGTATAGTCACAGGATTGGTGACAAAGAAGAGTTTATAAGAATAAAATTTGTGCCGCCAGGAAGAGTCTTTATCTATAAAGATATACCCCAAAAATCTCGCTATGTACAAGTTTTAGACCATATTCCATTGGGAAAAAATAGAGCAAGAGTAATAGTAAGACATTATCGTAAGTTTCTTAAAAATAAACTCTTCACCAATCTGTTCTTATTTACTCACCTTCAACATAGAACTTTTTATAAGATTTTTTCAGAAGATTATATTGTACTTAGAACTCAAACATTTAATGAACAAATGGGTTACATACAAAAAGATAACGTAAAACTTCTTGGAGAAGATAAAATGGTTCAATATTACTGGGACTGGTTACAAAATGCTTTGAATAAGGATAAACCATGGGAATTACATCCAACAAATTCTGAAACAAATAAAGTTCATGATGATCTAGGAATGATTTACCCTCCTGAGAACCCTAAACTGGCAATTAAAAATAGTAGAGAGATTAAAATCAAGCTAGCAATAAGAGCATTAATACCATTAGGCTTATTAATTATATTGCTATAAATCCAACTAAAAGTCTTATAATAAAGTTCATTTACTAAATAATTGTATACTTAATATTTATCATCTCAAATCAAAGCAATAAAATAATCTTCAAACAAAGATAAATTGTGGAAGGGAGAATTAAGCGATTACTTTTATTGATTTTGTGTAATCAAAGTTATAGTGACACGTTCTCAATTTGTTGATGTGATGACTTATTCGCGACCTCAGTAAAAATGTGTATAATAAGTCATGTCAATTGGTTCTAGTTGCTCCTCACTGAAGGGTAATAATCAATTAGGACTGTACTGTTATTTATTTTTCCATGTCAGTAGGAATCTACTTCGCAACAACTACAGGCAAAACAGAAGATATCGCTGAGCGTCTACACGGCATGCTTGGCTCTGCTGATGCCCCCAAAGATTTAGCTGATGTTGATGACGTTAGCGAACTAGCAAACTTAGATGCCATCATCTGTGGAATTCCAACTTGGAACACAGGTGCTGACAGTGAAAGGTCTGGTACAGCTTGGGATTCCATGCTTGAAGACATTGGGAACCTAAGTCTGAGTGGTAAGAAAGTTGCTATTTTCGGATTAGGTGATTCTTCTACCTACACTGAAAACTTCTGTGATGCTATGGAAGAGCTTCATTCTTATTTTGTGAAAGCTGGTGCCTCAATGGTCGGATATGTAGACAAAACTGACTACACCTTCGAAGAATCAAAAAGCGTTATTGGAGATTCATTCTGTGGGCTTGCACTTGACGAAGATAGTGAGTCAGACATGACTGATGAAAGACTAGAAAAGTGGTCATCTCAACTAAAGTCAGAAATACCAGGACTCTGAAGCTACCTTAAAAAAGCACTTGATTAAAAAATCAAGTGCTTTTTTTATTTAAAAATCTTTTTAATCATATTAATTTATGTTTATTGATAAATATAAAAACAAGGTATGAGTACCATAAATAAAGCAGTTGGTAATATTAAGAATGATTATTGGCTTGAGATGAGAAATATAGATTTATCAATAGACAAAGAAATTATATTTAGCAATTTAAATTTGGATTTATCTCTTAATGAAAATACTATTTTCATTGGCCCTAATGGTTCTGGCAAAAGTACAATATTCAACCTTATAAATAGGTCAAATTACCCATTAGTAAAAGATGGCTCAAGTATAAAGATCTTCAATAAAGAAAATATAAATATATGGGAACTTCGGCAAAAAATTTCATTTGTAAATAATGAAATAGAGTATCGAATATATCCAAATTTACTAGTAAAAGAAGTAGTTCTATCTGGTCTAAAAGGCAAATATAATTTAAGAAAAAACGATTTAATAACTTCAATCGATTTAGAGAAATCAAACAATATACTGAAAATATTCGATCTACTAAAAATAAAAAATAAAAAATACAAAAATCTTTCTCAAGGATTAAAAAGGAAGGTCTTAATTGCTAGAGCAATCGTTAATAATCCAATGATTATTGCTCTAGATGAACCATTGGCCAATTTAGATTTCAAGTCTAAGAAATTAATCTTAGATGCCATAAAAAATATTCAAAAGAACGGCACAACTCTATTACAGGTCTCACATACAATAGAAAGTGTGAGTGAATACACTACTACAATTATATTATTAAAAGAAGGTAAAATCCTTAAAAAAGGAGCACCAAAAGATATTTTGACTTCAAAAAATATATCTGAACTTTTTGATATGCCAATAAGGGTATTTAAAAATCATAATTTCTGGCAATTAGTATATGATTGAATTATTAATTATTTTGATATCAAATTAAAACAATAACTACAATCATAAAAATTAAAAGTAATAAAAAGAATCTTCTATTTGAACTTCTTTTTCCAGTCTGAATTCTATCTTGTAGCCCATAATTGCCTGATGAATTACCACATCTCACGCATATAACTTTGCCACCTAGAGATCTGTCGGCGATGAATTTAGCACCGCCACAATATCGACAAATCGTAGTTTTAATCACAATTCAATTCAACTAATGATTCAATAATTATAAATTTAGCCATATAGCAAATATAAATCTATCTTTTTAATCATTTTATATAGTACTTAAGATAATTCAAAGGGTCTGACATGGTCTCTGAATAGCAGAGTAAACCTTTAGAACTGTATTTGTATAATATTTCTAAATTTTCATCAATAATAAATGTTCCGCCTCTCTGGGTTAAATATTTTCTATCACCAAGATAAAGATTTCTGTTTTTTACTATTTCTATCATGTTTTCTAGTCTCCTAGTTGCCAGTTCAAATGGTCTAAGGGATCCCTCCTTCCCTAAAACCTTAAATAACGATCCTTTAAGTCTGCAATAAGAAGTCAAATGTATTAAATCATTCTTATTATAAATATTTATACTTTTACAATCTCCAGTGTAACCCCTTAATACCTCAGGGATAGTCCCTTTTGAAGCAATACCAGCACACATTAACAACATATTAATCCAATTATTTCCGTGAAATTTAAGCCCCTCATACAGCCCTAATTCATTATGTATAAAATTATTTTTTACAATTAATAATTTGTCTTTTGGAAAATCACAAAAACGACAAAATTTATTCTTTGCTTCATTACTCCCAATGGCTACGATGAAAATATTAAAGCCTAACTTAGTTAATTCAGGTATTTTATTCCTTAAAATCTGACAATATTCAAATGTATCAAAATCTCCCAATAGACCTGAAATTACTATTAAAGACTTCTTTCTATTTGATATTTTTTTAAATAATAAAGCTCTGCATTCCGATTCTTTAGGTAAAAACAATCTTAAGTAGTAATCTACTGGCAACCCTAACAAAGCACGATAAGTAACCGCCTGTATAGAATGCTACGTCCAGTCGTTCCCTATGTACAATAGAATTGGTTTAGTCTTGCTACAGGCAAAAAACAAAGATGCAAGAGCTAACTAGGGCCATCAATAACCATCTTTCATGTGAATTTCAAGCAAGTCACACCTATCTTGCTATGTCAATTTGGCTAAAAGAAAATGACCTGGCAGGCTTTTCTATTTACATGCAAACAAAAAGTCAAGAAGAGAGAGGACATGCAGATCGACTTATTGCTTACTTAGTAGATTGCGATGAACAAGTAGAGCTTCCAAGCGTAGAAGCCCCCCAAAGGAGCTGGACATCTGCTCAGACACTGTTTGATTGTGTTTATGAAATGGAGCAGGCTGTTACGGCTTCAATAAACAGAATTTATTCAATTGCAGAACATGCTGGAGAGAGAAGCGCTACTGCAATGCTTGATTGGTTCGTAGGAGAACAACTTCAAGAAGAGTCAGAAGCTAGATTTGTAAGGAAAAGGCTAAGACTTGCAGGTGACAATACCGCTGCTCTTTTGCTCCTTGATCAGCAATTCCTTGATGGGACTGCACTCTCAACGGTTCAAGGAGGTCCAGGATCTATCAATAGCAATAAAAATATCTGAATTTTCCAGAGATCTTTCAGATATATTTTTTTACAATTACTAAATATCTCTACTTATTTAGGTATTTGCAATTTCCCTTAATCTTTTTGAAAGATTCAGTCTCCAATTGGGTTTCAGGTTGTGAAACGGTCACTATTTAAGGTGATTGATATTACAGTTTCAATAAGCCATGTGAAGATTTTAGCCAAGATTACAGTTTAGAAAATATTTTTATTAGGCAGTTTTATATCTTTTTTCGTGCAGACCTACGGGAATCCCAACGTTACCTACGACTGGTACGCGGGTAATTCAGGGACCGCAAGCCGCTCAGGCAAATTCATCGCCGCCCATGCTGCTCATGCAGGCTTGATGATGTTTTGGGCCGGTGCGTTCACCCTTTTTGAGCTCGCTCGTTACGACCCATCACTTCCGATGGGAACACAAAATCTTATTTGCTTGCCTCATTTGGCGGGTTTAGGAATAGGTGGTATTGAAAACGGTGTTATTACAGAGCCTTATGGCTGCACCGTTCTTGCAGTTCTTCATCTGATTTTCTCGGGTGTATTAGGAGCTGGAGGCCTACTTCACTCCATGAGATACAAAGGTGATCTTGGAGATTATCCAGCTGGAAGCAGACCTAAAAAGTTTGACTTTGAGTGGGACGATCCAAATAGACTCACTTTTATTCTTGGTCATCACCTAATTTTCCTTGGACTTGGAAACATTCAATTTGTTGAATGGGCTCGAATTCATGGAATCTGGGACTCAGCAGCAGGGGTTACCCGTAAAGTTCAGTACAACCTTGACCTCGGTATGGTTTGGAATCACCAAGGTGATTTCCTCTCAATCAGCAGCCTTGAAGATGTAATGGGTGGACATGCATTCTTAGCATTCTTCCTAATCATTGGTGGAGCCTTCCATATTGCAACTAAGCAATTTGGAGAATACACAGAATTCAAGGGTAAGGGCCTTCTATCTGCAGAAGCAGTTCTTTCATACTCGCTAGCAGGAGTTGGCTATATGGCCTTTGTAGCTGCATTCTGGTGCTC
>CETG01191929.1_pt1 | contig 20188 bp, 15 predicted proteins | sample 361471 | NCBI WGS metagenome assembly CETG01 (sample SAMEA2622696, study PRJEB7988) | marine metagenome | isolation source: saline water (ENVO:00002010), including | reverse complement strand
TAAAATAGTATTTAGTTTTTTAAAATAAAGATCCTTGTATCGTTACAATTAATTTTCTTTCAGATCCGTGATTTCTATGTTCGCAAATATAAATTCCTTGCCATGTGCCTAAATTGAGTTTCCCATCAGTGATAGGTATTGATAATGATGATCCAAGAAGAGAAGCTTTTAAATGAGCTGGCATATCATCAGGTCCTTCAAATGTATGTTCGTAATAATTTTGGTTTTCTGGCGCAAGCATATTGAAATGAGATTCAAAATCAGTTCGGACAGTTTGATCTACATTTTCATTAATAGTTAAAGAAGCAGATGTATGTTTTATAAATAATTGAAAAATTCCGATTTTAAAATCTTTTAATTCTGGGGTATTTGTTAATATTTCATCGGTAATGATGTGAAATCCACGTGATTTTAGAGAAATATTAATTTTTTTTTGAATCCACATATTTTTTACTAATTTAAATAAAAATCATTTATAAAAAATTAAACTAAGCAATAAATATGATATTTTATTTTCGAAATACTAATTTGCAAAAGTAAATTAAGTTTTTCGTTCTTTTTTTCTAGCAGCAGGAAATAAAATATTATTTAAAATTAATCGATAGCCTGGTGAATTTCTATGCAATGATAAATCTGTTGGTGGGTCTCCAACAAAATGTTGATAATCTTCTGGGTCATGCCCACCATAAAAAGTAAAAGTACCTTTCCCAAAATTTCCATGTAAATATTTAACTTGTTTGGAAGCTGGATCTTCACCCATAATTACGATATGTTTTTTAATTTTATCTTTATGAAATCCAGTAGTTTGTCCCATAAAACCTTTAATAATTGGTACATGGTTTTGAGTAAGCATAGTTGGCACAGGATCATATTTTGCTGAAAATTCAAATAATGAAAAATAATCTGCTTTAGCACCCTTAGTAATAGGGTTATGGCTAGGAGGAAAGTCTATATCTGAAAATTCATATACCATAGGATCGCTTAATATTGTGAAATTTTCAAAAGCAAAGCATTGTGTAAAGTCAAGTTTGGCTTGAGCGTTAGGATCAATTGGCGTGCCATCGAATACATAATCAACCCCATCTGTTTCACCCATAGCTAAAGCAATATCATATGAATCAGTTGCGGAACACATTGCGAATAAGAAACCACCATTTTTTACATAGTTTTTTATTTTTCTTGTCATTGCTTTTTTATGTTTGTGAACACTGGAATATCCAAGTGTAGTTGCCATATTTTGAAATTGTTTTTGTTGATCTTTATACCATTTTGCATTACGGTGGCTACGATAAAATTTACCATATTGTCCTGTGAAATCTTCATGGTGGAGGTGAAGCCAATCATATTTTTCAAGTTTACCCGTGAATACTTCATTATCCCATAGAGTTTTGTAATCAACTTCTGCGTATGTTAGAGCAAGAGTTACAGCATCATCCCAGGGTTGTTTATTTGGTGGCGTATATATTGCTATGTTTGGTTTTTTTTCAAGTAATACTATATCCATATTACCTTGATCTATTGAAGAATAAATATTTAATAGTTCATTTGCATTAACCAGATTAAACGTTACACCTCTTATTTTACATTCCGTTTTTATAAATTGATGTTCATCAATTAAGAAGGAACCTCCGTGATAGTTTAATAACCATTCAATATTAATATTGTTTTTTAGTGTTAAATAAGCAATACCATAAGCCTTCAAATGATCATTTTGAGATTGGTCCATAGGTATAATAATTTTTTGGCTTAAAGATATTGTTACAAAACATAAAAAAAGCAATATTTTCATTAGCTTTCTGTCTTTTTAATTTTTCTTACATGGTATCGAATTGGTTCGTAGTATATTGAAGTAGAAAAATTATTTAATATTTCCATATAATATTTTAATGCCTTTTTTTGATTAAGCATTTGATTTTCATGTATTTGCCCAGCAAGAATTATACCTCTATCCTCAAACTTTGTTTTTTTTAACATTAAGGCATAATCTAAAGTTTTATCATAATTTTTTATTCGGTAATTAAGTGTTGCTAGTCTTAGATGAGTTATTGATGTTAACTGAGAATTAGGAAAATGTTTTTCAAGGAATTCAAGTTCTTTGATAGCGTCACCTATTTTATTTTGTCTTAAGTAAAGCTCAGATTTTTGAAAGTGAATAAATGCAGATTTATCGATTGGTTCTTTGCAGTAATTTGTTAATATATTTTTTAACTCCATTAAATCGTTGAATAAAACATTTGAAGGAGTAATATTATTAAAAGACTGATTTATGTAATGTAAAGATGAATCGGGGTCTTGAGTAAGGAAACGTACAAGTATTATTTTTTGATTTATATCCTCTAAATTTTCATTTTGCAATTGTTTATTTAAAAAATCTAGTGCGTTTTTTGTTTTTCCTTGAGCTATAAGAACATCTGTAATCCTAAATATGATTTTCAGCCTAGTTACTTTATTTGATTTGTAATTTAGTGCTTTATTTAGCATTGTAAAGGATTTGTCAAAATCTTGAAGAATTTTGTATTGAATCTCACCTAATCGAAAATATGCTTCTGATAAATAAAGAGATTTGGTTAGCGATATTAGCATAGAATCATATAGATTGAGGCTTGACTCCAAATGTTCATTAGATATAGATGTATATATTTGGAATGGATCTTTAAAAAAAACATTATTATCAAAAAAATAAGGGATTAAAGATTCTTCATTTGTAGTAGTGATTTGATCTTCGAAAGTTTGGCCTAATCCAAGAAGTGCTCGTTCTGTAAGTCTAGAATTAATTTTGTACCCTAAAATAAAATTATACGCATCCATTGCATGCTGGTATTGATTTTCTTTACGAAGTTCATTTGCAAACTTAATCCATTGATCAAAATCTTTATTTCCCGATAATGTCCATTCCTTTTTTGCTTTAAATGACATAGAGTATTTTTGTTGCTTAAAATAAAACTCACTAAGTATGTTTAATATTTTATTTGGATTAGTTTTTGATGCAGAAATAAGATGATTTTCAATGATTTCCAAGGCTTCTTCTTCATCACTCATTGATAGTATTTTTCGTTCAATAATTCCATTAAGATTTTTTTCATTTATAAGGTATAAAATATATTCTTTAATAGCTTTATCATATATACTATTGTTTTGATAAAATAAACCTACTTCATAAGCAAGAAATGCTTTGCCAAAATTATTACGACCTTCACTAAGGATTGTGTTCATTTCATTTTCTAGGTTATATTTTGCTAATGTTGATATCATGATTCTATAATAAGGACGGTTATATTTGAATTTTTTTAGAGCTGTATACCAAACTGAGTTTGCTTCTTTTATTTGTTTATTTAAATAGTGTAATTCTCCTAGCTCACAATATGTTCTTATATCATTAGGCTCTTGTGAAATTTTATTACGAAGGAAGACAATACCACGATCATACATACTGTATTTTAAATAAATACTTTTTAGACTCTGAAAGGATTGACGGTTTTGAGGGTTATCTAATAGAACGCCTTCATAAATAGCAATGGCTCCTTCTACATCACCATTTTTTTCTAAAAATTTTGCTGTTTTTATTGGTCCTTTAATAGAGTTTGGGTTTTTTGCATATATTGTAATTGATACAAAAAAAGTTATGAAAATAAATTTAAGGTTATTTAATAATATTATTTTCATTTTCTTTATCTATTGGTTTTTTGCTTAAAGAATTAAAATATCTTTTTATCATTGTTTGGTGCTCTTTAGAATACCCAGCTTTCATAGACTCATTAAGAGCTTTTAAAGCAAGGTTTTCACGTTGTCCTAAGTCTGCAGGTAATCCGCCAGGACCCTCATATAAAATTTGTGATTTTACTGTAAATGATTTTCTTTCTTCTTTTTCACCTCGTTGTGTCATTGAAATTTGGCTATCTAACATTCTTGATAAAATTCTTTGTTGTCTTTCTTGAGTTTTTCGATTGAATTGTTTATTTATTAAATCTTTAATTACTTCATCCATCTCTTTGGAAATCCCATTAAGATCCCCAAGTCCTTTTTCTCCAGATTGGCGCATTTCATTTATTAGTTGTTCTAAAGATTTTTTTAACCCTTTTTGCCCTTTCATCATTTGTTGCATGATTTGTTGTTGTGTAGCAGCAGCCATTTGGCCAAGGGCCAATTGCATGCCTTGTTGATTTAATGCTTCTTGTTGACCTGCCATTTGTTGCATCATTTGCATAAATTGTTCAAATCCACTTGCAGATCCAGATTTTTGCATTTTTTGAATAGATTGGAATAAGCCCATTGCAGCTTCATTTAATCCTTGAATTGAATAATCTTGACTCTTCCCAGCCTGACTAGTATTGCGTTCTGTAAGATTTGTTTTTGCATCTTGCATACCTGCATTTGCTTTGCCAATCCCTTTTCCTATTTCAGGTGTAATTGCGAAAGTTTCTTTTGATAATTCCATCATTTGATTTGTTATTGCTTGTAGTTGATCTTGTAACATTTGTTGATGGGTTGCTAATTCTTTTAGTCTAGGTGAATTACGATAGGATTGATCTACAGCAGATCTTAGTCGCTCTTCTTGGGAGGATAGATAAAGCATGTCTTGCATAAGTTTTTGAAATTTCTCTGTCATTATTGAGACTGTTTCTTTTTGAAACTGTTGTTGTATATTGATCATTTGTTGCATTATGTTGTCGATGTCTTCAAGAGAATTGTTACTTGAATTTTGTGCTGATTGCAAATTCTGTGCTTTTAAATTTTTACTGGTTTTTTGTAAATCTGATTTAGTTTTATTAGAGAGTTGAGAATCAGCAAGATCAGATAAGGCTTGCGAAGTAGAGTCACTAAATGGTTTTACTAATGATGAAGCCTCTTCCATTAGTGAAAGTATATTTTCAAATTCATCGCTATTACGTTTTTGTTCTTTTGTAAATCGTTGAATAGTTGATGGGTCGCTATCTTTATCTAATTTTCTAATATCATTATCTAGTGCATTTTGTTGTTCAAATAATTGTTGTAATCTTTTTTGTATTTCATCCAGTTTTTGTTCTGCTTGGAATTTTTTAAAAATTTCTAAATATCTATCAAGATCTTTTTCGATTTGATCTATATTTTCTGCTAAATTATTCAAAGCATCTTGCAGTGATTTCATATCTAAATTTTCCAAGGCTGATTGTAATTTATCCATATCGTTTTGCATATTTTCTGGGATAATATTATTCATTAGCTTAGATAATTCTTCAAATTTTTCTAATAGGTTGGGTGAAAATAGTTTATGTTTATCTGCTTGATCTGTTATTGATTCTATTGCTTCAGATATTTTTTCTAAACTAGAAAGTTTTTCTTTTGCATTTTGCATAGAGTTTTGAATAGATTGTTTTTGATCCCAATCTAGTTCTTTTGATTTTAATAATTTTAATTCTAGAGTTTTGAACTCTTCTTTTATTTTTTCCATTCCTTCAAGATTTTCAACTATATTATCATAAAATTCTTCTTCTGAATTTGCAATATTATCATAAAGGTTGGTTAATGAAGGGACCCTAGCTATAAATGTATTAGAAAGTGTTTTTTTAGGACCTGATATATTATCATTATCACTTAGCTCAAAATGGAAGTGGACTTCATCGCCAGGCATAAGTGATAAGTCTTCAACACTCCATAATCTTTGGATTGATTGAATAAGAGAATCTGGTGTTAGCTCATCTAATATAAACATGGAAACAAATGGGTCATCTTCTAGATAGGCTGGTTTTCTAATTTCATATGCTAATTGTAGATCTGTGAAACCATAATCATCTATGATTTCCAAATGAATAGGAATTGTTTGCTCATTATCTAGATCTATCGTTTGTGTAGGTTGAATTACATTTAGAATGGGATCATGATCAGGTATTATCTCAATTAAATAAGAAATCGGATCTCTATTTGTAATACCTCTTTTGTCTACAAGGTTAACTGTAAAATCACCTTTATTTAACAATGTGAATCCGCCTGATGCTGCATTATGACTATTAACCATATTTATTTTAACATTATTTAAATTTAAATATGATGATTGAAGAATTTTATTTGAGGTAATATCAATTAAAATTTCTGAACCTTTTAAGGCTTTCACTACTGCAATATTTCCTTCTTGTTGTATTTTTGGAAGCTTGCTGTATTTTGGAGGTGAAATAGTTGTATAAAATGTTTCAAAAGAAGGACGGTCAGTTACAAATATTGTTTCAGGTTGAGTTGTAACTTGCTCCCATGGTTCCCAGAAATAACGTGCGCTTACTATTGCTTGGTAAGAATAATCTTGGAAGAGTTCGGGAAGTTTAAAATTATATTCAAAATTAGCAGTTGGTGGAAGTGTAAATTGTAATTTAAGTGAATCTCTTTCCTGTGTTGAAATTTGGGTTGGTGTAAGATAAAGATTAAGAGTGTCAGGAATTTGTGTAGAAACTTTAATGTTGATTTCAGCTTTTTCTCCTCCAAGAATATGTATTGCTCCAGTTGTACTTGATAAATTAAATGGCTTGGGAGCAAGAAATTCTTTTTTTGGATTTATCCAGCGATAATATGCACCTGCAGATTGTTCATAATTAAAAAATAAGATTATTATAATGCTACTCCATGTGGCTAATAAAGCGATTTTATATTTTGATCTTTCTTTATGTTTTGTTAGTAGTGAAATATCAAAATTTTTTAGTTTTTTGATTATTGAATTAATATATGATAGGGCTAGTATTTTAGATTCATTATTTTTTGCATTTCTTTCTAGTTGTAGAGCATTTAATATTGTGTCTTCTTTGTTTGGAAATAGCTTTTTCCCTAAATCTATTGCAAGTTTATCAGTTTTATATATATGGATTTTTTCATTTTTTGTAAGGTATAAAAAAGTAATCCAATAACAAATAAATCCTAGTGTTATAATTACAAATGAGTAATAAACATAAAGCTTTGTATTAGAAGAAAAATAGAAAATATTTTCTAAAAATATAAGTATAGCAAATAATATGGCTCCTAAAATGCCAATCGATATTAGATTGCCTAAAAATTTATACTTTAAGGTGTGAAATCGAAAAATTGTAATATAATTTTTTATTTTCATTATTGGCTTAGTGCATAATAAATAATATTTACTCCCATTCTCAATGCGTTTTCACGAATTGGCCATGGATCATTATGAACGTTTGCATCTTCCCATCCATCTCCTAGATCTGATTCATATGTGTACAGTAGCATCATTCTATTATTCTCAAATAATCCAAATGCTTGAGGAGGTTTATTATCGTGTTCATGGATTTTAGGCAAACCTTCTGGGAAATTAAAATAGCTTTTAAAAATTTCATGTTCTTTTGGGAGTTCAATTAAATTTTTGTTTGGAAAAACTTTTTTTATTTCTCGTCTAAATGATTTATCTAGCCCATAATTATCATCAACGTGTAAGAATGCACCATTTAATAAAATTGATCGAAGGGCAATAATTTCATTTTCATTAAGATTGATATTACCATGACCAGTAAGATATAAATATGGAAATTGATTTGCATTATCATCTGTGAGTTTTATTCGTGTTTCATCATTGTGTGCGGACATAGGTGTATTTTGTTTGAGATAGCTTAGTAAATTTGGTAGGCTACTTGGATCACAATACCAGTCTCCCCCTCCACTATATTGTATTCTTGCTATATGGAATGTTTGTCCATAAATGTTTCCTAAAAGAAATAAGATAAAGTAAATTGATTTAATCATAAAATATTAAAGTTGATGTAAATGTATTTGTTCCAAAAATTATTACTAACAAAATTAGGTAGTTTTTGGTAGTCTCTTCGTGCAAATTTATCAATAACTATACGCTGTTACTTATTAATGTATTACGATAAAAATAGACAAATTATTTTTTCTTTTTTTCTTTTATGTGGATTATCAGCACAAATTAAAGAGAAAGAGCCACGTACTTTTTTATTTGGTTTGATAAAATTTGATAACCAATCACCATATGAAGACGGATATTGGATTAATAAATGGTTTTTTTCAAGAGAATTTTCTGCACCTATTAATATTATCCCAATTGAAATGCGTTATGGTTTTGGTGTGACTGGAAAAACAAAGGGAAGCGCAGCTAGTTTTGGAGTGAATTCATTTAAAGATGACCCAGGAAAAATTAAATATGATAGCTTTGATAGTTTATCAATTGTTCCTATTAGCCAAGGAATAAATAATATTTGGGGTACCTCATTAGAATTAGATGTCGGGCTTATTAATTTACCATATTATGTTACTGGTACTAGTTGGTTAAATGTTATGACAGGAATTTCTTATAGGACCAGTACTATATTGTATCCTGTGCAGGTGCCATTTGAAGAATGGGAGCAAGTAGGGCCAGGTTGGAATGGACAATATTTTTTTTCACCTAAATTGAATGAATATTTAATTTCAACTCATTTTCAATATCAACCATTTAATAATTGGTATTTAAATTTTAGATATGCATATGGGTTAGCTTCAACATTTTTTTATTCTCCTGATCGGACTGAAAAAGAATGGAATAAAGATATATCGGGATCTGGAACATCATCCGTAATTGCTCTAGGAGTTCGCTTTATTATTGACCCAGGATTAAATAATCAATTTGCGATTGGTTTAGATTTACGACATTCGTATACAAAAATTCATACTATTAATGATCCTCAAGATATTTCACCAATTAAACAATTTGATTTAAATAATTTTGGTATTTACGTAACTCTATCTGCTTTTTACGGTGGTAAAAAGACTGTCGGAGATAAAGCAAAAAATTATTATTATAGAAAAGATTATATAGAAGCATTAAATCACTTCAATAAGTTTATGGCTGAATATCCATCCCATACAAATCGCCATAGAGCTGAAAAGTATATTTTAGATTGTGAGTATAAAATACCTTATAAGTTAATGGAGCAGGGTTTAACATTGGAAAAATCTGGTGAAAGATCGAAAGCTTTAGGTACATATCAATATGCTCTTTCCAAAGTAAAGAATGATACTTTAATAACAAGAATGCTTAATGGTCGCATAGAACAGTTAGCTTTATATTGGATGGTTGATGCAGAAAAAAAATTAAATAATTCTGAATATATTAATGCATATAATATTGTTAAAGAAGTTGCATTATTTTCAATTCAAGGTCAAAAAGAATTACGTCGATTTAAATCTTGGGTAATTTTAGGTCAAGGAAAAGAATTACAAGAGTTAGGTTTTATCGGACGTGCTATGGAGAAATATTCTGAAGCATTGGAATTAAATCCAGATTTAATATTTGAAGTGAAATCTTTGCAGTATAAGGCTGGTATAAAAATGGCAAATATCGCCAAAAAGGCAGATGAATTTGAGGAAATTCAATTAGCAATAAATTCTTTAGAGTTTGCTAGAGAATTAGCTGGAGGCATTGGCACTAGAAATGAAAATTTAATAATAGATTTAAAAGAAAAACTCAAATCTTTGGATGAATATAAATCTAAGGGTTTAATTGAAAAAAAAATGGAAGAAGGCAGGTTGAAATTAAATCTTGCCCGTTCAAAGAAATTAGAGATAGGTCAGTCTTTACCAGAAGTCGAAGAATTACTTGGTCAACCCCATGAAAAAATATTAGGTGAGCAAGGTAATGATCCTAAACAGCAATTATGGATTTATTTTTTAAATCAGCAATCTTTGCAATTATCTTTTTATAATTTTCAATTATTTAAAATTGAAAAATTGTAAATATTAAAATAAAATTCTTTTCTATTTAAAAAAAATAAAACCGAGTAGTTTTTAAGATATGAAATTTTTTCTTATAAGTCTTTTTACAGTTGTTTTAGTTAAAGAGGCATTAAGTCAATCAGGCAATAGAGATTATGATGAAGAATTACGTTATCAAAATGATGCTATTAATAATCTTAAGGCTGAATTAAAACAATTGCGTTTAAAAATTAAAACCACTGAGTCTCGTGAAAGGTCTACAATAAATCGATTATCATCTATAGATAAAGAAATTTCGTTAACTAGTAAATTAATACAATCTTTAAAATTTGAGGAGGATAGAGCAAGAAAAACTATTTATCAATTAAAAAATGATATATTAAAAAATGAAAATGAATTAGAATCGCTACGATTCCGATATTCACAGCGAATATTAAAATCCTATAAAAAAGGTAGATTGACAGATTTAGAGCGAGTTTTTTCTTCTACAACATGGCGACAGGCAATTTATCGTACACATTATTTAAAAATAATTTCAGATATTGAAAAAAATCTAACTAAAAAAATTGAGAGGCTTCTTCTTAAAATAAGTCGCCAAAAGGTAGATCTTGAAGTTGCTCTCAGAGATAATTTAAACCTTAAAAGAGATAAAGAAACGCAAATTTCTTCTTATCGGAATATGCGAGTTGATAGAGAAAAAGAATTGAATAGAATAAGAAATGATAAGCAGGCATTGACTAGTTATGTTAGTGAAAAAGAAGAAGGGGTTAAGCAATTAGAAAAAATAATTAAAAGAGTCCTTGAAGATAAAGCTAGATTTGAAAGAGAATTGCGAATTCGCCAGCAACAGGAGACGCTAAAAACAAAAAGTTTTAAGGCATTAAAAGGACAACTTCCTTGGCCAGCTGATGGAAGGATTATTTCAAAATTTGGTAGACAGTGGAATTCCAAATTAAAAACAACTACTGACAACCCTGGGATTGATATAAAAGGGAAACCAGGATCTTCAATTAGATCAGTTTTAGGAGGTGTGGTAACTACCATAACGTATATTAGAGGTTATGGGACAACAGTTATTGTTGATCATGGTGGAGGCTTTTATACGGTGTATAGCCATGTTACAAATATTCAAATTAATGTTGATAGTCAAGTAAGAAATGGAGATGTAATTGCATATATGGGAGATTCAGGATCTGTTAATGGAGCAAAACTTCATTTTGAAATATGGGGGAAAGGGCAAAAGTTAGATCCAGAAAAATGGTTAGTGAAAAAATAATTAATTCAATCATTATAAGCTCCCATGGAAAAATATGGGATCAATTAAAAAACATTTCCTTTTCTAATCGAATAGGTAATGCATATCTTTTTTCTGGGCCACCTGGTTGTGGAAAGGAGTTTATTTCGATACGATTTGCTCAGTTATTAAACTGTGAGCAAAGTCAGATAGAAATATGTGGTATTTGTGCATCTTGTATTAGATTTTCTAATCTACAACATGAAAATTTAAATTTAATTTTCCCATTGCCTGTAGTAAAAGGTAAATTGGAGAATGGTAAGAATGAGATAGATAAAATCAATTTGGATCTTGTTAATCACGCGATTAAAAAGAAATCAAAAGATCCTTTTTTTAAAATTGCGATTCCCAAAGCTAATAGAATTCTTATACAATCTATTCGCAGGTTAAGGAAAATTTTATACCTTAAATCACATACCTCTGGTAGGAAGATGTTATTAGTGTTTGATTCACATTTATTAAATAAAGGGCAGGGAGAAGCTGCGAATGCTTTTTTGAAAATTTTGGAAGAGCCTCCAGCTAATACAACTATAATACTTGTTACAGATTATGCAAAATTATTACAACCAACAATATTATCAAGATGTCAAAAGATAGATTTTTCAAAATTGAATAATCAGTTTATGGAACAATGGTGTAAGGAAAAGTTAGTCAAAGATTCACATAAATCTCTTTTGGTTGGTTTAAGTAGAGGCAATATACATAGGGCAAATGCTTTAATTGAAGAACCTTTAGAAGATTTGATGCAATCTATTTCAAAGTTAATACAAACTACTATAAATAATAATCCTGATCATTGGAGAATATTTGTAAATACATATTCTCAAATTTCAAAACGAAATGAGAGCAAATTTTTTTTTCATTTTTATATATTAAAAATATGGTTCCAAAGTGCAAATCGACTAAATAAAAAAATCGCTCATATTTTACATTCTACTTTATTTATAGATGAAATGAAACGTTTTAATCAAACATATCCTAAGACAGATTTTTCTTCTATTATTTATGAAATAGAAAAATTAACTAGCGCTATATCCAAAAATTATTTTATGCCACTTGTATTGCTTAATTTTTTATTAGAAGTTCAAAGACATATTAAAAAATGAAAGATAATTTTTATATAACAACACCAATATATTATGTTAATGATAAGCCACATATAGGTCATGCTTATACAACAATATTGGCTGATGTTTTATCTAGACATAATAGAAACATGGGAAATAATACATTTTTTCTTACTGGTTTAGATGAACACGGACAGAAAGTACAACAAGCTGCTGAAAATTTTAAACTGAATCCTAAAGCACATTGTGATAAAATGGCGCCACGATTTATTGAATTATGGGATAAACTTTATATCTCTAATGATGATTTTATACGTACAACAGAAACAAGACATAAAAAAGTAGTAAAAAAGATTCTTCAAATTGTTATGGATAATGGAGATATCTATGAGGCGGAATATGAAGGACTTTATTCTGTTTCTGAAGAACGTTTTATAACAGAAAAAGAAGCGGAAACAGGAGTATATAGAGATATAAAAACATTGAAAGAAAAAAATTATTTTTTTCGTATGAGTAAATATCAAAATAAATTAATTGATTATATTAAGTCGCATTCAGAATTTATACAGCCTGTTCATCGTAAAAATGAAATTTTAGGATTTTTAAAAAAGCCACTAAATGATTTATGTATTTCTAGGCCAAAATCGAGATTGCATTGGGGAATTGAGCTTCCATTTGACGATCAATATGTTACGTATGTGTGGTTTGATGCTTTAATTAATTATATTACAGCAGTTGGATATGGAGATGATCAAATAATGTTTCAAAAAAAATGGCCTGCATCATTACATCTTATTGGAAAAGATATTCTTACTACTCATGCAGTGTATTGGCCAACAATGTTAATGTCTGCAAATATTGAATTACCTAAATCAATATTCGCCCATGGATGGTGGTTAATGGATGAATCAAAAATGAGTAAATCTTTAGGAAATGTTATTAATCCTATGGATATAATTGATGATTATGGTGTTGATCCGTTTCGTTATTATTTGATGCGTGAAATGGTTTTAGGTCAAGACGCTAATTTTACAATCGAATCATTTGTTCAACGTTATAATAGTGATTTGGCTAATGATTTTGGTAATCTTTTAAGTAGGGTAACTACTTTAATACATAAGAATTATTTTTCAGAAATACCAAGCCCTGGTAAATTTGATGAACAAGAATTATTTATAAAATTAAATAGTAAATCTTTATATGATAATGTAACAATATTGTTTAGCGAAATGAAATTAAATGAGGCTATTGAAAAAATAATGCAATTTATTCGTAGCGTAAATAAGTATATGGAATTAAATGCACCTTGGCAAATGGTTAAAGAAGATAAAATAGGTGCTGGGAGAATTTTATATACTGCTGGGGAGGCACTTAGGATAAGTGCAATCCTTTTATCACCAGTGATGCCGAATCGTACTGCTATATTGTTAGACGCGCTTAATAGTGAAAAAAATGATTGTTCTTGGGGTGGATTAAAATCGGGGAATATAATTAAAAAGCATAGTTCTCTTTTCCCAAGAATTAAATAATTGTTATCTACTTTTTGATTGGTATATACCATTTATTTTCTTTTAAATTAACGCCTCCTTTCATTTCTTCAATTACTGTACGATCAATAATGAGGATTGCTCTTTTTGCCATTAATTCAAAAGTGTCTTCACCATTTTCATTTATAGTTCTATCGGGAAAGTTTTTTCTTGTTCTATGTATCCAGTAGGTATTAGATAGGTTTTTATTATTAAATATATTTTCAATTTCTTTTTTCCCTAAAATAAATCCCAATAAACCACCCCAAGTAGCAGTTGGGTTATCAGAGTCCCAACCCGCAAGTGTACCAATCTGAATTGTACGTTTAAAATCCCCTTCACCATAGAATAAACTAATTAAACTTGCTGCAAAATTTATTCCAGAATCAAAAGGGTTTTTATATTTATAACTATCATTATTATTTAATTGATAGCGTTGAAAAATTTGGTCACGTGTTTTTTCCCAATTGGTTTTATCTGGATTATTTAAGTATGAATTTTTAATAAAATCATACATTTTGGCTGAGTATGAATTATTTGGTAAAACTTTACGAGCTTCTTTTGATATCCAGTTTAATTGATCTTTAATTGGTAACGCGTGGTTTGCTCTTGAGGCTAAGGAATGCATTGAAACATAAAATTTAGAAACCCATTCGGCATTATTTTTTGCAGTTGTGCGAATTGGTAAATGTGCCATTTTTAATGCAATATCATCTCTAGCTGGTGAAAGAAGACCAAATATTTCAGTGGTTAGTTGTGCATCGATCATAGAATAATTTGGGTTGTTTATAGGCTCACTTGTTTCTGGAGGTGTAAGACCATTAAGCATAAGATAGTAGGCAGTTTCATTTGAAACCCATAGATAATTTTCTCCTTTTGGTGCTGTTTCATTAGAGAATATATGATTAAGCCAACCTTCTCTTATTTGCTTAGGAGATAAAATACTTACATTATTTTTATCTAATAAATGTTGATACATGTATTCTATATCGGTATCATCGTCCGAAGGCCATGCTTTACCTTTTTCTAGTAGATAAAAATCAATGATTGTATCTTGAGAAGATAGAAAGTATCCCCATATATTTTTTTGATCAGGTCCACCCCAATGTTCATCGGTATAAAAAGGTGGTTTAACTTTATCCATTTCTGTAATAAGTCCTGTCCAATTTGCAATAGATTGTCCAAGCCAGAATCCTTGTAATTGGTCTATATATTTTTTACGAGATATAATTAAATCAGTATCTGAAAGTTTATAGGATGGATAATCTAACTCTTGATCATAAAGAGGATCATTTTGAATCCCACAACTAAGAAAAAAGATAATTGATATGGATAATGAATATTTTAAATAGCAAACAATTATTGATTTATCCATTTAGGATGGTTTAAGATTAATTTTATTTTTACTAAAAAAGTAAGTAGTAATTAATAAAGATATAATTAAGTAGAAAATGATTAAATAAATATTTATTCCTTTTAGACCAAACCAGGTAAAACTATAGGTATAGATAAGACTTATGCTGAAAAATAATTTAATTAATTCAGCTATAATAGAATATTTGTTTTGATCCATTGCTGAAGTAAATGAAAAAATATGGATTATGATAAATATTCCATAAAAATAATTTGTTATAGGATCTTGCTGATGAAGGATATAAAAAAAATGGAACATAAAAACCATACCTATAAATTGTTGAAAAAATGACCAAATGGTTAAAGAAGTAGAAAGATTTGTATGATATTTTTTTTGTTTATATGGGTCTTCAATAATATGTAAGGGAAATTTTAATTTTATATCCTTAGGACGCCATCCTGTAGGCATAAACCAGATCCGAAATTTATCCCAAATATTTTGTGTATGATATGCATCTTGGATTAATTGCCAAAGATGTTTGAAATTTATTAAGATTGGATTCCAAGTTTTCGCAGGTCTAAGGATACCATATACAGGTTCTATATTTTCTAATTCTGGTTGAAAAGATCCAAATATTTTATCCCATACAATTAGAATTTGTCCGTAATTCCTATCTATATATTCAGGGTTAATCGCATGGTGTACTCTATGATGTGATGGTGTTACAATAATTTTTTCAAGCCACCCCATTTTATTAATTAATCTGGTATGATACCAAAATTGCATAAATAAGTGAATGGGAGCTAGTATAGAAAATATACTTTTAGGTATACCTAATAAAGCCGCGGGAATCATAAGTAAAGCACTAAAATGTATTGTTTCTGATATACTCTGTCGCAGTGCACAAGATAAATTAAATTCTTCACTACTATGGTGAATCACATGTCGATTCCAAAAAATATTCACTCGATGATTTAGTCGATGCATCCAATATCCAGTAAAATCTTGTACTACGAATGCCAATCCAACTGCTAGCCAAATTGGTTCTAATTTATAAATAGTGAGATGTTCAGTAAGCCATCCGTAACTAACAAGTACAACACTGAGCTTTAGACTATCTTTTGTTATATTAGACATTCCTGAACTCAAACTAGAGATAACATCTGCAGATCTATTTATTTTTATCTTAACATTTTTTGAAACAATCCATTCGATTATGATCAGTATTGAAAATATTGGGATTGCAATAAATAGTGACTGTATATAAAAACTCATATATAATTAATTATTATGAAAATTTTTGATCTTATGGTATTGGACCAACATGAAAATTATAACGAACCTCCTCCCCAAAGTCAGGATAGAAATTTTTTAATGTATCTCCGTCTATTGATAAGAATTGGATTACACCATTGACTCCTATTTTATCTGGCGAGCTACTTCTGTTCCACCAATGTTTTGAGATTCCGTCTTCCATTTGATCTTTTAGTAAAAATTGATAGTCTCCATTTTTTAGTTCCATCCTAAATACATATTCTGTTGAATCTAGAAAGTCGTTTTCCGCATAGATGACATGACCATTTGTATTTGTAAGTGTAAAGGAATTTTCCCTAGCTCTATTAATATCATTTGTTAAAAATCGTAATGTGAATATTGTTGGAAAAATATCTGGTAATGGGATAATGCTTGACATTGTATTATTAGCAAAGTTTTCATCTTTGGTATTGTTTGGATATTTTAAAGTGACTATAAAATTTTTTGATTTTTTTATTCCAAACCATCGAGGAGTTGGTAGACTGACAATTTCTTTTTCTAAAAAGTTTAATTCGCCAATCCATTTGAAAACTGATTTTTTTCTGGATTTTAAACCATAGTGAATCTCAAGACTTTTTAAATTATATTGACCATTATTTCTTATAATAATTTTAGGGTTCGCAAGATTAGGATTTGACCTACTATATTTTTGGTTTTCAGTTGGGGTTATTATATCAATTATTTCAGCATCATTTTTAAAGTTTGGCGTTCCATATGAAAAAATTTGATGGGTCATATAAAAAAAACCTTCTTTCTCTCCATTATCAGAATATGGTTCAATAGCATAATCAATATTAATAGAATCTCCAGGTATAACATATGGGGTTAATTCAAAATCATATTCATCAACTTTTGTGCCTGGACACCAACCAGCACGATCAAAGGGCCAGGTTCCACCTTGTGGGTATATAGGATTATTACCACAATCTTTCCATACATTCCATCGAAAAATTTCCCAATTAGATAGATAATAGGTATGTGTTTTGCTATCCCATTCACAACAATTTCTTGGCCCTTCATGACCATGGCCAGAGATTACTGCTTTTAATTTATATCCACTTGCATTAGGATCAAGTTTTATAGATTTTTTTTTTAATACGAGGTCATCTGATAGATCCACGTATTTATAATTACCATATGGATATAAGTTTTCAACTTTTAAAATATTACGTGTTGGAATGCCTTTGATAAATAAAAATTTAAGATCGAGTAATTCTTGATTGTTTCCAACAGTAAATTTTCGTTTTCCTTTTAGAATAGGTGCGTAATCAGTTATGTCATAGGTCCATTCCCATCCTTTTTCACCTCCTAAATATAGACCTTTACCATATGGGGTAACAAAGCTACCAATGCTAAACACTTCGATTGTATCATTCATCGGAACTTCAATTAATGTATTCCATATATAATCCCATTCACCGCAAGGATATGAATCACCTTTTGTTTTAGAGTCACATTTTAGAGTTTGAACCATTATTATTTTTGACCATGGATCTTTATCTATAGGGAAATCTATTTCTTTTATATATTGTGCATTCCAGCCTTCAGGGCTTGGTGTCTCCCAGTTAATTGGATGTAATATAAGAGTGTCTGTAGTAGTAATTGTTTCACTATTTACAATACTATATAATGGAAATAAAAATATAAAAGAAGCAAGTTTCATAATCGTGATGATGATAATTTTAAATTACTTTAGCCTATCATTTTACAATAAGAAATAAATAAATGCTAACTGATACTCATTGCCACTTATTCTATGATCAAATTAAAAATGATTTAGAAGATGTTTTAGAAAGAGCTAAAAACATGGGCGTCGATCGATTCATTTGTGTTGCTACAAATTTAGATAACGCAGAAGAATGCTTAGCTTTAAGCAAGGCATATGATAATATTTTTGCTTCAGTAGGTATTCACCCTCATGATGCTAAAAATGCTCCGAAGGATTACATAAAAAGGATTTATGATTTTATACAGAAGGATGAAATAGTTGCTATTGGTGAAATGGGGTTGGATTATTTTAGAAATATTTCAAATCCTGAAACACAAAAGGAAATCTTTCGATCACAAATGAAAATAGCGGAAGATTTAAATAAGCCAGTTATATTTCACAATCGTGATGCAGATCAGGATGTTTTATCAATATTAAAAGATTTTCCAAGCGTTACGGGTGTAGCTCATTGTTTTTCAAGTAACGAGAATACTGCAAAAAAATTAATTGATCTTGGTTATTATATTTCATTTTCTGGAAATCTTACATTTAAAAATAGTCATCTTCCAAAAGTAGCTGTGGATTTACCTTTAGAACGTTTGCTTGTTGAAACTGATTGTCCATATTTAAGTCCTGTTCCACATAGAGGTAAGTCCAATGAGCCTGGTCGAGCGCGATTTGTAGCAGAAAAACTTTCTGAGATATTTAATTTACCATTTGAAGTTATTGCAAGAGCAACAACTGAAAATGCAACCAACTTATTTAATCTTTGAAGAAAAAGAATTATAGTAATCATCCTTTTAGAAAGAAATGGGGTCAGAATTTTCTTACTGATATAAATTTATTAGATAAGATAATAAGAACGATCGATCCAAAAGTAAGTGATAATTTTTTAGAAATTGGTCCTGGAGAGGGAGCATTAACAGGTCGAATTTTTCCTCAAATAAATAGTCTTGTTTCGATTGAGATCGATCCTCTTTTAATTGATAGATTAAGGAAAGAACCTAGTTTGAAAGGACTTCAAATTGTACATGGTGACATTTTAAATCAAAATATTGAAGATTTACCCATAATTAATCCAGTACGTATTTTTGGGAATATTCCTTATAATATTACCTCACCAATACTTTTTTGGTTAATAGAACAATTAGACTATTGGAGTGATGCATATATTATGATGCAGAAAGAAGTCGCAGATAGGCTTTGTGCCACAGTTGACACAAAGTCATATGGACGACTTACGGTTGTTATTGGCGCATATTTAGATATAAAATATTGTTTTACTATTAAGCCAGATGTATTTATCCCAAAGCCAAAGGTAGAATCAGCTATTGTAAGATTTTCAAAGAAAAAAGAAGCCCTTATATCGGATGAGAAGTATAAACGTTTTAATAGACTTGTAGCTACAGCATTTTCACAGCGAAGAAAAATGTTACGTAATACACTAAAAGGATGGGATATACCAAAAAATATACAAGATAAGATTGATTTCACAAGGAGGCCTGAAAATTTAACGATTAGTGAATTTGCTTCAATGGTTTAATACTTGGAACTGAGTATATATACGGTTAAAATCGCCGGCATTTTATAATGTAAATTATTTTAAACATTACCACAAACTACACTTTGGAGGTGATTTAAGTGGTAGAAGTCCAAGTAAATGAAAAAGAATCATTCGAAAGAGCTCTTCGTCGATTTAAAAAAATGTGGGAAAGAGCGGGTGTCCTAAGAGAGATTAGGAATAGATCTTTTTATGAAAAGCCAAGTGATGCGAAACGTGAAGCTAAAAAGAAGACAGTTAGACGGGTTAAAAGATTGGCTAGGATTGAGGCGTTAAGAAACGATCCGCGTGCGAATCGTCATCGTCGAAAAAGACGTCGAAAATAAAATCCCGAAAGGGAAAATTAAAGCCCTGATTCTCAGGGCTTTTTCTTTTAAAAAATATTATATTTCTTAAATTTTATAATAATTAATACAAAAATTGAGGAAAGATGTTAATTCGTAGTATTTCAGGTGTGAGGGGTCTTGTTAGTTCTCACCTTACTTCAGATGTAGTAGTTGTTTATGCTAGAGCATTACATAAATTTCTTCCTGATGGTGTTATTGTAACAGGTAGAGATAGTCGCTCTAGTGGTGATCTAATCTTAGAAGAAATGTGCGAGCAATTAGTTCAACTCGGCAGGACAGTTATTCATTGTGGTATTGTACCAACTCCTACTGTACAGTTTATGATTCATAATACAGAAG
>CETG01012070.1_pt1 | contig 20219 bp, 9 predicted proteins | sample 361471 | NCBI WGS metagenome assembly CETG01 (sample SAMEA2622696, study PRJEB7988) | marine metagenome | isolation source: saline water (ENVO:00002010), including | reverse complement strand
CAAAGACTTGGGCAAGCCTATTTTCGCTCTTGATTATCCTATCTTTGGCCAGTCTAGGAGTCCAAGCGCAAGACAACGAAAGGTCTGTCATTTTGTCAGATGCGGATCAGACTCATGGGCCAGTATGGATTTCTGTAGCCTGTGTTGAAGTTAGTTGCTCTGGAATGGAGTTAATCATAACCTATGGTTCTTCAGAATATAGGCATCAAGATTCTCATCTTGTACAATGGGCTGGATTTATCCAGGGTAATTTCTCATGGCAAGTTATTGCCGATGAAGGTGTAAATTCTGAAGATTTACGGATCGATATGATTTCCAGTCACATGGATAATTGGACGGAACGCGATGATCTTCCTGACACCGTACCCCCTCCAGGCAGCCAAGGTGCTTACTCTAGCATCAACACCTCTTCTCCTTGCCAAGGCACTCTACCTAGTACCAGAATAACTTACTGCAGTACACCATATCATTTGGAGGACATGTTAAGCGAGGGGGTGCTCTTTGTTGGTGCACTCGCAGACCAAAGTGACAAGGATGCTATGATGATTGTAGGTAACCCAGGAGATGTCATGCTCCTAGAACAGAACAGAGGTGCGAATTCCACTAGTATAGAGATCTGGCACAGAACAGATGATTCGAAGACATTGATAGGTTCGAAAGGAGGGGAGCTTTTACCTTGGTATTTCGAGTATCCCTCTGATGGAGAGTTATGGCTTCGTGTAGTCCATAATTCTGAATCAGGATACTCGCCTTACGAGTTTGAGATTATTCGTTATGACCACAATACAGAAGCTCCCGGAGGAGGGGAGCTTAGTAATCCTTGGAGTCATGGAGAGCCATTGCAGTTCCAAGATGGCTCTTCCTTACTCTACCGAGGCCACATAGCGGCGTCTGACTCTCAGGGAGATTCTCTTCTGATTGCATCGGGGCCGAATATATTGCTGCAACCTGAGTGCACTTTCCGAAACCCAGATGGAGGGGGCATTGATGATGTTGAATTCAGCATCACTATACACCAGGTAGATGATACAGAGGTACCCATAAGAGATGTTTGTGGATCATTTGAGACCACTTCACTAACAATTTCAGTTGAATTTAGAATTACCACTGAGGGAATCGACGGTGCTTGGGCTATAACCTTGAAATCTCTAAGTCCGTCTGATGGGAGTTTGATTGGAGATGCTCCAGACACGATTTGGGATTTCGGCAATATGGATTCGAGATGGCAAGTACTGAATCTAGAGGCATCAATAATCTCCGGAACTCTTGGTTATCTCGATAACGGCCTCGATAACACTGATTACTATGGGTTCTCAATAACCGAGGAGAATGGTTCCTATGTTCGTATCCAAAGAATTGGTGATTCCATAGGTTCGTTTACTCTAATGACACTTGATCAGGAAACTGGAGAGGTAGTAAACTCGACTAATGGTTCGATGATGATTGTCCCTCCCGGAATTCACGCACTGAAAGTACAATGGGAAGAGGGCATGAGCGAAGGTTGGAGAGAGTATCAGTTTTCATTACCATACAATGGACCATATGTTCCTCAGGAGGAGGAGTTTGTGGATCTCTCACATAGAGCTCAGCCATTCTACATCTTTGCTGGATTTTTGTTGTTAACACCGTTAGTAATGGTAATCTGGTGGAATCGTGATGCGATATTCAGAGGTGCCCCTTTAGCAGCAGATATCCAAGAACATGAGAGGAGGAGATTGAGCAGTCTGAGACAGAGACTGTCTGCTGCCCTTATGTCAGAAGATATTGATCAAGTAGAAATCGAGCACTCGCTCAAGCAACTGAGAGAGAGTCCGTGGAAGGCAGTGGTCGAAGACTGGGGCGAGCCTGTAATCAGACATCTAACTGAAAAAGTTGAAATCTGCGTCTGGAGAGTTTCTGATTCCAAGTCCGATCTACTAATTGGAATCAGAGTTGAGAAATTTCCTTGGGATTTAGCGGCAATCGGAGTACATGCTGCAGAAGGTTCTGCAATCGAGATCAAATCGGTCTCGCCAAGCAGAATGTATCAGGATGGCGAAGTTTTCCTAGACACTCTATCGGCGGAAAGTAAAACATTCGTGGGAATTGAGTTGGATGGTTCTTCTACAACAATCGGATTCCATCTATCAGGACTTGTAGATGGGGCGCCTCTAGCTGCTATTCCAAACAAGTCGTTAGATTGGTAATTATCTGCCTCGGCGCCTTCTCTGGGCCTCGTCGGTGATTGAATCCTCTAGAGAATCAAAGTCTGTACCTATCTCTTCTTTGAGTGAATCGAGTGATTTTCTAAGTGATCTGGAGATTTTCTTTGGCATATCCAGTTTCAACAGTACGGTCACTGAACCTCTGCCTCTCCTACCCCCTGGTAAACCACGCCCGGGTAGATTGAATGTGTCTCCAGGATTGGAGCCAGCTGGAATCTTGATTCTTAGATCCTCTCCATCAAGATGTGGGATAATTACCTGAGTGCCCAGAGCGAGTTCGACAAAACCTAGCGGAAGCGCCATCAGGAGATCCGAACCGTCTCTCTCGAACCAAGGGTGCTCGATAACCTCGATTTGGATATACAAATCTCCATTCTCTCCTCTACCTCCCCTGGGAGCCTCTCCGTGACCTCGCATTCTAAGTCGCGTTCCAGAAGATACGCCAGCAGGGACTGTAAATTTGACTTGCTTGGGCTTCGTTAATCTCCCTTCTCCACCACAAGCCTCACAGGGGTCACTGACAATACGACCTTCTCCTCTGCAGGTGGAACAATCGGTAACCACCTGTTTAGTGAAGAATCCTGCCTTCTCTATTCTCTGAATTCTGCCTCTACCATCACAAGTAGGGCATTCTCTCACTCCTTCGGGTGTTGGTGAGCCTCTGCCGTCACACTCATCGCATATCTTCAGTACATCGATTTCCATCGATTGTTCGGCTCCATCGAATACTGTTTGGAATGGAATCTCGTGGTTTACTAGAAGGTCGGTTCCTCGACTTCTCCTACGAGGGCCGCCGCCGCTGAAAATCTGGCTGAAAATGCTCTCTATCCCTCCTCCAAATAAGTCGTCTATACTGATATTAACTCCTTGGAAACCTCCCGGGCCGAAGGGTGAACCGCCCGGTTGTTCGTGGCCAAACATGTCATACTTCTTGCGCTCGTCAGGATTGGAAAGTACTGCATATGCCTCTTGGACTTGTTTGAACTTAGTCTCGGCTTCTGAATCGTCGGGATTCTTGTCGGGATGATATCTGCGTGCTAAGGACCTGAAGGCACGCTTGATTTCCGAATCGGTAGCTTCCTTGGAGATCTCGAGAACCTCGTAGTAATCTCTCTTTCCAGACATGCTTACCGGTGAGGGCTCCTAATCGACTGTTTTCAACCTCACCTATGTCAGTAGGTCTCCACATGATGTACAGTATGCAGTTCCTGCATTGTTCAGAGCCCCACAGGATGGACAAGATAGGACCGAGCGAGCTAGGCTTGAGTCTGTTGGACTGGCCCACATATCTGAGGAATTGGAGGGCTTGGCTTTCGGCTTAGCCGACTTCTTCTCCATCCTACGCTTGGCAGAGTTATCCAGGCTGCGGCTGACCCAAGTGGAAAATCTGGAAATTAACCCGGGCCCCTTTGATTTTGAAATAGCCTGCTCATCTACGATTGTACTGATTCCTTGATTACGCGATCTTGTCTCATCTTCTTCATCGGAGATCTCTTCTTCTCGCCTTTCTTGGTTCAGCGAGCCTATGCTGCCTTTCTGGAGTTGCATAGAACGCATAGCAGCCCTTCCCTTCTTGGGGGATTTGGCCTTTGTTTCCAGTTTCTCTATCGCGGAATCACCTTTCTCCCAAAGGCCTTTATCTTCTCGTGAATATATTTTCGACAGTTTTCTAATCGCCTGTGAGCGATGATACTCGTGGTCCTCGACTTTGCGGTACCTCACAAACATGATTAGTCCAATTGCCAGAGCCGCTCCGTGGAGAGAATATAGCAGAATCGGGTCCTCAGAAAGGACTTCTTCAAGCGTTGTCAGTGCGAATCTAATTGCCACTAAGCAAAGAGTAGGCGCAACTAACAGGGCAGCGCCTAGCACTTGAGAGCGTTCAGACACGGCTCTTTGTCTCAAGTCGCATCTTTGAATCATTCGTGCTCTTGGAAGTTGCTTCCGCAGCGCTCATGAGCCTTCAACGACTGGCATCGCCATGGCAGGCATCCGCCTATCTACCACGATTCGTCCACACGAGGATCCGATTCGGGTTGTCAAATCAGTTCTGAGTATGTTTCCAGAATGGGTTTCTGACTCCGTGCCTGAACCAAACACATTCCCTCAGTCTCGGAAGAATGTTGTTCTAGAAGGAGAATGTGAAACACTGGGCACTCTGCTTGATTCTGCACGGGATCAAAGAATTCTAGACACTGCCTTAGATGCTATATCGATGAATATGCAAGGAGATTCGGCTACATTCTCAATCTCTAGACAAGCAGCTATGGCTGGTAAGTTGTCATTTGTGCTTGAGGAGCGACCACTAGGGGGCAAGATTGAGGTTGGAATTGAGATGGATGGACTTGCTGAGTGGCTAGAGAAGGTAACTTGGCACCCGGGTCGAGATTCGGTGCCAAGAGCTGTTGGTGATGGTTTGAGTATGTCAGAGCAGGGAGAGCCTGTGGAATGGTTCGATAAGTTAGGTAATCCGACTATTAATGATGATTAATTCGGGATTCCTTCTTCTAGCCATCTAGTAATGATTGGCAAATCTGCTGGTAGCCACTTCACATCCAGCAACTCTTGCCTTGACAGCCATCTAGAATCTTCATGCTCCCTTAGGGTAATCGAATCGGGATTTATCCGGCCACAATTCCAGATTTGCAACCTAACGGTCCGGTCTTCGTAATCGAACGAGACTGACTCTACCAAATCACCTGGTTCAATGGACACACCCATCTCTTCCTCAATTTCCCTACTCAGGGCCTGCGAGGCAGATTCTCCTTCGTCGACCTTTCCGCCGGGAAATTCCCACCAGCCAGCCCAGGCGTCTTGAGTTGGTCGCTTACAGGCTAGAATTCGTCCTTTATCATCAAATAATAGTGCAGCCACGACATCATAGGTTGGCCTCAATACCATGGATTCTGCAATCTTCATCACAATCTCAACTTGTTTTTCGACCGAGATTAATTCGGCAGGAGGAAGATGAACGAATATTGCCGGTGTGTCTGAATTATCTGTCTCACTGAGGGCATATAGGGTCCTGTAGTATGTCTCATTGCAGACATATCCTCCAGCATTCATACTCCATTCAACGAAATCATCGTGTTCAAATTCCTCATCCAAAATGTGAATGGGTGCTGTGGTCTCCAAGTTTGGCGGTCCATCAGTTTCGATTTGTTTGGATTCTATTAATCGGCCAGAGTTGTCAGGCTCCGACATTGCAATTAGATTGTTAGCCATCCTCTCCAAGTTTATTCTATCTCTATTGGCACCTAGTCCGAGATGAATGATTCCCCTATATCTGACTCCGTCTTGGATTCTCTGTGAGATCAGGCAAGATCCTTGCTTGTCCACACTTAGTAGATCAGTCTGGATTTTCAGACTGGTGGGACTCATGCCAGATAGGATATTGAGTACATCCTCTGAAACATTGTTAGAATGGCCTGAGAATACAGGGAATGCTGTAATCAGTAATTTGTCATCTGGCACGACATTGCGAGTAAGGGGTTATTGTTCGGCTTTTCTGTGCTCATCGTGGCGTCAGGTTGATTCGTTCGCCACCAAGGGAATAGGCGATGGCAGAGGAGTATGTCGTCAGTATCGCGGCCCAGGAAGAGCCTGATTCAGGCAGCGCTATCGGCGCATTGGGTGTAGTTTGGTACGAGCTGAGTGGAGGAATAGGGCCTTGGGGTGCATTGCGTCCACTATTTGCTTTATTCCTCTCATTAGTGCCGTTCCTGTTTCTAGGTCAGCACTTCAATCGTCAACATAGGAAGGCTTTCGGTTACTTTGTAATTCAACTTCCACTAATTCTATCTGTCGTCATGTGGCCTGTACTCTGGGTATGGTCTATTGCTGACGCTTGGTGGGTGTCGAGTCGCATTGTCGCTAAAGCCGAGAACAGTAGTTAGAATCCATCTGGTAATTCCATCGGACTGAATAGATGACCTGGAGATCCTGCTAGGGAAAGTTGTGTTCTGGCTAATCGCTCCCATTCTCGTAATAGAGTCAAAGAGGGGGCAAAGGGCAATTGGCTCTCATTTAGTATACTGCGGATTAGTGTATCAAAGATATCCATCCTATCTTCGTCTAGACTTCCCAGAAGCCTCTCCAAAGGGAATGATTCGATGGTTGGGGCGTCGGGATTGGAATCTATCGGCCAAGGTTCAACTAGGTTCTCAGGCAATGTCTCGCCTCCCCTCTGTGCTGCCTTGGCGAGAGAATCGAGGATTATGCGGATGTACTTCGAGAGTACTAGCGATACCTCGATTACAGGCATGTTAAATTGGTTGACAAAACTAACCATGTTCTCCTGCAGGAAGAGTAGTCTGTCTTCAACTGGTTGGTCGGGAGAAGGGACTCTGTCTCCTTCCATGATTATGCGCGTAAGTCAGAGCACAAGAACTCAACTAGTGGTTCGGTCATCGTATCTGATGGGTGAGCCACTATTTCCTCTGACGCCATCTAGCATGTCATCTTCTATCTCGAAGAAGTCATTCAGCCAATCACCATCTGTGTCCCAGTTTGTTGGATCGGTTCCATCTGCTATCTGATCACCGTCGATGTCGATATGCCACCATCCGTACACATATTCTCCTAGTCCAGTGTTCGGAAGGTGATACTGGTCGCCAGCAAATCGCTGATATTCATCTGCCCAAGCCCCATTAACCAGCACAACATCATTACTTGAATCGACATCTTCGTAATCCAGATCGTTGTCGTCGATGACTAGAGCATAGAGCATATCGGCATTATTCACTCTGTACATCCTGAAGTAATTCGTACTCAATGCAGCGCTGCCTGAGCAGGTCCCCAAGAGTGATTCTCGTAACTGCCACCATTCCTGTACAATATTGCCTGAGCAATCGAAAAGACCGGCGTTCCTTACCAATGAAGGAGAGGCGAGAGAAGCATTCACGAGGCCATAATACTCTTGGAAGTTGTTGTATGGGACATATATGCAACTCCCACTAGAGCAATCCCATGACCCGTCATTATCCGCATCCTGACCGGAATCAGAGGAGTCAGTGGCATCATGGGTGAACCAAGTCCAAGTTAGCTCAGGCCTTGCAATGCTGCTTACGCTTATGTTCACAGGTTTCCAATTTGTAGTGGTAATCTGCTGCCAGACTACTGCTATTTTGAGATATGAGGACCAGTTATCGTTGTCTTCATTCCAACCTCTGTAGTACTCATAGAAGTCGGGCATCATGTCTCCATCGGTATCGTTGTCTAATGGATTGGTTCCATACTTGAAGACCTCTCTTCCATCGGATAGATTAGTGTCTTGGACATAATCAATTACCACTCCGTTCTGCATAATCGGCTTCATCACCATCGAGTCATCATCGGAGTCGGAATCGAGAGGATGTGTACCGTTCTCGTACTCCATCAGATTGCTGAAGTAAAGATCTTGGAAGCCTTGGCCAATCTGTTGATCAGTCGGAGCAGGGGTAAACTCTCTGCCTTCCCAAACTCCCTGTTCAGCCGGCATATCCTCCCAAACCCTGTCATACCAACCATCTGCATCGGGATCGTATTCTGTGTCAAGCGGGTTAATTGGATTCATAGACCATCGATAGGCGTTGATTGGTAAGAATTCGCCATAGATCGAGTAGCAGAACTCCCATCCATCGGGCATACCGTCTCTGTCCGAATCACTATCTGTAGGGTCACTTACTCCGGCGATACTGTAGTTGAATGTATCAGGATCTATCTCGTTGATCAGGCCGGCACGCTCCGCCGAAACCAAACTCTTTGTTGAGAATTGAACATACAGTTGGGCGAATGCCGCTTCAGGCGAGAGTCCATTCTCTTGGATTTGTGCTGTCACGGCATCAGCGCCGTAGGATACTAATCCTGTTCCATTGGGGATGGTATCTATTGCGGATCTTTTTCCATAGACTCTAGCATCGTATTCTGCTAGATTGTCAAATGATTCTGAGTCGGATATGTAGCCATCACCATTACAATCGAATGAGTCTCCATCGGAATCGACATGAATATCACTGTCGGTGAGTGGGTTCATCTCCCATTTGTTCTCTTCAAGGTTCCACTCTGTGAACCAGTACTCGTATCCATCACTCATTCCGTCTCGATCGGTGTCCTCGGCATTGGGGTCTGATGCGCCCAGTAAAGCGGAAACTACTGGTTTGGGGGCGCCGCCATCTTGCCAGTCTTCAAACTGTGCGATTGCTAATTCGGCCCTTCCTTCTTTGTTGAATAGAATCCTGAATACCCTGTTGACTGCTTCGTCCGGGTCAATCTGTTCAGCCTCCTGCCACATCCTAGGGGCATCGGGAGGCGATAATCCTCCGTTGGCAGGGTTGTTGAAAGTCAGGTTCAACTCTACTAAATCGGTAATACCATCCCTGTCAGAGTCATAATTTCCATCTCCTGGAACTAATGGATTGAGGGTCCAAACTTCGTCGGTAGCATTCCATCTGGTGAAAATCAGCTCAATTCCATCGAGTAATCCGTCATTATCTGTGTCAGGATTGTTCGGATCTGCTGTCCTTCCGGTTTTGTTGAATTGTTCTTCGGTCAGGAAAGAGCCGAAGGATGCTGAGGACTGAGCAGAGAGCCAAGGAGATGCGAGTAACTCGCCGCCCACGCTGAGTAAGTAGAACTGTGGAACGGTTATGAGTTCGTCTGTTTCACTGAGATTTGAGTCAATAACATTGTATTCTTCCCAGTTATTCATTCCGTCACCATCTGGGTCACCTGTCCTGTCTCTTTCATCCACAGGATTCAGAGTCCATCCTCCATCGAATAAGCTCCATCTAGCGAAGTAGAATTCCCAACCATCAGGCATTCCGTCTCTGTCTGAGTCGGCCGAGAGAGGATTGGCCGAGCCTACATCTTGAGGAGTAGTTCCATTGACTAGGCTGCTGTAAGCAAGGCTGGTTCTATCTCCAAATGAGTCTTCAGCAAAATCCATCCAAGAATCGTTCCACAGTAAAGTTGTGAAATTCTCAGGATAAGCCTCACCTGCTGCAGTTTGATCACCATAGAGGATACTGGACTTCAGGTGATATTCCAACCAGTTGACTAGACTCTCTTCGAGACTTAGGTTCCCGTCTCTGTCGATATCGTAGCCGTCACCGTCTGGGTTGTTGAGGTAATCAGAGCCATTAAGTGGATTGATTCCAGAGTTGTCCTTATTCCAAGAGCATGCATATCGGGCCTCCCAGCCATCCGGTAGAGAGTCTCCATCGGAGTCTATGTTGTTTGGATCAGTAGCAGACCAATTAGCCGCTGCCTGCGCTGTCTCTCCATGAGTAGACAATCCTTCCCTCAGGACAGTCTCAAGAAGATTGGACCACATGTATTCACAGAGATTACTCAAGCCGTCGCCGTCCGCATCCTCATCTTTGTCAGAAGGGTCGCGTGGATCAAGAGTCCAAAGGTTGCCTCCGTTGTATAAGTCTCCAATCCACCTACGATGTTCCATCTCCCAGCCATCAGGCATTCCGTCGCCATCTGTGTCCGCGTTAGTAGGGTCTGTTGGGCCATCGGTCCCCCCTCCTGCTCCTGAACCCAACCAGCCTTCCAAATGCACCTGCCTAGCCAATTCACCAGTTTCTTCATCACACAGATACTCGTCATTGAGGTAGTGACAGTCGAAGTTTGTGGAATCGGCGAACCATCCCCAATACTCCTCACCATCTGTCAGGCCATCGCCGTCAGTATCCATGTTTCTAGGATCGCTGCCATTGAATCCGCCATCAGTAGAGGAGATGAATCTGTACTCGTCAAGGTTTGTCCAGTCACGACTCAAAGTGAAACCGTCGGCAGATGTGTAGTAGACTCCATCTGCGTCTGCGTCACGATCTCTGTCGTAGGGATCAGTCGGATCCAACCCATAGATGAATTCCCAGCCATCAGGCATACCATCTAAGTCGGAGTCTACTGAAGTCGGATCGATTGGCATGATGTTCATGTATCGGCCCGGAGAAATGCCCGTGAACACCCAGATGTTGGAGCCTTGCTTGAGAGTTGTCAGTGAGGTTACTAGTCCCGGAATTCTAGTCTGGTTTAGGCCCAACCCAAGAATCCCGGCATGGCCGCCTTCCAAGCACCAAGTGCCATCTCTAGAGCCAAGATAGATCATACCATCCATGGGAAGAATAGAATGGATATCGTTGGCACCGTTCTGCCATCGATCGATGTTGTACATGCGCTCGGTATCGAAAGCGGTCCTAGGCATCTGAATCAAGAGTTGTAGATCGAGTAGATGGAGCCCTCCTGCAGTCCCCACCCATACTCCAGTCACTTCTTCGACTTCTCCCGTGGCATCCAAAGGCCCAGCCTTGACCAATGCATTGACAATTGCAGACTTGGAGATATTTAGCAAGTCGGCCCTTTGAACGAATTCCTCAGCGTTCTCACGATCAAACACCCACCATGGATTTCCAATCGAAGTTGATCCGTCTGTGGTATTCCATGCAATTAGGCCGGCATCGGTCCCCACTAGGAGAAGTGGGCCTCGGCCAAACATAGGCACATGGGCGGCGTCTCTAGTCTGGGCGCCTGCGTCAGAAAGAATCTCACTCATTGCCTCGTTGAGAATAGGCGTAGATAAATCGGCCCCATTATCAATCGGGCTAAGGGTCATTGTCCACGCAGAGGAGTTTCCAAAAACCATGAGATCGAGTCCCCCACTTCCGGTGTCGAGCTCTGAAATATGTTCAATTGGACCTAGATTGGATTCTGTGAGTGTGCCCATATCTGGTAGACCATTTTCGAGCAGGACATGGTGTAGACCGATGTTACTGCCGATTAGGAGGTAATCTAAATCTCCTGAGGTCCACCTAAACATGGTGTTCATTTCTATTCCAGAAGGAAGTGGATGTAGAACTGCAGTTCCTCCAAATGGATCAAGTGCGGTGATTCCGTACTTAGAACCGACTAATAGTCGGTCTCTAGATTGGTCTTGAATTACTGTATGTACAGCCCCATCAACCAAACCGGGAGAGGTGGATTGGTCAAATGAGATCGGGGCTTCTTGTTGAGATGTAATCTGAGTGCCTCGCAAACCAGGAGTCACCCAAGCCCCATCATCATGGTGAATCATATACTCCTCATAGTTGCTGAATGCCTCTCCCCAGTGGACTGTTGCAGTAGAGATATCTGGAATGATAAATCCATCGCGGTCTAAGTCCCAACCATCCATATCGGTATCTTCTATAGCATCGCTCGAGTTCCTCGGATCCAGCCCGTAGTGAACTTCCCAGCCATCAGGGATTCCATCACCAGGTACTGCAAGACCGACTGCAAGAACTTCCGACCAAGTGTAATAATCAGAATCCGGCTCAGTTGGGTCACTTCCCAGCCAGCCGTCATCTCCTGTTGCACGCTCTACTTCTGTCTGACAAGAGTCTCTCGAAAGACCTGGTATCTCACCAGCACACCATAATCCGTCCCTCTCGGTCATCCAATCGTCAGGAGTTCCGTACAGATATTCTTCCGAATTGGTGTATCTCTCTCCAAAGTCGATAAAACCGTCTCTGTTTACATCGAAGCCATCGCCACAGCCGAAGGTGAAATCTTCGCAGGCATCTATGTCCTCGATTGAATCTGAAGGATCAAGTGGGTCGAACCAGAGGCATTGCCAAGCATTAGTTGCATTCTGATACCCAAGTCCGCCCTCAGTGCACATATGGATCTCATATCCATCTGGCAATCCATCTCCATCAGTGTCCGCAACACGCGGATCAAGGTATTCTCTAAGACCTGAGTCAGTGAACTGAGGAGGTTTGCCGGTAAGTGATAGACGGTCAAAGCATGTGTCTAGAGTGTAAGGCCAGCAGAATTCCAGTAGAGCGCTGGCACCATCTCTGTCGTGATCTGACATATTGTCAGTCGAGTTCATCGGATCGAGGCCGCTAACAGAGATAATTCCGGTGCTGCTCTCAATTAGCCTAACATCTCCAAATATTGACTCATGCAAGTCCGGAATCTTATCTCCATCTTCATCTGTAACTGGAGGTCCCCCTCGATCTGCAGTAATTGGATCAGTAGACGAAACTGACGACTGTGGCCGGGTCTGAGAGACGAATGTCATACTACCAAGGATAAGTAGAGTGATGAGCAGGGCTGTCTGCTTGCGTCGCATGGTTTCACCTGACTACTGTACTGAGCGTCGTTGGATGACTTATCATGATGATGGAGCGCCGTTCGGACACGCTCATGTGCGCGTGGACCGACGGCTACGCCGTCGTAAGTCGAAAACTGGCACCTTTGTACCGTTCTCATGGATTGGTTCAAGGAGGTCCTCTGCCGCCTCACTCGTATGGGAATGGAAATCACCCATCTTGGCTCTGGAAGTGCCGGGAATTCCACCCTACTTAGGTCAGAAGAGACATGTGTATTGATCGATTGTGGATTCTCTCTCAAGCAGATGGAGGCAAGGCTCAAACTGGCCGGTGTAGAGCCGACATCAATTGATGCCATACTAGTTACTCATCATCACTCCGACCACTCCAAAACTGCCCTACGTGCCTCAAAAAACTGGGACTCTGTTTTGCATTCAAATCTTGAAACTGCAACTAGGATGGGGTGGGAGCCGATGGCAGAATGCAGAACTTTCGAGGCCTTAGAGAGAATAGTAGTTAGTGACGAGATTAGTCTACTACCCATACCAGTGCCACACGATGATGCCGATAATGTGGCCGTAATTGCTAGCAACGGAGACGGGCGCAGGGCTGCAATAGTGACTGATCTAGGTGAGTTGACCGTCGATTTGATGCGTCATCTTTCTGGATGCAGTCATATTTCAATAGAGGCTAATTACGATCATTCGAGGCTGATGAGTGGCCCCTATCCGGAATCACTCAAACGGCGTATATCAGGAAGAGGTGGTCACTTGTCTAATGCACAGACTGGCGAAGCATTGGCCGACATTGTCAGCAGTAGATTGGAGAGTCTTGTGTTATGTCACCTCTCAGAAAGCAACAATGCTCCTCATCTAGCTGAAAGTGAGGTCCTTATGGCAATGGAAGATAATTTCATTGGCAGCATAGGGATATCTCGGCAGAGTGGACCAGAGTTTAGCCATTGGTTAGGTCAGTCCGAGCCTGAGAGGATTATTGGTTAATTGCCCATGACCGCCCTGTGTACTGAATTTTGTACTTCCCTCATCCTGTCTACAGCACCCAATTCTCTGAACACCGATAAGGAACGCTGTAGATAGTCCATCTTCTGAGATCTGTCACTCTCGACTTCACCGAGACGAGCGAGGACCTCTCCTTGGAGCATCCTGAAGTCATTGGCTTCAGCAAGAACCAAGGCATCGATGTACTGCTCCGATGCCTCTTCTTTACGGCCTGCATCATTCAGAACCTGCCCTAGAAGCATTGAGACCTCAACTGCGCTGTGTGGATCTGTCTGATCCGAGAGAATATCCAAAGCTTTGGAGTAGTATTGCATAGCCAACTCATTCTCCTTGACGCGGGCATAGTATCTCCCTAGTACTGCCATAGCGCGAGCATGTGAGATGTCGGAGTCTCCTTCTTCTGTCTCTTCAAACGCCCTGAGAGCATGCTCTCTGGCTCGATCCAATTCGCCCATCTCTAGGTATGCCGCAGCCATTCTAATTCTAGCCTGGCAAAGTTCTGGATGGTCTTCTGATTCCAGTAGTTTCTCTACATTGGAATAAACCTCTAGTGCGTGCCTAGTATCTCTCCGGCGTCTGAAGATATATCCCATGTTATTGTAAGAACGAGCAGCGCCGACTGAATCTCTGAGTTTTACTTGTATTTCGAGTGCTTTTCTGTGCATCTCCAAAGCATCATCCATTGCGCCGCGCTTCACGGCAATATCGGCTCTTGCAGAAAGTAGGCGAGATAGTTCCTCGGCCATTCCGTTCTTTCGGGCGATTGGAATAGCGGCATCATACTCGCTCTCCGCTTCATCCCATCTGCCTTGTATGGACAAGATATCTCCCTTCAGCTCATGGATGATGCACCAACTTCCAGAGTCGAAACCTTCTCTTTCCAAGGACCTCAAAATACCGAGTAATTCTGTATGCCCGGACTTTACTAGATTGTGACCTTCAGAAGCGAGTACTTCGGCAAGATCTTCTGTTCCTCCCGACTCGTTGAGATGATGGATGTACTCTATTCTATCAGCTGCGGTTTCCAAACGGGTCCTGTACCACTCCTTGGCGTTGTTGTGTAATTCCTGTCTTAGGGACTCATCCATTGAGCGAGTAAGGAACTCCCTGACTAAGTCATGAACATCGTAATGCTCACTGTCTGCTTGTCTAGCAAGGCCCTTCTCGACTAGACTATCTAGAAGTTCGGTATCGGTATCTAGATCACTAATCGATTCTAGTGGCATCGGCTCTCTGAATACTGCAATAGCACCTAGTAATCTCTTCTCAGGGCCGGATAATCTACTGAAGATCTCCTGCTCAACGAATGCTTCTAGAGTGGCGTGGAATGTCTCTCCAACGCTCCCTCTGTTAATGAGTTCGAGAACCAGAGGATGGCCTCTGGATAGAGTGTAGATGTGCAAGAACTGAGTTGTGTCAATATTTGGCATTGCTGTGAGAATTTGTCTGCTAGAATCCTGATCTAGGCCTTCTAGGGGCATTACAAGCGTGACGATTCTTCCCGAAGAGTCTGATTCAGGTACGACCATTCTGAAAGAACGTGAGAATAGTACAAGTCCTACATCCTTTAATTGGGGGATTTTTAGAGTCATTGATCGGAGAGCGGAAATAAGAGTCTCGTCTCCAATTTTATGTAAATCATCAACCACAATTAGTGCCGGCGTATCTTGCAGGCCGTCCATGATTAGGTCTACAGCGAGGTTTGCTTGGGGCACTGGTGTCCCTGCAAGGTAGTCTGATAGATCATTATGGCCTAGTGCAGATAACCATTCAGATGTAGCTTCAAAGAATGCCCTTGACCCCTCCCAATCTTGGCATCTGTGATAGAGGAGATTCCTTCGGTGAGTAAAATGCTCGAGTAATTTTCCTGCAAGTGAGGTCTTTCCTATACCTGCAATCCCAGGAACTAGAATGGAGCTTGAGTGATCCTCCAAGAGTGCGACCATGCTAGCCAACTCATCCTCCCTTCCGAAGAACCTCCTTGTTCTAGGTAAATCATTCAGAGAGGAGACTAGTTGCTTCTCAATATGCTTCGATAAATCTCTTTCAATCAGCTCTGGTGATAGTTTTGACAAATCGACTGTTCCGGTCTCATCGAGATAACGAAGGAAATCAACATGTCTGAGTGGTAAATCGGTAGAGTCGAGGGCTTGCCCTAGTTCCATGGACTCTGAACGGCCGTCTGGATGGACCAGTCTAATGTTCTGGGAACTAACCTTGGCCCAGATGTCATCTGCAATACTGGCTCCCTCTTCAGTCAGGAAGTACGCTTTACGCTTTCGAGAAACACCAGAAACATGGGCTTGTCTTTCGATTAGATGTCCTTGTTCCCTCATTCCTGCTATTGCGCGGGGTACATTTGAACGTGCAATGGCAACTGCGTTGGCTATTCCCATCTGAGATAAAGCAAAGGGCACCTCTACCTTATCGGCGTGATCGACATAATCCCTCAAGTGGAGTAGAATGCGCTCCTGAACGCCCGGACGTGGAGTGGCCATGGTTGTCATATTTGACGAGCGCAATCATCTACACAAGAAGTTTCGTGACAAGCGAGCATGAAGTGAATCACGGCTGGGGGTTATCAGGGTCAGGTACCCATTCTTGACTATCTGGGTCCCAGAGCCAGCCCGGATGATCATCGTGCTTCTGTAATCTTGATTCGGAATCAGGCTCGGTATCGCCTGGCGATTCGGACTCCTTTGCCCAAGCGTACGGGTCTTCCTCCTCTTCGGTGTCCTGATGGGCCTCTTCGGTACCCTCTAGCATCTCATCTTCATCGACCTCGACCTCCACAAAGAAGTAGACTAGGCCACCGAGTAAGGCAAGAGTTACAATTACGATAATCATGATTGTACCCATGCCCATGCCATCCTCTCCTGCACCTGAAACTGTAATCAATGAGCCTTCGAAATTGTCCCCTCCATACTTGAATGTGGGAGTTGCGCTGCCATCGATTCTAGATGCAGGGATGCCTATTGACCATGTAGCATCAGGATTGACAATGGTATTGTTTACCGTATTTCCTGCAATGGTGACAGTAACTGTCTTCCCAGGAAGTCCGATGCCTGTGAATACGGAGATTCCGTCTTCAGACACAGTGGTGTCTTCTGGTGGAGTAATGGTGAATTGGATTCCCACGACGGTCATTGTCACAGGATTAGAGTTAATCTTGGAACCGAAGTTATCGGTGGCTACGAATACCACATTCTCTAGTGTCCAAGTAGACATGTCAGTGTCATAGAAGAACATAGTAACAGGATTGTAAACGGCCATTCCATCTGTACCGACATTGATTACTATGCTGTGATGGTCGTCGCTGTCCGAATTATCGTTGTCGTAAACTGACAGGATTAGGTTCTGATTTACATCGGCATCGTCGAAGAACTGTAACAAGTCGATTTCGGCTTTGGTGCACCTATCCTGAGATTGAGAGTTGGTTTCACAGTACAGAACAATCTCATCCTCCCAACCAGTTGAGTCGAAAGTTGGCTGAGAGTTACCTGCATCCGGGGGGTTGTCAGCGACTATGGTTACCTCGGCCCAGTCACTGTAGTCATAGCCGTCATAAGATCGGAATCTGACCAAGTACTGTCTATCATGAATCAATACTGTGGAGTCCCAAACCAGACTCCATGCCCCATTTTGTTGTATATCCGATATCGAACCCGATGTTACCAATAGGTAGTTGTTCAACACATCTTTGATCTCGAAGTCTACTCTAGAGACGGTTCCATCGTTATCTCTAGCCACTCCTTCAAATACAGTCTCGGTTGAAACAGAAACTCTCTCTCCATCATAGGGAGAAATCAGACTGATGAATGGTTCGCTATTTGAGTTATCAATAGTCAGTGTCAACTCAGCAGGAGTGCACTCATCGATGAAACCCTGACAGAAATCACTGTCAGATGACCATATTGTGAAGGTGTATGTCGCAACCTCCCGAGGTAGGCCACTGAAATCCCATGTCCATGACCATTCGGCTCCCCCTTCAGCAGGTGTTGTTACATCGAAGTTCGGGCCTTGGATATGGAAGTAGATGTCTCCTAAATCCTTACTGCAATCGACAGGGCAACCATAGTTGTCGAAGGCAGTACCTTCGAAAGTTACACTTCCCTCTGAATGCGTAGAGAATGAGCTCGGAGAGGTAACTGAAATTGTTGGGGCCTGAACATTCAGTTTGACTGACTTGTATATGATTGGGCTGTAGTCGATTCCATCGAATGCCCTAATCTCAAAGACATAGTCTCCCTCTTCCCTATTGCTCATGTCAATTTCATAGAACCATGAACTGAATGGACGGTTTGTCTTGGTGACTTGTCCTTCGGCCATGCCACTTGTATCAACTGCTAATCCGGCACTCGACCATTCGCTGGTAAATGGGTCTTTGACTTGTACCTCATGGACATATCCCCCCTGGTCCCACTGAGCTAGTTCGTCTGAGCCATAGACTCCAGCTAGATTTCCATCATGGGCACTTCCTGTTAGATTGACGGACTTCCTGAATGAATGGCCATCGGACTGAGTGACATAGACAGTGGGTGCACTATTGACTAGATTGATTGTGTCCTGTAATGTCGTATCAGTCAGAGTGAAGTCGCTCCTATCATATCCAAAGCCGAATCTATAGGCTGTGTAGTAGTAACGAGATAGTTCTCTTGTTCCAGCTAGGTAATCGCAGTCCTCGTCATTCATGTCGACAGTTAGATCGCCGTCGTTGTCGATTCCATCGTTGCATGAGTCTTCATACTGGTCGTCAGCGAAACCGTCGGGGTTATCTCCTCCTCCTAATCCTCTAATGTCAAGATGGAAATCTGAAGGTAACGCAAACCAGGGAGTATATCCATCATCCTGAGTGAACAGAGAGTAGAGATCGTTACCTAGTGCGTCCTCAATTAGTACATTGGTATTCTCGACCCTTTCTCCATTAACAAGTGTCTGGAATCGGACCATCTCTGCCCTTCGAACCTGTACAGCATAAGGAGTAGGCTGAGTCTCGATGTGAATCTTTGTGCGGTCGAGATTTGAGAGATTTGCGAAAGTGAAAGTGGTGGAGTTATTATCCATGGCAGAAGAGACCCCCATGCCATCTCCTACAGACAATGGGAATCCTATAGGTGTGAAGTCAGCGCAGTTAGGGCACTCCTTGACAAAGGTTGGAACGACTGAGGTTTGGAATTGGTTTGCAGGCCATGCCTCTTGGTCGGACCAAACTAGCTGAACTGGATACTCTCCAGGAGGAGGAGATGGAATGTATTCCGATTGGACCGTTACAGAACTCTTGGTAACATTGTAAGTCATTCCAACTCCGGCCCAGGTATTGTGAGAAAAGAATGCAAGAGTACCAAACTGCTGTGAGCCAGCATAACCGTCATTGTAGTGCTTCATTATCGCACCGGTCCCGGGTACATTGAATGTGTTCCTCTGGATGTTCAGCAAGGCGCCTACAGCCCGGATTCCATCGGCTGTTCCGGCAGCGTTGATGGTATTGTCATACATGGAAACGCCTGAACGATAAGCGTGGACTACAGGGCATGTGAAATCACCATCCCAGTCATCATACTTCGTCTGACTACACTGACCGGTCCCATCGGTAGTGATTGTATTATTTGCGAGATATATTCTTGATGCTGATGGAGAAGGGGCGCTGCTACCGTATTCTCCGGCACGGATTGGTTCTCTGGCTATGTCATGGATGGTATTGTTCTCGGCTATGACATCGAACGAACCTAGCAACCAGAGCCCGTTCCATCCCCCTACAGGGCCGATATCGTTGTTTAGAATCTTAACCTCGCTTGATTCAATTGCTATGCCAGAAGACTCGGCAGCTCCTTCCAACTCGTTGGCGATGATGTTGGCCAGACCTCCTTGGAAGACGGTAATTGGTGCGCCATCGGCTGTTGTAATCTCATTGCCGATAAGGTTGATTTCATAGTCGGTGTTTCCAACTGCTTTCCTGCTGTTGATATCAATACCATTGCAGTTCACATTGAATTCGGAATTTGAAATCGTACCGGCAGAATTCTGCATACTGATACCGTAGTCGCCGACTGCAACGGTGGCATCAGAAACCTCGATGTGCGCATCCTGAGCCCAAACTGCTGGTCTGCTGGGTGCCTGTCGACTACAACCAACATTGGTACCAATCAATTCTGGAGATTCTAAAATTAGTGGAGTGACCGGAGTTCCGGATCCATAAATCTGAACTGCAGAACCGCGAACACCGCTAGAGTCGTCGCTACCTACTACATACTCGCCGCCAACGAAGCGTGGCTGGGCGAGATTTGTGGTCAGAACGCTAGTGGTGTTGATGTCATTGAATTCCATCTCAGTAAGAACAGGGCTAGCACCGTCGATTACGAGAGCACCGTACCTCCATTGGTAGACGGTGGATATGTAGTAGGGAATTCCCCAAGCACCATCAATAGTGATGTATCTCAGGCCTGTCTGGGAAAGATCGATGGAATTTCGAATCAGAACGCCTTCGTAACAAGATGGATCTTCTATCCATATCTGCTGGTTACCATAACTCATCCCGTAACACTCGCCTATGGCACTGCCGTTTGAAGGAGCAGTCCACTGGAATGTAATTCTCTGAGCAGTGTTTGAATTGCCACTAGCACCGCAGGCAGAAACACCTGCACATAGGTTGCCTCGAACATCTAGGTGAGTCCCGTTAGGGAAGATTACTGTTGTCCCGGGCTCAATAATCAACTTGGCTCCAGAGGCTATGACCACATCCCCTGATAGGGTGTGGACACCGGACCAGGTTTCTGTGCCAGAAACAATACCAGAGGTGGTCTCATTGTTCGCAGATACTGGAGCAGCGGGCCCGACTAGGGCAACGAATAGGCTGCTGAGCATCAGAATAACTAGCATGTGACTGCGTGTACGATTCGTATCAGCCATGCGCTTGG
>CETG01190189.1_pt1 | contig 20233 bp, 16 predicted proteins | sample 361471 | NCBI WGS metagenome assembly CETG01 (sample SAMEA2622696, study PRJEB7988) | marine metagenome | isolation source: saline water (ENVO:00002010), including | reverse complement strand
CTCATGGGCTTTGATGCTTATGATGACAAGCCCTGCTAATGCAGGAGGGGTATCAATTCAAAGTCTTGGGCATAGCTCTCTTTTGATAAAAGGAGGTGGAAAATCTATTCTGATTAATCCTTTTAAAGCAATTGGATGCGCTCAAGGACTTACTGAGCCGAAGTTAGAAGTTGATATTATCCTTGCAAGTTCTGAATTGCCTGATGAGGGAGCTAGGACTTCTAAAGGAATATTTTTTGTTGAGCCTGGAGCTTATGTAGTTGATGGTTTTAAAATTGATGGCTTTAAATCTCCTCATGATCGTTTAGGAGGACGACGCTATGGTTTTGCAACCTTATGGAAGTGGAATCAAGGCGGTTTAAAATTCTTGCATTTAGGAGGAAGTGCTTCTCCTCTTTCTGATGAGAATAAACTCTTATTTGGCCGTCCAGATATATTGATTATTGCTGTTGGAGGTGGAGAAAAAGTTTATAACGGGCAAGAAGCAGCTTTCGTAGTTAAGGAATTGAATCCCAAAATTGTTATACCTGTTCAATATGTTAAAGGAGAAGCACCTGCTAATTGCAATCAAACAGGAGTTGAACCGTTTTTAGAAGCAATGAAAGAAATAAATGTTAGAAATACAGGAAGAACATTGAAAATTCCTATGAAAATTCCTGATCAGATGACGATTACTCTTTTTAAGTAAAACAGGAGTTGAAATTAGCTGTTTTCTACATAGTTGAATGCCTGTAAAAATTGTTTCATTTGAGAAATCGTCCCAATACTGACTCGTATAGATTTATCTATTAAAGGCTTACCAGACATTGGTCTAATAAGAATACCTTGACGTTTTAGTTTTGTTGCGATCTTTTCAGGAGGCTGTTTGGGCCAGATTAAAAAGTAATTACCACCATCTATATGATGACGGATGTCGTATTGATTTAGCTTAGAAGTTAACCATTCTTTAGCTTTTAATACTTCAGCCACATAGTTATCTACATAAGCCTGGTCTTTAAGTGCCGCACAGGCAGCTGTTACTGCAAAAATATTGATATCATAGGGACCGGTTACTCGACTTACTCTATTGACAACCTCTGGGTTGCCGATTGCAAAACCAATACGTAACCCTGCTAACCCTGCTGTTTTAGATAGAGATCTAAGAATTAGAAGATTTGGGATTTGATTAAAATCAACAAATGGTAAAACACTATCTCCAGTGAAGGCTTCATATAGCTCGTCAATGACAACTAAGGTTTTAGGTGAAACTTTAGCTAATTTAATTATTTCCTTGGCTTGAACTCTTGTTCCTGTTGGATTATTAGGGTTGCAAATTAAAAGTATTTTAGTGTTTTGTTGGAGGAGCGTAGTATGTATTTTATTATAAGGAAATTCAAAATTATCTTTTTCATAAGGAATGGCAATAGTTTTCATTCCTTGCATGAGAGCACAAGGATTGTAGTAGCCAAATGTAGGAGCAGTTGTTAGGAGCTGATCTCCATGGTTTCCATAAGAATGAAAAACAGCATGAATAGCAGCATCGACTCCATTAAAAACACCAACTTGCAAAGGTTTTATTTTGGGACAAGAGTTTTGACAATTCAGATTATTTGCAATTGCTTCTTTTAGTCCTTTATATTCGGGATAAATGGAGATGTGAGCAGATGGAATCGCGTTGATGGCCTCAATAACTGCTGGACTAGGTCCGATTGTGTTCTCATTAAAATCTAATCTAAGCATCCCTCTTCGTCCTTCTAGTGGTGCAGAGTATTCAGCCATTTCTTCTACCTCGTCACGAGGTTTTGGAAAATTGAATGATGATGAGTGTAAAGACTCCATTACATTCTTTCTAATGTGGAAATACCGAGAAGATTTAGTCCAGTTTTTAGCGTATCAGCAGTAAGTCTACATAGAGATAACCTATAGCTTCTGGATGGCTCTTCGGCTTTTAATACAGGGATTTGATCATAAAAACGATTAAAAGTTTGACTAAGTTCAAATAAATAATTACATAGTCGGTTGGGAAGCAATTCTTTTTCTACTATGAGAATGACTTCATCAAATTTTAGCAATTCTCGGATTAAGTTTTTTTCTGCTTCTTCATTAAATTGCAAATTAACTACTGTGTGATCAATATCTTCTGCTTTACGGACAATACCAGCTATTCGTACTAGGGCATAAAGGAGGTAAGGAGCTGTATTCCCCTGCAATGAAAGCATGCGTTTAAAACTGAATTGATAATTAGTACTTCTGTTTTGACTTAGGTCAGCATATTTTACTGAGGCAATACCTACTGTTGAAGAGACTTTCTCAATAAACTCTTCACTTTCTTCTCGACCTTCTACTTTAAGTCTTGTTTTCAAATCTTCTTTGGCTCTCTTAATAGATTCATCAAGTAGATCTTTTAACCGAACTGTTTCTCCAGACCTAGTCTTTAACTTTTTACCATCACTACCTTGGACTAATCCAAAAGGAACATGTTGAACCTGACACCCCTTTGGGATCCAGTCTGCTCGCTTGGCTACTTGAAATACCCCACAAAAATGATTTGCTTGACCTGCATCAGTAATATATATCAAACGAGAAGCACCATCTCCTTCTGGCTGCTTAGTAAATCTATATCGAAGAGCTGCTAAGTCGGTGGTTGCATAATTAAACCCTCCATCCTTTTTTTGAACTATTAACGGTAGTGGTTTTCCATCCTTACTAGTTAAACCATCTAAAAATACACATTTTGCTCCTTCATCAGTAACCAAAAGATTGGACTGTTCAAGATCGCGTATCACATTTCCTAAATATGGATTGTAGAAAGATTCACCTCTTTCAGAAATTTGAATATTGAGAAGGTCATATATTTTTTGGAATTCTTTTCTTGATTGAGAGCAGAGAAGTCTCCAAGCTTGAAGACTTGTAGAATCGCCTTTTTGAAGTTTAACAACTTCTTCTCTAGAGTCATTTTGAAACTTTTCACTTTTATCAAACTCTTTCTTTGCTTCACGATAAAAGGCTACAAGATCTCCTAAATCTATTAGATCAGGTGTTGTGAGGGCTTCTGGTGCAACTCTTTTAAGATGAGTTATCAACATTCCGAATTGTGTTCCCCAGTCGCCTACATGATTTAGACGAAGTACAGAGTAACCTCGAAACTCTAGTATTCTAGCTAGTGAATCACCGATAATGGTGGAACGTAAATGCCCTACATGCATTTCTTTGGCGATATTAGGGCTAGAGAAATCTACAACTATGAGATTATTATTAGTTTTGGATTCTTCTAGAGGTACACCTAGTCTCTTATCTTTTAATTTTTTTTCTATTTCTAAGATTAGACAAGAAAATTTAATTGTTAAATTAATAAAACCTGGTCCTGCAATCTCTGCTGGCTCGCACAGTGCTAAAAATTCTGTATCTTTATTTAGTTGATTGGCAATTGATTGAGCTATTTCCCTAGGAGACTTTTTAAGTATTTTTGCAAGTGATAATGCACCATTGGCTTGGAAATCTCCAAATTCAATTTTGCTGGCAGTTACTAATTGTGGATCTAAATTTTTGCCAGACTCTTTACTTTCTGGGAATGTCTTTGCTAACGCTTCTCGTAGACGTATCTCAAGTAATTGTGAAAGATGTAGCATAATTATTTCTTCATATCATTATTGAAACGCATACTAAAGTCGATCCAATGACTACGTGTGACAGGAGCACTAGTAGATATTAAATCAATCCCTGTATGGGTATATTGCTTTATTTCATTAGGGTCAATTCCTGAAGCTTCAATCACAATCTGATTAGAGATTCTGCTCTTGTTTTCCATCTTTGCTAAATCTCGTAGCCGAGGAACTAGAGAATAAATTAACTCTGCTTTCATGCCATCAAGCAGAATTCCATCTGCACCTCCTTTCACGGCCTCTTTTGCTTGCTCGCTTGTTTCTGCTTCTACAATGATTTTCGTTGTCCAAGGATTATTTCTACGGATGTTTTTTATAGCTTCTTCAATCCCCTTTGCCCAAGCTATATGATTTTCTTTTAGCATCGCAGCATCATCTAATCCCATTCTATGATTTATACCTCCACCACACTTCACAGCATATTTCTCCATTAGACGAAGGCCAGGAGTGGTTTTTCGTGTGTCTGCTAATTTAATACTGGTGCCTTTTAGTTCCGCCACTAGTGCGGCTGTGGCGGTTGCAACACCAGAGAGATGCATGGCTAAATTTAACCCTGTTCTTTCTCCTGCTATTAATGCAGTTGCTTGTCCTTTGATATTCAGAAGCTTTTGGCCTTTTTTGATAGGACTACCATCTTCTATCAATAAGTCCATTTGAATAGACGGATCGATTTTTTGAAAAATTTTCTTAACGATGGCACCCCCACAAAAGATCCCCTCTTCTTTTGTTATCCAGTGTGCATTAACTATTGTTTGATTGAGAGCAGACTGAGTAAGATCCCCTCTTCCCAAATCTTCATCTATCCAAAGATCTAAAAGACGATTGAAAGAAGGTGTGCGTAGATCCACGATTTATTAGAGCGAGAAAGTTTGAGGTAATTGTTGCAAGAATATATCTGTTTATATACTTTATTTGCCGATACAAAATCTTGAGAAAATTTTATCTAGTAGAGATTCTGTGATTTCTTCCCCTGCGAGCTCACCTAATTTATTAATTGCTTCTCTCAGGTCAATTGTCCAGAAATCCCATGGTAATTTTTCATGAACCATGTCTTGTATGCGTCCTAATGCTGCTTCTGCAGCGATGGCTAAATCAAGTTGCCTTTCATTTAACGAAAGATTTAAGTCTTCGGTATTATATGCACCAGAAATACTTAACAAATTTTTAACTAAATCATATTCACCTTCTCCAGTAAGGGCACTAATAGATATATAGGGTTTCATTGGTGTGGATTTTTTTGGAAGATCTGCTTTGTTCCCGACTATTAATTTAGGTGTATGTTCAGGGATTTGTTCGAATAGTTCTTCATTTGCTGGACTCCATCCCCTATTGAGATCAAAAATTAAAATTACAATATCTACAGCTTTTAAAGTCTCTTGACTTTTGGCTATCCCAAGCTTCTCTATTTGATTATCACTTTTTCTTATCCCTGCAGTGTCGAAAAGGGTTATTGGAACATTCTCTAATTCAATCTCAACTTCTAATACATCTCTTGTTGTGCCAGGTAAGTCGGTCACGATTGCTCTTTCTTGTTTACAAAGGCGATTTAATAATGAACTCTTTCCAACATTTGGAAGACCTATAAGTGCTACTTTTATTCCATTTTTAATAAATGAGCCTTGCTTGGAATCTTTTATGAGCTCTTGAAGTGATTGTTGAACTTTCGCAAAATCATTTAATAATTGATTTTGATCCAGAGGAGGAAGTTCATCTTCAAAATCAACTCGAGCTTCAATTTCACTTAAAAGAATTAAGAGGCGCTCTCTGAAAGTATTGATTCGCTTAGTTATTGCACCTGAAATCCCTGAGATAGCAAGTTGTGCTGCTTTTTTATTGCGTGCACTTATTAAGTCATTTATGGCTTCTGCTTGCGTTAGATCAAGTCGGCCATTGAGCACGGCTCGCTGACTAAATTCACCAGGATAAGCTCTTCTTACCTGAGGATATTCCAGTATTCGTGCAAGCACCCTTTGTACACTTATTACACCTCCATGGCAATGAATCTCTACAACATCTTCCCCGGTGAAAGTTCTCGGTGCAGTCATTGTTAAAACCAATACTTCATCAATAACTTCTTTGTTGGCTTTATCCATTACATGCCCATAAAGAACTTTATGGCTGTCCCAATCCTGGGTGCCTGATATTTGGATAATCTCTTGACCTATTTGTTGTGCCAATGGACCAGAGATACGAACGATTGCAATACCACCTTTCCCGGCTGAAATCGCAGTTGCTATGGCAGCGATTGTTTCATCGGTTGGGAAATTTAAATCCATAGTTATTTATCTCTAAAATTCCTTAACATCAAGCCAAATTGGAAATTTTTTATTTCATGAGTGTGTAAATGGTTTAAATCATGTTTACTCTCCTGCAACGATTAAGAAAATTCATTTTATGGATCTGGAAGCAAGAAGGCTCCCCAGCTCAACGTGCTCGCGGCATTGCCGTTGGAGTGTTTAGTGGATGCTTTCCTTTCTTTGGATTGCAAACACTCTTAGGACTAATGCTAGCAAGTTTATGTAAGGGGAATCACTTATTAGCAGTTGCAGGTACTTGGATAAGTAATCCTTTTACCTATTTCCCTTTGTATTGGTTTAATTTTAAAATTGGTTCCTTTTTGGTAGGGCAAGAACGACTTATAAACAGTAGCTTTCAAAATTTAACTAGGCAGGAAATATGGGAACAGGGTTGGATATTTAGTAGTCGCCTTTTATTGGGTTGTACTTTGGTTGGATCTCTTCTTGGATTCTCGGCAGGCTTAATATGTTATCTATTGATTAAATTTTATGCAGACTAGTAAAATCAGGTGAATCCTATACGAGCTATATCAAGCACGTCTGCCATTGAACGAATCTGGTTCATGGTTATTTTCAATTGATCTGCACTTTTTAGTTCTACACGTAAATCAATACAGGCTGGCTTTCCATAAGTAGTTTTTACACGGGCATCACTTATATTGATCTCACCATCAGATAGACGCATGAGAATATCTTTTAATATTCCTACTCGATCCATAACTTCAATCCTTAGCTCAACAGAAAACCTTTCATCTTTGATGGATGACATTTCATTCCAATGAACCGGTAATTTTCTTTCACTGGGAATAGCTCCGATATTGACACAGTCTTGACGATGAATTGTTAGGCCATGATTTCCTAAAGCTACTGTCCCTAAGATCGATTCTCCAGGTAGAGGACTGCAACATCTCCCAAGACGATAATCAAGACCTTCGACCCCTAGAATTGGAGAGCTATTTGATGAGCTTTTTCTTGGAGAAATAGACTCTGAAGTAGATGAAAGCTTTTCCGCTACTTCAGAGTTGCTTAAAATAATATCTGTAGACATATTCTGTAGACGGATTTCCTCCCGTAATCGATTTAGAACTTGATGAAGAGTTATTGCCCCAAATCCAAGAGAGGCAAGTAAGTCCTCAGTGGATTTAAGGTTGCACCGCTCTGATACTTTTCGCATTGCTTCACTATTAAGCAATGCATCAAAACCGTTCCGCCCTAGTTCTCTCTCTAACAGATCTTTGCCACGTGAAATAGTTTCACTTCTGTGACTTTTTTTATACCATTGTCTAATCCTATTCCTTGCTGTTGGTGTTGCTACAAAATTCAGCCAATCAAGGCTAGGTCGGGCAGCTTTGCTGGTCAGAATCTCCACGAAATCACCATTATTTAACGGTATTGATAACGAGCAAAGACGATCATTGATACGTGCTCCATGACAATGGTTCCCTACTTCAGAATGAATACGATAGGCAAAATCTACAGCAGTAGAGCCTTTCCTAAGCCCAAGAACATCTCCGTTGGGTGTGAAGACAAAAACTTCTTCGTCAAATAAATCTTCTTTAATTGAAGCAAGATAGTCATTATGATCATTATTAGCACTCTCTTGTTGCCATTCGATTAATTGGCGAAGCCAATTGAACCTTTCAGTTTCTCCATCGGCAGGAGAGCCTCCTTCTTTATATTTCCAATGAGCAGCTATTCCAAATTCTGCTACTTGATGCATTTCGTTTGTTCTTATTTGGACCTCGATTGGCCGATGACGCCCGATCACAGCAGTATGGAGTGATTGGTAGCCATTCGGTTTAGGAAGCCCAATATAGTCTTTGAATCTCCCTGGTATAGGCCTAAATGTGTCATGAACAACAGCTAATGCTCTATAGCAACTCTCTACGTTTGGGGCGATAATGCGTAATGCAGCTATATCATAAATTTCATGAAATGCTTTTTGTTGTCTTTGCATTTTGCTCCAAATCCCATATAAATGCTTCGGTCTCCCATTGATTTCGCAATCATTAAGTCCGACCGATAAGAGCTTATTCTGCAATAATTTAATCGTGACATTTAATCTTTCTTCTCTTTCACTTCGCTTGGTAGCTACTTCTTGCTGAATATCCCGAAACTCTTTTGGCTCAAGAAGTTTGAAGGCAAGATCTTCCAATTCCCATTTAAAACGCCCTATGCCAAGGCGATTGGCTAATGGGGCATAAATTTCTCGAGTTTCTAATGCAATTCGTTGTTGTTTGTCCGACTGAAGTGACTCTAATGTACGCATATTGTGCAGTCTGTCTGCAAGCTTGACCAGAACAACTCTGATATCGCTTGCCATGGCTAAAAACATTTTTCGTAAGTTTTCTGCCTGAGCTTCTGTTCTATTTGTAAAATGAATTCCTCCTAATTTTGTGACCCCTTCAACTAATTCTCGAACTTCACTCCCAAAATACCCTTCTAGTTTATCTGGACTTATATCTGTATCTTCTACTACGTCATGTAGAAAACCAGCTGCAATAACACTGGGACTGGCACCAATCTCTTTGAGTAAATCAGCTACTGCAACAGGATGAACGATGTAAGGATCTCCACTGGCTCTGAATTGTCCATCATGGAGTTGAAAAGCTAAATCAAAGGCTGCAGTGAGTAAGGCGTCTGAATCTATTGGGCAAGTTTCACCTATCCCTGGGGGTATAGCTTCTATACAACTTTTCAGCCATCCTGGTAAAGGGATCTGATAATCATCACTAGAAATGATTGGATTTGATCTGAGTTGTGGCGCTTTCGAAAACGAAGCATCACAGACCATCTCGGTCTGTTGGGACTTGCGTGCAGATGTGGCGTTAAGCATCTGACCTAGCGCATTACTTCATAGTATTCACCGTCAAGAATCCTTGCTACATCAATGAATAATTCTTTAAAAGAAGCCTTGCAAATTCAGGAATTGAGCCTGCAATATCCTAATAATGTAGTTTGGACACTTAATGGACTTAGTTTGAAAATAGCAGCAGGTGAGAGACTTGCGTTAATTGGGAGTTCAGGTTGTGGCAAAAGTTCTGTGGCCAAAGCAGTCTTACAAATACTTCCAGACGGAAGCTTTTGTAAGGGTGATTTGTTACTCACTGGAAAATCTATAACAAGATTGAATGAAAATAAATTACAACAAATAAGAGGTGAGTCTGTCGGCCTGATTTTTCAGGACCCAATGACACGTTTAAATCCATTGATGACCATAGGTCATCATTTAATAGATACATTAAGTGCACATAAGTGTGAAAAAGATTTTAATTCGCGTAAAGAACGTGCATTAGAACTATTGACTCGGGTTGGGATTGACTCTAAAAGATTTAATTCCTATCCCCATGAATTTAGTGGAGGGATGCGTCAGCGCTTAGGTATTGCCTTGGCTATAGCTTTGAACCCTCCTCTTCTGATTGCTGATGAACCGACTACCAGTCTTGATGCTCTTATTGCAAATCAAGTAATGGCTGAATTAAGCAGTCTTTGCAATGAATTTAATACAGCTCTTTTGCTGATTACTCATGATCTACCTTTAGCGGCAAGATGGTGTCAACGAATGGCAATTCTTGACCAAGGAAAGATCGTTGAAGATGGGATGACTATTAAGTTATTAAAGGATCCTCAGTCGGTTATGGGTAAGCGACTTGTGAGATCAGCGAGAGCAAGAGAAGGATTGGATCTTAGCGCGAACTCTACTGGGCTAGTAATTTTGGAGGTAGAAAGATTACGTTGTTGGCATGATATGTCGAGTTGGCCTTGGCAAGTTAATTGGATTAAAGCTGTGGATGAGGTAAGTTTCTCTCTTAGTTCAAGAGAGATCCTGGGTATTGTTGGACCATCTGGTTGTGGAAAAAGTACATTATGTAGAGCGTTGATTGGATTGTTACCTATAAGAGGGGGAAATGTGAAACTTAATGGAGAAAATTTATTTAGCTTTAATGGTCAATTTATAAGGAATGCCCGTCAAAAAATACAGATGGTTTTTCAGGATTCATTTAGTTGCCTTAACCCTAAGATGAGCATTGGTGAAGCTATTTGTGAACCATTATTGATTCATAATATATGTAATAAAAGGGAAGCGAAGGAAAAATCAAGAACACTTTTGACTCAAGTTGGCCTTACACCTCCAGAGGAGTTTCAAAATCGTTTTCCAAAAGAGTTATCAGGTGGTCAACAACAAAGAGTTGCTATTGCAAGAGCAATTGCTTTGCAACCTCAAGTACTAATTTGTGATGAAAGTATAAGTATGTTAGATGTAGAGATTCAGGCAGATATTTTGCAGTTATTAAGCTCATTGCAAACAAAACTTGGCTTAGCCATTTTATTCATTACTCATGACCTATCTGTCGCAAGTGGTTTTTGTAATAGATTATTTATTATGGATAAAGGTCGTATAGTGGAAGAAGGTAGAGGTAGACAATTATTGCTTGCACCTCGATCCACTCTTGGAAAAAAATTAGTAAATGCTTCCCCACGTCTCCCTTGAATGATTGGATTTGGCTGACCTGTTTCTTAGAGTAGTTAAGGCTCTTTGAAATTCATCAGGAATATTAGCTTCGAATAACAGTCGTTTATGAGTTTTTGGATGATTTAATTCAAGTTTAATAGCGTGTAAAGCTTGTCCAGAAAGTGGAGTAGGTAATCTTTTACAACGACTATAAGTAGGATCACCAAGGATTGGGTTTCCTTGATGGGCACTATGGACTCTTATTTGATGCGTACGGCCTGTATCAAGCTTGAAACTTAAGACTGAGTAGTTTCCTAAACGCTCTATAAGCTTCCAATTTGTACAAGCATGACGACCAGAACCATCACTAACAACGGTATATTTTTTTCTATTAATTGGATGTCGCCCAATGTTCCCTAATATCACTCCTTCAGTACTCTTTGGTACTCCATGAACAATAGCTATATATATTCGAGTTGCGATTCTTTTTTGAATTTGAGTTTGTAAATTGACTAAGGCCTCTTGTGTTTTTGCAACGACAATACAGCCTGTTGTATCTTTGTCCAATCTATGCACTACCCCTGGACGTAGCTTGCCTCCAATACCTGGTAAGTTTTTGCAGTGATGAAGTATTCCATTTATTAATGTCCCATCTTTGTTACCAGGTGCAGGGTGAACTGCTATGCCTGCGGCTTTATTGATAACAATTATCTCTTTATCTTCAAATAAAATATTTAACTCCATTTCTTCTGCTTGCAAATAAGGAAGAGGTTCAGGTGGAGGTATCCATAATTGAATTTCATCACCTGGTCTTAGAGGGGTTTTGGCACGCCCTTCTATTCCATTTACTCGAACCAATCCTGATTCAATAAATTTTTGAATTCGCGCTCGACTTTGTTCAGGCCGTTGACTTACAAGCCAACGATCTAATCGCATAGGAAGTGGTCTTGAGTAATGTAATTTTAATAAATCACCCTCTCCTTCCCCAAAAATATTTTTGATATCAGAATTCATGTTGGTAATTCTAGAGATATAAGCCCAAGCATTGATTTACGAAAGTCCTCTATTAGACGTTGGGCCATTCTTTGCGTATTTGATGAGGTATGTCGATCTGCCGCGGCTTTAAGCCATTGATATGCATCTGCATTTTCTCGCGTAAATGGAATACCATATCTTTCATTGAGAAGTTCTAAAGAACAATCTGAATAATTGATGTCTACAAAGTCTTGAAGCTTATGTAGAAACGAAATTGCTATTGATTCAATGTCATACGCGGCTTGACCAATGTCATCACATAATGCGAGTAATAATGCTGACTCTTGATCGTCTAGGCGAGGGGGTAAAACTCCAGGAGCATCCAAAAGGTCTAACGCTTGACCAACTCTGACCCATTGTAATGAACGTGTGACTCCTGCTCTGCGTGAACTTGCGACAGCTCTTTTTCTTACTAGTCGATTGATGAGGGCAGATTTGCCAACATTTGGGAAGCCAAGGGTAAGTGCCCTAACTGGTCGATTTTTCATTCCTCTAGATTGTCTTCGGTCATTTAGCTCATTGCCAGCTCTAATTGCGGCATTTTGTAATTGTTTTACGCCTGTCCCGTTTTTGGCATCACACCACCAGGGTTGTTGACCTTTACTCCTAAGCCATTCATCCCAATCTTTTAAAGCATCATTACAAATCATGTCACGCCTATTAATTACTAAAAGATGCTTTTTCCCATTGATCCATTTATCAAGGTGAGGGTGAGAAGTTGCAAGAGGGATACGTGCATCTCTGACTTCGATTATTAAATCGACTTTTTCTAAGTTTTTCCTTAATTCTTTTTCTGCTTTGGCTATGTGGCCTGGATACCACTGAATGAGTGGTGCTTTCATGATGGTTCAATAGGAGGAGGAAGACAAGACTTGAATTTCAAGTTAGCGAGTGAATGAAATTAATTGATAGATTCTGTTTTAGATAAATACAGCTATTTTTACCTTCTCGAGAATGTTCCGAAGATTAAGCATCAAATAGGCTATTTGTCATTAGACCATAATTCAGTGCATGTGTTTTTATTTTCGCTTTATATGTTTAATGTAATGCCTTATAGAAATCTTATTTTTTTCTATTAAAAAAGATTATTTATTGATTTTAATTGAGTTGGATTTTCATTCTTTATAGGACTTTGCAATATCTTTAAGTTTTTTTCGGTTTATTTGATAATTGTTTTTTTTATTTTTGTGTTTGAATTTTGTCTCAAGCCTTAGTGAAGTCTTTTTTTTGGCCCAATAAGTTACACACGAACCAAATAAAGGGTTAATCTCACGAAGTTTTGATTTTCGTCGATCCATGGCAAAGCGTTCCCTGTCAAGTCTCAGAGCAGAGGACCTATGTGGTAAGCGGGTATTGGTTAGGGTTGATTTTAATGTCCCTTTAAATGAAGATAATCGAATCACAGATGATACGAGGATTCGAGCTGCCCTTCCTACAATTCAAGACCTTATAACTAAAGGTGCTCGAGTAGTACTAGCTGCTCATTTTGGAAGACCTAAAGGTCAGGTTAATGAAGGGATGAGACTTGCTCCAGTAGCTAAAAGATTGGGAGAATTGCTAGGCAAGCCTGTAATTAAGACTGATAGTTGCTTTGGTCCTGATGCGGATTCAAAAGTTAATGCCATGAGTAATGGTGATGTGGTTCTACTAGAAAATGTCCGCTTTGTTAGTGGAGAAGAGAAAAATGATGCTGAATTTGCTAAGAAACTTGCCTCTATTGCAGATATTTATGTAAACGATGCCTTTGGAGCTGCTCATAGAGCTCATGCATCAACAGAAGGAGTTACAAACTTTCTTACCCCATGTGTTGCTGGATATTTGATGGAGAAAGAGCTTAAATATCTTCAAGGCGCTATTGATGAACCAAAGCGTCCTTTGGCAGCAATTGTTGGAGGATCTAAAGTAAGTAGTAAAATAGGAGTTCTTGAATCTTTATTAGATAAATGTGACAAGGTTTTGATTGGCGGCGGAATGGTTTTTACTTTTTATAAGGCAAGAGGTTTATCTGTCGGTAATAGTCTTGTTGAAGAAGACAAGCTTGAATTAGCTAAATCTCTAGAAGAAAAAGCTAAGTCCAAAGGAGTTGAATTGCTTTTGCCTAATGATGTTCTATTAGCCGATAAATTTGCAGCTGATGCAAATACTCAAGTTGCATCAATAAACTCAATTCAAGATGGAATGATGGGACTAGATATTGGACCAGAATCTATAAAAGTTTTTCAAAATGCTTTAGCTAATTGTCAAACAGTAATCTGGAATGGTCCTATGGGTGTTTTTGAGTTTGATAAGTTTGCTAATGGTACCAATTCAATTGCAACAACACTTGCCGAGTTGAGCCAAAAAGGATGTTGCACAATTATCGGCGGAGGCGATTCTGTGGCAGCTGTAGAAAAAGCAGGCTTAGCTAGTCAAATGTCTCATATCTCTACTGGTGGTGGCGCCAGTCTTGAATTATTGGAAGGTAAAGATTTGCCAGGTGTTTCTGCTCTAGACGATATTAATTAAACTGTTTTTTTAAATCTAATTCAAACAAAGTTAAAGATTTATTTTATTTAATAATAAAAAAGTTAACTTTGCATTTATTTTCCTTTCAAAGTATCATATCTTCTTTTTTTTCTACAACTTTGACTATTTTAGTGATTGATATAATCCCTTTGGGATGAGTTATTAGACCAACCAATATTTGACTTCCAGGTTTTAAAGGTGCTTGTACTGATTTAAATAAACCCCCTGCCCCTATTGGATACAGGTCTATAAAAGGATCTGTTTGATTTTGATTCTTTCTTTCTTCAATAACTATTAACCCTCCAGATATAAATGCATTTCCTAGAGGCTTTTCTAAGATGATGTCTGCATCATAACGTGAGCCAGTTAGCACAGAATTTGGAATAGAAACTTTAACTTCTAATGGAGTTTCAATGCTTTTTAAAATCGAATATTCACTAACGACTTCATAGCTTGAGATTTTATTATTCAGAGTTTTTAATGAAATTAATTGTTGAGAAAAGAGCTTGTAATTTTCTTCATTTATCAACTTTTCTCCATTAATTAAAACTTCTAAAAAATTTGTTTCACCTCCAATTCCTTTCAATTGACTTACAGACCACTTGGTATTAGAAAATCTTTTTAGAAAGGCATCATGGCGATTTTTTGTTTCTGATAAGGCTTCGTTTGCGAATAATTTTTCAAAACGGTTTTCAGCTTTGCTATTTAATGCATGCTCTAACTTGCTAGTAAAAAGTTTAATAGATTGATTTTCTTTGGAGATAATAGAAGGAGGATTGTCAGGGGCATAATTATCAATAAAGCGTTGTGCAGTTTGACTTGAAATTGCAAAGTTCAGACCTACACTTTTGGTCATTCCCAAAGTATTAACTCCAACCACACAGCCTGAATTATTGATTAAGGGACCACCAGAACTTCCAGGATTAATTGCGGTATCAGTTTGAATTATCTTTCCTTCATCTCTAAGACTGCTCACAACACCTTTAGTGAGACTAAATGCGAGCCCTTTAGGTGCTGCTCCTAAAGCAATTACATCACCACCAACAGTTATTTGACCTTTCTTGAGTGGGAGTACTTCCCCTTCCTTGCCTTGAATCTTCAATAAGGCCAAGTCAGTCAGCGTTGTCCGTGCTCCACCATCTAAGACAACAACAGCTCGATCTTGAGTGCCATCAGGCCATTGCACTAATATCTTTTTCGCCCTAGTTATCACATGGCTATTCGTAAGTATTAGCGTTTGATTGTTAATGTGCCGGACTACGAAACCACTACCACTTGCTTTATCAGTTAGGACTACAACAACTCCAGGTTTAGACCTTTTGGTTAATTCTTCGGTCGAGAATTCTTTCTTGCTGCAATCAGGAGAAAACTTAAACCAATTAGCTTGGGCGACACTTGGCATAAGAAGCCCAGTGGTCAATGCTGCAAGTAAGAGGCGTTTCATTTCTAAATTATGTGCAGATTTTTGCTTGAAATGAAGTGATATTCATAGAAGACTTGAACTCAGAGATACTTTGATGAAATGATTCATATAGAGCCTTCTCATATTTCTTCCAACTTAATCGGCAAATACAAGGTTTGCTTTTTTTATGCCTAGGTTGTTGATTGCTGCAAGTGGCACAGGAGGGCATATTTTTCCTGCACTTTCAGTTGCTAGAGCTTTATCAAAGGACTGGTCTCTAACTTGGCTAGGAGTTCCTAGTCGTCTGGAAAATAGATTAGTTCCAAAGAAAATAGATCTTGTAACTGTTTCGGCTGGAGGTTTGCAAGGAAATGTATTGCAAAAAATCGCTAATTTGCTCAAATTATTGTGGTCAACTTTATTTGTAATTCGTTTAATTAGGCAGCGACGAATTCAACTTGTTTTTACGACCGGGGGTTATATCTCTGCACCGGCAATTTTGGCTGCGAAACTATTGAGGAAACCAGTAATTTTTCATGAAGCGAACGCTTATCCTGGGCGTGTAACTCGATTGCTAGGAAGATATTGCAATGTAGTGGCTTTAGGCTTTTATGAGGCTCATCAGTATCTTCCAGAATGTAAGGCAATTTTTACAGGAACACCTGTTAGGGAGGCATTCTTAACTTATCAATCATTACCTTCTTGGGTCCCTCTTGGTTTGGGACCGTTGATTGTTGTAATGGGTGGAAGTCAAGGTGCTTTAGGTTTAAATCAAATGGTTAGACCTCTTTTCCCTTATCTATTAGAACAAGGTTGTCGATTAGTTCATTTAACTGGAAATAATGATTCTGAGAAATATATGAATAATTACCATATTAATCTTATTTCAGTACCTTTTAGTGATGAAATCCCTGGCTTATTGCAACATGCTGATTTAGTAATTAGTCGTTCTGGCGCAGGTGCTTTAAGTGAGTTTGCAGTTTCTGGATTGCCGGCTATTTTAGTTCCTTACCCTCACTCAACAGATAGACATCAAGAATACAATGCGGTTTGTTTCGCGCAGAAAGCTGCAGCTTTAATTGTTCACCAAAGTAAAGATCAAAATATATCCTTGAAAAGAGCTTTGGAGAAATTACTGTTTACTCCTTTAGAGGATAGCGAAAAATCTTTATTAAATACAATGAGAAAATCTATGTTGAAAATAGGTGTTACTAATGCTGATAAAAACCTTATTCAAATTTTCTCTAAATTTATTTAAGGGTGTCTCTAATTATTTGAACAATTTTTTTATTATTATTTCTTGTTTGTAAACTTATGCGTAACCAACTTCGACCTAGTCTAGGGAAAGAAAGACAATCTCTAAGTAATATTTTTCTTTCTGCAAGACGTTCTCTTACTTCTAAAAGTGAATTTTGACTTTGAATTAATTGGAAATTTGTAGATGATGGATGCGAAATTAGGCCTGGAATAAATGATAAATTAGATTGAAGCCAATAGCCTTCTTTGTTAATCCAATTATGTATTTTTTTTGACCATTTCAGTAATGTAATATGATCATTCATAATCATTGTTGTTGCAGATATTGCAATTGAATTTAGTGGCCAAGGGTCTCTTAATTTCCTCCAGTTATTTAATCGGTTAGGAGAGCTAATGGCATAACCAATTCTTAATCCTGCAATTGCAAATAACTTTGTAAGACTTCTAATAACAATTAAATTTGGATATTTCATTGCTAGAGGTATTAGTGATTGTTTCTCTCCATCAGGTACTAAGGGTAAAAATGCCTCATCACATATTACAAGTTTATGTTTAATTAGTAAGGGTTCCAAAGATTCACGACTCCATAATTGTCCAGTGGGATTGTGTGGGTTAGTAAGCCAAATCACTTCGGCGTTTGTATCAAATTTAAGAGGTTGAGGGGAGTGATTACTCCAGCTCAAAGGCAGAGGAATTTGTATATATGGAGCATTCCAACAAATTAATGCTCTTTCATAATCTGCAAATCCTGGACTAGGTAGTCCACTCATGCCGGTAATTGAGGCATCACGAGCGGCCCAGGTATTTAATTCTGCAGCTCCGTTACCAGGGAGAACTAGTTCTGGATCAATCTTGTGCCATGAACCAATTGCTTTTCTTAATTCAAAATGTGCTCTATCAGGATAATTTCTAACATTGTTTTTCTTTAACGCTTTATACAAATAATTATCAAGTTTTTTGGGATGAGGGAAAGGAACTAAAGAGGCGCTTGCATCGATAATTTGATCAATATTAATTCCTAGTCTTGTTGCTTCTTGATTGAGATTGCCACCATGAGAAAAAAACGAGGAATCAATTTGACTCTCATCCGAATTTCTATTTATATCCATGGTGCTTCACTACCTATCGCTTCAGAGATATTTCTAAATCCATGGCGGTCAATTTGACAGATTAAACCCTCAAGAATTTTAGGAATTAAACTTGGCCCATCAAAAATCCAACCTGTATAAATTTGCACTAAAGATGCGCCAGCAGTAATTCTTTCCCAAGCAGTTTCTGGCGAATTAATTCCTCCTACTCCTATTAAGGGTAAATTAATATTGTTTTGATGGAGACGACGTATAACTTCTAAAGCTCGAAAACGTAAAGGGGCCCCACTTATTCCTCCAGACTCTTCTTTGAGAGGCAAGCCACTTTGAGAAAGAATCCTATTTTCAAGACCTAGTCTATTAATACTTGTATTGACAGCAATTATTCCAGCTATATTTTTTTCCTTGGCTAATTGAGCTAATTTGTCAATTTCAGTATCACTAAGATCTGGTGCAATTTTGATTAATAATGGCGGACAATTTTTTAAATTTTTTAGATGATCAATCAGGCCTTTTAAATTTTTAGTATCTTGCAATTCTCTTAGTCCAGGAGTATTTGGAGAGCTAATGTTGATTACTACATAATCAGCTAAAGAGGATAGTTGTTTTAGGGATAAAGCATAGTCATCAGAAGCATTTTTAAGTGAGACAATTTTTGATTTTCCAAAGTTTATTCCTAAAATTGCAGGACGTTTAGTAACTTCTGGAAGGTGTTGTTTTTTAAGAGTTTCAAGCATTTTTTTTGCACCATCATTATTAAAACCCATTCGATTTAATGCTCCTCTTTCAGCCGCTAAACGAAATAACCTTGGTTTAGGGTTGCCATCTTGTGCATGCCAAGTTACTGTCCCAAGCTCTGCAAAACCAAAACCGAAACGATCCCAAATGCTTGCTGCAACTCCGTTTTTATCAAAACCTGCTCCAAGACCTATTGGGTTTTTGAAGTGACAACCAAAGATATTCTGTTCAAGTTTTATATCGCTTCGGCTTAGTTCATTCTCTAAACAATTTAACATCCATGAAATACCTGGCCATTCTCGTTTTATTGATACTTGATTAAGAATATTTAAAGCTAAATTGCTTAATAATTCAGCATCTACGCTTTCATCTTTAGAAAGTATTGAACTAAATAATGCATTGTATATTTTCTCAATTAAGAGGATATTGGATTTTGATGATTGATCCATCCTTTAATTGAGTTCTTTAATTCAGTTTTATCTCAATTTTTTTGAAAAGCTCACTGCAATTTTGTCTACCCTTTCATTGTCCGGGTCACCGCTATGACCTTTTACATATTCAAGTGGAACATCTAGTAAACGTGCTTCATCTAGGGCCTTCCAGAGATCTTGGTTGAGAACTGGCTTTCCTCCAGCAGTTCTCCATCCTTTCTTTTTCCAACCTTGTATCCATTTTTGAAGCCCATCAATTAAATATTTACTATCTGTCCTAATAGTTAGTCCTGACTTGCAATCTAGTGTTTTGAGTTTTTTAAATATTTCGAGTGCAGCTTTTAGTTCCATACGATTATTTGTTGTTTCAGCTTCAAACCCTCCCATTTCATCAACGCTTCCATCGTCGAAACGTATTAATGCTCCCCATCCTCCAGGTCCAGGGTTTCCACTACATGCTCCATCAGTGGCTGCTGCAATAACTTTTCTAATTGATTGATTAGTCATGGTAAAAAAATAGCCGGTCTTGAAGACCGGCTTGAAAAGTAAGAAAAAATAATTAATTATTTCAGTGTTACTTTTCCTCCTACTTCTTCGATTGCTTTTTTGAGTGCTTCTGCCTCTTCTTTAGGCATGCCTTCTTTAATTGTCTTAGGTGCAGCTTCTACCATTGCTTTGGCATCTCCTAATCCTAAGCCTGTAGCATTTCTTACTTCTTTTAATACTTTGATTTTGGCTGCGGCATCAAAGCTTTCAAGAACAACATCAAATTCTGTTTTCTCATCAGCAGCATCTCCTGCCTCACCACCTCCACCAGCAGCACCAGGAGCTGCCATTACAACTCCAGCTGAAGCGGCGGCAGAAACACCAAAAGCTTCTTCTATTTGCTTTACAAGTTCAGAAGCCTCAAGGAGAGAAAGGCTTTTTAGAGATTCGAGGATTTCGTCGGTTTTTTTAGACATAATTTGAATACTGCAGCTTAATTAGGGGAAAGGTTTAGTTGAATTGAAAAGTTCAGCTTTCGCTACTATTGGCATGTTGATTAAGAGATCTGGCAATACCAGAGGGAACCTCATTAATACCAACGGCGATTTTTGTTGGTAAGGCATTTAATGCACCAGCAATTTTCGCCATAAGAACTTCTCTGGATGGAAGGTTTCCAAGCGCTTTAATCTCTTCAAGAGATAAAAGTTTGCCTTCAAAAAGTCCGCCCTTTGTCTTGGACTTTTGGGTATCTTTTTGGAATGCTTGTACTGCTTTAACTGCTCCGCCTAAATCACCTTTTACAAGAATGAATGCATTCGTTCCAGTTAGAAGTGAATCAAGTTGAGACCAGCTCTCTTTTCCATCAATTGCTTTTCGCATTAAGGTGTTTTTAGTCACCTT
>CETG01001794.1_pt1 | contig 20261 bp, 17 predicted proteins | sample 361471 | NCBI WGS metagenome assembly CETG01 (sample SAMEA2622696, study PRJEB7988) | marine metagenome | isolation source: saline water (ENVO:00002010), including | reverse complement strand
CCTGTAGAATTAAGAACATTTCCATAGATCATTGTAGACAAATTTGTTTTGCAGTATCTTTCGAAATTATTCTTAAGTATGAATTGCTCACCTGCGAAATATTTCAAACTACCATATATAGTTGTAGCAGCTCTACTTTTGTCAGAGCTGATAAATGTAGCAGCATCAAATTTATTATCAATTGCTACATGTTTACTATTTATAGCACCATCTGCAATTATTTTTAAAGCCTCTTCTGGGTTCTCATCACATGAACCAATTTGCTTTAAGCTTGCCGCGAAAATCCCAATATTTACACCTTTTGATGATCTCTTCAATAAGTCTTTATCTCGAATATCACCTATAACAAAATGAACATTAGGATATTTTTCCTTTAAGAAATAATGTTTCGCCTCATCTCTAGAGTATATAATAATTTCATTATCTTTATATAACCTTTCAATAAGATTTCTACCTAGAAATCCAGTGCCACCAGTTATGAAAATTCTTTTATCTTTTGGAGTAAAATTGTACACTATTTAATTAATTTACTATAATTATAGTAAAAAAAATCGTCTCTGTCTATGAGAAATTAAAACTCACTAGAACTAAAATAATTATACAAATAAAAAGTGCTGATAATCAAAGTAAGTACAAAAATTAGGCTCTTAAGATTCAATCATTATGACCAAAGTCAGAATAATATTTCCACCCTTAAAAGGCTGCCCATATTTTCTTTTTGGTAGCAAGTTTGTTGAAATGCTTTCGATATTGCAAATACAATTTTTATCAAAAGAGATTCAATCTCTATATCCTCTACTTCATTAAAAGATTTCAGAATTTATGTATTAAGTACTTCTAGACTTAGGGTTGGGGAGGGGGACCAACTCGCTAGAATTTCGTCTATCATCGTAAGTTGCATCAATTTTTTTTTAAAAACTCCTCTTCCTTAGTGAATAAGAGAACAACATTTACAAGCAAAATTTACTCATTTCGACTCTACTCGATTTATGAATTTTGTAATCAAAGCAGCATAAATACTTTCATAGGAAATTCGCGCTATACATTTTAGGCAGATTGAATTTACTATTATGGGCTTCCGTAGGTGGTTCCTTTTTTATATATATAAATAAGAAAAGCGGGTCTATAAAAATCTCGCAACGGCTAACGCAACTTAAATTTTCATTAGGTCTGTATATCATAGCCTTTACAGTGCTTCTAAGTTCTTTGAAGTGCTATATCCCATTAAGTCGCTCAACAATATGAGCAATACCCCAAATATGTAAAAAGGCTTAATATCAAGGATTTTGGAAGATTATATAAAGTTGGTAATCTACCCTTACAATGATACAGGTAGATAAACTCATACTTGTTAGCAAAGCTTAATTTCTATTGAAAGTTTAAATCTTGCTGAGCTATAATAAAGTGCTTAAAATTATTCAAATTATAAATAATAGATGTGACTGAAAAAAAGAAAGATAAGAGGAATGAAATATCTAAAATAACAACATTCTCCGTCCCATTTTCTCTAGAAGAAATCAATGATAATATTATTCTTAAAACAACAAAACAAATAATAAATCACGCATTAGATCTTCACTCACAAGGTAATGTTTCGGAGGCAAAAAAACATTACCAATTTCTCATAAATCAAGGGGAAAAGGATGCAAGAATTTTTGGTAATTATGGAATCATATTGATAAATCTTGGCAAATTAAAAGAAGCAGAAGAATTGCTAAGAAAAGCAATTGTCCTTAAACCTGATTTCATAGAGGCTTATTCGAATCTTTCAAACTTGTTAAAAGATCTTGGTAGATATAAAGAAGCTGAATCAGAAGCACGTAAAGCAATTCAGATTAATCCATATTATTTTAATGCTCATCTAAATCTGGGAGTAATTTTGAAGGATCTTGGTAGATTTGAAGAAGCTGAATTAGCTACTCGTGAAGCTATTAAACTTAATCCAAAATCCCCAGCTGCATATGGAAATATGGGTGTAATATTGAATTATCTTGGCAAATTCAAGGAAGCAGAAAAATCATATCGCAAAGCAATTGAACTTAAACCTAACTTTGCTCAGGTTCATTGCAATATGGGAGTGTTATTAAAAGATCTAGGAAAATTACAAGAAGCAGAAAAATCAGCTCGCAAAGCAGTTGAACTTAAACCTAATTTAGCAGAAGCTCATAGCAACCTCGGAACTATTTTAAAAACTCTCGGTAAGTTTAAAGAAGCTGAAAGCTCAACACTAAAAGCTATTAAACTCAACCCTAATTTTGCAGATGCGTATTTAAATTTAGGGAATCTATTTGTTGGGCTTAAAAAATATGATGAAGCAGAAAAATATACTCGTAAAGCTATTAAAATCAGACCTAATTGTGCAAATGCATATGCAAGTTTAGGTGTAATATTGACTAATATCGGGAGATTTAAAGAAGCAAATGAATGTTTTAAAGCATGCCTTAATTTAGATAAAAATGACTTAGCTTATAACCTAAGGTGTAAAATGATTATACCTTATATACCATTTAATCAAAAACAAATAGAAGAATCTAGAAAAGAATTAAATAAACAAATATCAATAATAGGTAATAACGAAAAAATCATTTTAAAAAGAGAATTAATTTCAATTGATTTTATATTTTACCTTGCTTATGGTAACTGCGAAGATGATAAATCTATTCTTCAAAATATAGCTACTAATTTATCCAAAAAGAATAATCTAATTAATAATAGATTCAACACGGAGGAGAGAATAAAAGACAGTTTAAAAAGAAAGAAAATTAGATTAGGTATTTATTCGAATTATTTGTATTTACATTCAGTTGGTAAATCCTATGTAAAATTGATAGAAGATTTGAATAGAACAGATATAGATGTAATAATTATACGAAATGAAAATGCAAAAGAAGATGAATTAAGCAATTATATTGATTCGATTGTTAAAGAAACAATAATATTACCGGTTTCTTTAAAAGAATCATGCGATTTAATAATAAATAAATCAATAGATATTCTTTTCTTTCTTGATAATGGTATGTGCCCAAGAACATATTTGATGTCTTTATCAAGACTAGCTTTAGTTCAAGTTTTAGCAGGAGGGCACCCTTGTACTTCTGGATCTCCCAATATTGACTATTATATTTCTTCTAAATATTTAGAAACAGAGGATTCAGATAAATTTTACTCTGAAAGATTAATCAGACTATCTAGAATTCCAGTAAATTATCCTATCCCTAAATTAACAAATGATACGTTCAAACGATCTAGTCTAAATCTATCAGATAACGATTTTTTAATTGGTTTAACACATACCTTATATAAGTATCATCCTGACTTTGATTATATCTTAGATAAGATACTTGAAGAAATACCTAATGCATATCTCTTCTTTTTTGAAGGAGAAAAAAAGTATGAAACAGATCTTATAAAAAAAAGATGGAAAAAAAACACCCAGTTTATTCTTACTAAAACTATAATTCACCCACGTGCTGAATTTGATACTTATCTTTCAATAATAAAAAGTTTTGATATTATTCTTGATCCTTTTTATTTTGGGATGGGTAATACATTCTTTCAAGCAATGGCTTTAGGCATTCCAGTTGTAACTATGCCAGCGAAGCAAGCAAGAGGTAGAGTCGTTTTTGCAGGATATAAACAAATGGGTATTAAAGAACCTCCTCAAGCCAGCTCCCCAGAAGAGTACATATCGATATGCAAAAAATTAGCATTTGATAACTCATATAAAAATCGTATAGTAAATCAAATATTATCTAAATCAAAAGAAAATTTATTCAATGATAGTACAATATTTAAACAATATATTGATTTCTTCTATGAGTCTATTAATTCAGCTCAAAAGCGTGAGCTACTCCCAAAAAAATGGGAACCAATATCAAAATAATCATTAATTTATTTAAATTATAATTACTAATATTAAAAAATCTGATTCAACCAATCTGGGTGTTCAATATACCATTTTATAGTTAAATCAATTGCTTCATTAAATTTATATTTAGGATTCCATTTTAATTCTTCAACTATTTTCTTATTATCTATAGCGTATCTTCTATCATGACCTGGTCTATCTTGTATATATTTTATTAATTTAATATGGGGTGCATTTTCTTTTTTATAAATATCTAAAAAATCACAAATTATTTTAACAATTTCCACATTAGTTTTAAGTTGTCTCGCTCCAATACAATAACATTCACCAATTTTACCTTTGAGTATTACCTTAATTAATGCATCTATATGATCTTCTACATATATCCAATCTCTTACATATTTACCATCTCCGTAAATTGGTATTGATTTATTAGATAAACAATTGCCAATGATAACTGGAATTAATTTTTCGGGAAATTGAAAAGGTCCAAAGTTATTACAAGAATATGTAATTATGCTAGGAAGCCCATACGTGTTATTCCATGACCTTACCAAATGATCACTTGCTGCTTTTGTAGCTGAATATGGACTTCTTGGATCATATCTAGTTTTTTCAGAAAACAAACCATCATCATCAGTTGAACCGAAAACTTCATCAGTGCTGACATGCAGAATTCTAAAATAACTTTTTCTTGATTCTGATAATGATTCCCAGTGTACCAATAATGCATCTAATAAATTAAAAGTTCCAATTACATTGCTTTCTAAAAAATCTTTTGGTCCTGTTATTGATTTATCTACATGAGTTTCTGCTGCCAAATGAAAAACCAAGTCTGGATTTATATACTTAATTGCTTTTTTTGTCTCAATTGCATCAAATAGATCAATATTTATTAATTGATATCGATTAGAATTTATTTCTTGATCAAAGCTATTTAAGTGACTTGCATATCCAAGTTTATCTAAATTAAAAACTTTAATGTTTGTTTCCTTTAATAATTTTCTAACCAAAGTACTACCAATGAAGCCAGAACCACCTGTGACAAGGATGCTATTAATTTTATCTGAAACAGGAATCATAAGTTAATCAAATAAAATATTACTATCATTGCAATTCATTATTTTCTAGTAAATCTAAAAGATATTCACCATAACCACTAGACATTAGTGGGGCAGCAAGTTCAGCTAATTGTCGATTATTAATCCATCCCTGTCTCCACGCAACCTCTTCGGGACAAGCCACCTTTAAGCCTTGTCGAAGTTGTAGTGTCCTTATGTATGAAGACCCCTCTTGTAAGGAATCTACAGTCCCAACATCTAACCAAGCCATACCTCTGCCCATTAATTCAACATTAAGGGTTCCATCCTTTAAATAACTTTGATTTAGGCAAGAAATTTCTAGTTCATTGCGCGAGGAGGGAACTAATCTCTTAATTCTTTGAAAAACAGAGCTGTCGTAAAAATACAATCCAGGGATTGCGTATCGACTTAAGGGATTATTTGGTTTTTCTTCAATAGCAGATACTTTTCCATTCTTATTAAAGGTTACAACTCCATATCTTTCTGGATTACTTACAGGATAAGCAAAAATAGTCGCACCTCTCTTATGTAAATCGGCAGAATGTAAAAGAGGTATCAACTGATTTCCATGAAAAATATTATCTCCTAATGCAATTACGACAGGATTATCACCAATAATATTCTCTGCTAAAAGAATCGCATTCGATATACCATCTGGTTTATTTTGCGTTTGATACTTAAAATTAACGCCCCATTTTTGTCCATCTCCTAGGAGTTTTTGAAATAAATTCAGAGAACTAGGAGTTGTTATAATTAAAAAATGTTTAACCCCACAAAGCATTAAAGTGCTTAATGGGTAATAGATCATAGGCTTATCATAAACAGGTAAAAGTTGTTTGCTGATAGGCAAAGTAGAAGGAACAAGTCTTGAGCCTTTTCCTCCAGCAAGAATTATTCCTTTGCGCACAGTCTCTATTCAAAGAAGTTAATAATTAGGTATTGTATCATAACAAATATTTATTAACTAGTTAGAATAAATCAAAATATAGACTTTTTAATTTGAAGAGAGAAATATATTAATTAATATATTTGATAAAAGCTTCTCTTTCAACATGATTTCTAAATGAATTAAAATAATTTCTATTTGACCAATCGAAGCATTCCATATCATCAAATCTCCTAGAAATTGAAAGTTTACAATGATTAGAATTCTTATTAATTTTTGTTCGGTGGGGAAGGAATGTAGACATTATAAGTACTTCACCTAATTTTATGTTTAGGGGATCAAGTTCGAAATTATTTTCATTTTTTATTACATAACCAACATCTTCAATATCACCATTAAATATACCTTTTTTATGCTGACCTGTAGCGACTTCAATTCCATGAGTACTTGAGGATGTATTACCTAAATTAAACCAAACTACTTTTGAATTCAAAGAGGAAGCCATGCTTGTCCAATCTTGATGAAGAGGTAGATGATATGATGCGCATATTGAATCATTAGATGTATAATGTGTACAAATCGGACCGCAATAAACTGGGAAAGAAACACCTAGGATATGAAGAACTTCTTCAAGTCTTTGATCTGAAAAGAGTCTTGTAACAGATAAATCATCAGCAAAACGTTTAAGTATATTTCTGTTATTGTTAACGCCATCTTTGAACAAAGTATAGTATCGTTTATAGAATTTATCTCTTAAAAATAATATTTTTTCTTCAATTAAACTATCACGTAAAATAACATAACCAAATTCATCAAATTCTTTAATCAGATTTATGTTTTTCTGTGAATCATTCATTTTATACACTTTTATCTGTTAATTTGGCATAGCCAAAACCAGATTCACCAAATTTATTGCCATTATAAAACATATATTTTTTATCTTCAATAGTAATAACAAATGGATATTCAATCATTTTGCTATCCCAACCTGAATTACTTCTATTAATTCCTGCTTCTGAATCTTTCCTTTCCCAATCAATGCCATTTATAGATTCAGCATAACCTATCCTGTAGCTATTATCTTTATTCTCTCTATATGAGTCTATATTTCTATATGAATACCACATAATATATATTGATTTTGTTTTATTTACACAAGCTCTTACTATTCCACATTCGTTCTCATTATTAAAATCTATAGCAACCTTCGCATTTCTTATCCAATCTATTCCATTAGCAGATTCTGCATATTTAATATGATAATAAGGTTCTTTTTTATCTTTAAATTGAATCCATTTTGTATTTGATAAATACCACATTCTCCATAAATTTTTCTCTTTCATTACATATGGCATACCACTATAATAAGGTTCTTTATAGTTTCTATCAAATAAAGGTCCTTCAGAAAATTTTTTAAAAGTAATACCTCCATCGGAGCTGATAGCTAAACCAATAGAATTATGATACGGTATTGTATTTCTTACATTCCATCCTAAATAATACATCCATATTTCATTATCTACAAAAATAGCGTGACTTGGCATAACACCACAATCATCAAACATTCCTGGATTACCTGGATATAGTACTGGTAATTGATGTTCATAAAGAATATTTTTTGGATTATTTTTATCTAAATCTATAAATGAAATATATGATCGATTATTTATATCCCTTGATGAATAATAAACTCTAAAATCACCACTTTTTGTAAAAATCGGTGTAGGTACAGAGGCATGTGATCTATTCCAATAAAAATTACCTCTAGGCTTAAAAATTAAACCTTGTTTTTTCCAATTCATATTAAATACGTCTTAAACGGTTAGAGGGCACACCAGACTTTTCTGTATGTATAGATGGATAAACAGCATAGTCATTAGTATTTGAAAGGATAATTGCTCCTGCACCAATAACATTGGAGTATCCTATCTTGATATTGTCTCTTATAGTTGAATTAACGCCTAAGAAACTATTTTCTCCAATTTGAACTCCTCCAGAAACAACAACATGAGAGGAAATAAAACAATGATCACTTATTAAAGAATGGTGGCCAATATGATTTCCACTCCAAATAATTACATTATTTCCTATCTTTGAGTAGGGTTGAATAGTATTATTTTCTAAAATAAAACAGTTCTCTCCAACTTGATCCGCATTGCATCTACAATATGGATCTATATACGATGCGAATTCATATCCCATTCGCAACCCATCCTGATACAAAGATTCACGAATTCTATTAACCTTATTATAGTTAAATGGAACAAATAATTTATATTTTTGAGTTGGATATTTTTCTTTAACTTTCTCAAAAGGCACAAGAGGCTTACCTTTAAAGCTTTCTTCAGTAATATATTTCTCATGAACTGCATATGCTTCTATTATTTCATCTGAAAAGTTTTCTAAATAAAATGTAGCAACCTCTGAAAACTGTCCTGTTCCAAATAAAATTATTTTTTTCATAGAATAAGGTTATTCCTCCTCATTATATGCAGAAATGATCTTACGATATTCTTTTGGATTTATATTCATTAATATATCAATAATGGATAACTTATTGATAAATTCACCATGATTATTACACTGCTGATATTCAGGAAGCCACGGATTGATAAATTTTAAATTGATTCCATGAATATTGAAAAAGAATTTAGAATATAGATCTTTTCCTCCAGGAAGATTGTTATATTCTGTACCTCCCAAGTATTTTGTGATTTCTACTAAACGCCTCTCACCTTCATATTCATTAATTTCATTAGATATACTAGAAGATTTATAAAACTTCTTATCAATTCCCATAATGCTACAAATAGATTTAATTGATTTAATCGCTAATTCAGAAATAAATACACTTTCATCTGTAAGAATTGGGCCTATTTTTCTTATTACATTTTCATAGTATGGAGATTTATGGTACGAATAGTAAAGAGTACTCTTAAACTTCCGAAAATAATTTGAAGATTTATTAATCCTCAATGTATTTATCTTTACATTCTGACTAGATTTAATTAATGGTATAGAAAATCTAAAAGGTTTATTATTTAGAATAATATAATTTCTGTTTATCCAGCCCTTTTTTATAAAATTAACATCATCAAGAAAGACAAATTTATCGCATGCTTTTATGAGGTTAAAGTAACCAAGATATGGAAACAAATATGGTTGCATAATAGCTATTTTCAAATTTTATATCCCTATTAAACTTAATAAATGAAAAATACTAGATTTAAATTTATTATTATTTATCATTATTTTAGTCAATATATATATTTTGTTTTCCATATCATATAAGGGATTAATACATATATAATTATTCATTATATTTAAATCTGACTAGATTTAGAAATTAATTTAGTTATCGATATAGCATCATCAATGCTGATATTATCGTGAGTAGGCAGGCAAAGAATTCTTCTTGAAATAGACTCAGAGATAGGACATTTATCATTAGTAGCAATAATTTTAATTTTATTTAGAGAAGGATTAAAATACCTTTTTGCTATTACATTATTATTGGATAATATCTCTATTAATTTCTGACAATTGAGCTCACTGGAAAGAATAATTGGGAAATACGAACAATTAGAACCTTTATTGATATGTTGGAAATTAATATTAGTATACTTATACAATTCATTCCTATAAATATTATCTATAAGCCTTCTATGAATCATTGTCTTTCTAAATTTCATTAAATTAGCGATACCTAATGCTGCATGAATTTCAGACATCTTTGCATTAATACCTTCGCTTACTAAATTTTTATTCTCATTAAAACCAAAAAACCTAAGTGATTTGATTTTTTCATTAATTATTTTTGAAGTGGATACCAATCCCCCTCCTTCTGCTGTGTTAAAGATTTTAGTTGCATGAGTACTTACACAACTTATATCGCCATACGATAAAATAGATTTCCCATCATATGTAGTACCAAAGGCATGTGCAGCATCATATAATAATTTAAGATTATATTTCTGAGCGATAACATTTAAAGCCTCAACATCACAAGGATTACCAAATACGTGAACTGGCATTATTGCTTCTACTGATGAATCAATATTATTTTCAATTGAATTAGTACAAATATTTAATGTTTTAGGATTTATATCGCAGTATCTAATTTTACAATTTTGCCAACTTACAGCAGCCGCACTAGCTATCCATGAAAAAGCTGGGACTAAAATTGTTCCTTTAATATCCAACGCCTTTATAGCTAATTGCAATGCAATAGTGCCATTGGTTACAGCTATATATTGATTAATATTCAATGCTTTACAAATTTTCAGTTCTAACTCTTGGAGTAAAGGTCCATTATTACTAAGAACTCCTGAGTCCCATGACTTCCTCAACAAATTATTAAATTCCTCAAATTCACATAAAGAAGGTGAGCCAGTGTTAAGCATATTTAAATATATTAAAGTTCATATTCCATAGAATACAATCGATAGGATGTAATCATCTTTAATGAAGATATTATTATGGAGAAATGAAATCTCATGTCTCCTTAAAAATATTTTAACACTTTCACGAGACGATATAATCAAAACTCTTCGCAAATAGATATAATATAAAAATTAGGTGCTTATATTAAAAATACTGAATTATCATTGCAAGCACTCCTATCTTAATTGTATAAACAATTATAAAGCATAATATTATTATACCAATAAATCTATATAAATAATAAATTATATAAGTTACAAAGAATATTAGGTGTTTTTGATTTTTAAATAGCCTCACATTATTAAATTCATTTATAGATAGATCTAAAAAGAATAAATATCATAGCTCAATTAACAGAAAAGTCTCTTATATCGTTGACTAAATATTAAACATAAAAAATAAGAAACGAATTAATAAAGCTAATGATGAAATTAGTAGAATAAAGGTTAAGAATAAATAAATGATTATTTTCTTTTGAGATATGTTAGCAGAATTTATAAAGAAATAATGTCAAAACCTAAATAAAATCCTAATGTACTTTTATAGCTACTGCAATACATTAAGATAATAGGAATCAATTAGGATACATATAAATGAAAAAAGTTCTCATAACAGGCGTTAATGGTTTTTTAGGTAAAAACCTTTTAGAAAAATTACTTGATAATATTAACTCTTTTGATATTGATAATATAGTTGGTATTGATAATTTTATAAGCTCTAAAAGGCAAGTAAAAGATAGAGATGATATTAAATATAAGTTCATAGAATCTGATTTAATTAAGTTTGACTTTAATAAACTAGAAAGATTTAATACTGTCATACATTTAGCAAGTTTAGCAAGTCCAGTATATTATAAAAAATACCCTCTTAAGACAATAGATATAGGCACTACAGTTACAAGGAAACTACTTGATAGATGTAAAGAGTGGAATGCAAAATTTATATTCTTCTCATCTTCTGAAATTTATGGTAACCCTTCTTCTGAAAATATTCCTACAAAAGAAGAATTCAAAGGTTATGTTTCATGTCAAGGCCCAAGATCTTGTTACCACGAAAGTAAAAGACTTGGAGAAACGTTATGCTACGTTTACAACAAAAAATACAATGTTCATACTAATGTAATAAGACCATTTAATATTTATGGTCCAGGAATTTCTTTTGATTCAGATTATAGAATGATCCCTAATCTTATAAAATCTGCTCTAAGAAAGGAACCAGTAAAGATATACGGTACTGGTAAACAAACACGTACTTTTTGTTATTCTACAGACGCAATCAATGGAATAACTAAAGTCATAATTCAAGGAGGTTATGGTCAAACTTATAATATTGGGAACGATAAACCTGAAATATCAATGATAGATTTAGTTGAAATTTTTTGTAAAACGCTTAATTTAGAGATAAGTTATAAATTAAGTCCATATCCAGAATTTTATCCTGAGGATGAACCAGCAAGAAGGCTCCCATCAATTGAAAAAGCAAGAGAAAATCTAGATTTTAATCCAATAGTAAATTTAGAATCTGGATTAATTAAAACATGGAATTGGGCTTTGAGAAATTACTCTGTAAAAATATAACTATAGATAAAATACTATATTTAAAATATTTCTTATTCGATAATTATTTAAAAACTCATCTACTAATACAGCCAATATAATTATTTTTATCGAGCAAAGTCTCTGCTGTTTAATTCTCTGTTGAAAAGTCCTTATTGCAAAATTTGCAAGATTTAAAAGATCTTCAGATTTAACGCTACAGAAGATTAATTGCTTTAAAGTCTTGACCAATATAAGCATTGCTTTATTACTGATTCAGAGAGATTGCCACTTATGACATATTAAAAAAAAGAAAATATAGTTAATATTTTGCTTCCGTATCAGAAATATCAATCAGACTATCCATCATAATAAACCAAGTAAAATAATAACAGTAATCTGAAATATTTTATGTATTGTAGATTCTGAGTCAATCTGATGTATTATCAAATTGTAAGATAAAAAAGTTTATAGAGGTGATTAAGAGAGAAAGAAATAAAAAGCAAGCACTTTCTAGTGAAAACGTATTCACAGTTCCATTTTCCCTAGGAGAGATAAAGGATAATCTTTCTATTAGTACTTTGTCTCATTCTAAAGTAGAACTAATTAATCAATCAATAAAGTTACACTCACAAGGAAATATTAAAGAAGCAGAAAGACTTTATCATTATATAATAAACAAAGGTTACGTTCATCATAAAGTTTATTCTAATTATGCCGCAATCATGCAAGAGAAAGGAAAATTAAAAGAAGCAGAATTATTGATTCGTGAAGCAATTAAAGTTAAGCCTGATTATGCAAATGCTCATCTAAATTTGGGTACTATCTTGAAACGACTTGGTAATTTAAAAGGAGCTGAATTATCTACTCGCAATGCAATTAAACTTAATCCATATTTAGCTCAAGCACATTCCAACCTGGGAAATACTTTAAGAGATTTAGGCAAATTAAAAGAAGCAGAATTATCTACTCGAAAAGCAATTCAACTTAATCCTAATCTGGCTGATGCATATTCAAACTTGGGTATTATAATGAGCGATATTGGCAAAATAGAAGAAGCAGAAAAATCATATCGTAAGGCTATTGAAATTAATCCTAATTACACTCAAGCATATTACAATCTGGGAAACATTTTAAGAAAGAATGGTAACTTAAAAGAAGCAGAATTATCTACTCGAAAAGCAATTAAACTTAGTCCTGATTTGGCTGAAGCGTATTCAAACCTAGGAAACATATTGAGAGATCTTAGTAAATTAGAAGAAGCTGAATTATCTACTCGAAAAGCAATTCAACTTAATCCTAGTTGTTCTAATTCACATTTAAATTTAGGAGCCATTCTAAAAGATCTTAGTGACTTAAAAGAAGCAGAAATATATACTAGAAAAGCGATTGATCTTAATCCCAATTGTGCTGAATCTCATTTAAATCTGGGAGCTATTTTAAAAGATCTAGGCAAATTAGAAGAAGCTGAATTATCTACGCGAAAAGCAATTCAACTTAATCCTAAACTAGAGGATGCTAAATATAATTTGTCTTTGATCCTCCTAAAATCAAATAATTTTAAAGAGGGTTTGATCCAATATGAATCTAGGTGGAAAATATGGAGTAAGAATAATTTATTTTATACATCAAACAAACCGAAATGGAACCCACTAAATAGGGGTAGAGTATTACTTTGGGCTGAACAAGGTATTGGTGATGAGATTTTGTTTGCGTCATTGATTCCTGAATTATTTGAGTTAGTTGACCAATTAATAGTTAAGGTTGATGAAAGGTTAATACCTTTATTTAAAAGATCATTTGATAGTCGAATCATCTATATCAAAAATAATGAGAATTTTAAAGAAGAACTATATGACTTCCAAGTTGCTATGGGTTCAATTATTAAATATCTAAGACCTGACAAAGAAAGTTTTAAAAAAGGTAAACAAGTATATCTAAAAGTAAATAGAAAAAAAACTAATATATATAGAGATATGCTATTAAAAGATTCAAAGTTCAAAAAAATAATTGGTATATCATGGATCTCTAAGTCTAAGACCAACAAATATAAATCTATTTCTCTAGAAAAATTTATTTTGGGAATCTATTCACCAAATATATGCTTTTTAAATCTTCAATATGGTGACACCAAAGATGAAATAGAAAATATAAAAACAAAGTATAATATTGATATTTTTGAAATAAAAGAGGTAGATAACTATAATAATATAGATGACCTTGCTGCCCTTGTAAATGCTTGTGATATGGTTGTCTCTATTGAAAATATAATATTTGCATTAGCAGGAGGACTTGGTATAGATAGTAAAATATTACTTAGGCGTAATTGTCTTTGGTTCAATGGTGATAAGGATGTAGAAAGTTATTGGTTCACAAATCAGCTTTTTTTTAGACAAAGTTCATCTGGAGGATGGGAAAAAGCATTTAGTAAAATAAGAAATGAAATAGAAGCTATTATTTAAGCTATAAGTTCGTTAACTTTTGATATATTCTTGATAGAGTTTTCCAAACAATATTGTTTATAAGATCTAAACTCTGTCCAGCCACTTACAAAAATAAAATCAATTCCGTTAAATACTGATACCTTATGATCTAAGGCACTATCACCTAAAAATAATGCTGGTAATTTAATATTTCCATTTTTCAACTCTCTAGTTATTATTTCACTTTTTTTATCTGGACTTCCAAATACACCTCCATCAAAAAAGTTAATTATATTCTTTCTTTTTAAAACATAATGTAATTGCTCCTGGTCTCCTCCTGATACTACTAACCAAGATGCTGCTTTGGTTTTATCGCGCAAGCTTTTGAGACCATATGTTATCTCAGCATCTAACAAACCTTTTGTAGTTTCAGCAGCATAGATATTAAGCAACTTGTTTAAATATAAATCTTTTTTTTTCATACACTTAATTTGAACAATTGAAGTAAGAAAATAATCAAATTTCTCATATCGAGAAATCCCTCCATTTATCAAATGGTAATCTTCTAGAGCTTTTGAGGCTTCATTACCAAAAGGAATAGAAGCTAACCTAAAAGCTCTTGTTTTAATTTTATTTGAATTAAGAATTACTCCATCACAGTCAAATAAAATAGTTTTATATGATGTAATATTATTCAAAATTTCTTTGCTTGCTCAATCACAAATTTTAAATCACTTTCTGTATCGACACTTATAGAATCAGAGTTAACAATGCTGCACGATATTTTATACCCATTTTCTAATAATCTTAAATGTTCATGATCCTCAATTGACTCTAGCCTGGTTTTTTCTAATAACGAGTAATCTATTATTGTTTGTTCCTTAAAAGCCATAATATGATAAGCCTTTAATAGGAAATTTGTAGAATTTCTCGATTCAGAAGGTATGTCTGAACGAGAGATATATAATAACTCGTTTTTTGCATTAAGTACTACTTTAAAATCTGAAGGAGAGTTCCTTTTATAAAACTTACAAACTAACATTGAGGCATCGGAATCATTTTCAATTAATGTTTTAACAGCTATCTCTATATGGTCTGGATCTAATAATGCTTCATCTCCATTAATCAATACATAAATATCATAATCCTCGTTTAAGTTTTTTATTACTTCTCCCATCCTTTCTGTTCCATTTGCATGCTTTTCAGAAGTCATAATAGACCTCCCTTCCACTTTATTTAACAGATTTACAATCTCATTTGAATCAGTAGCTACAATTAATGAGTCTAATATTTTTGATTTACTTGCCAGCCTATACACTCTACTGATAAGAGGCTCGCCGTTAATCTTTATTAATGCTTTTTTAGGTAATCTTTTTGAATATAACCTTGAGGGTATAATTCCCAATATTTTAAATTTATTACCTTTAAATTTAAACATAGTGATAAATAGAATTTACATTGAAGCCTAGATTAGATGGCAATAAAGACTCGATCTTTATATTTGATTTAAGGTTTATAAATAAATTTGAAATTTCTTTATGCTCAATATGTTTTTTATCTGATAGTTTAAATCCATCAACACCACAAAGATTAATTCGTTTTGCCTTCCCAGCAATACAGGTAGCTAGTGAATAGGCAAGGACAAGAGAAGTAGGTAACCTACAAAAATATTTTGATATTTCAAAACTATTTTTCATAACTTGTAAGCCATATTGATAGATATTTTTTTTATTTTCAAGCAAATTACTATCAAATAATTTAATTAGTGGAACTATTATAGGCTTTTTACTTTTTAATATAATATTCAAATCGGGCAATAGACTTACCAAGTGAGAGTAAATATAAGCGTTAATCATATTACTATCTAAAATATTGTTATAATTCAAGCTAATAACGTAAGGTTTATAAAGATTTATATATCTTTCAATTGCAGTAATATGATAAGTCAATGAAGGTCCTGATCCAAGCAAAAGTATCTCTTTATCTTTAATAATTTCAGAGGGTGACCAATTTGATTGATAAAGTTCTTTATATGGATTTATAACATCATCATATACAGATTGTGAGAATTTTTCTGAATTAAAAGATGATAGATTGTTAATAAAAGATAAAATATCTACTGGCTTAAATTTTTTTTCAGCCGACATTTCTTGAATAAATGTAGGATGTAATTTAAATTCAGATGAAATTGAATAGTAAATGGAATTCCCCCAATTTTTTTCTATCTTTAAAGGTTGCTGATATTCTTTTATATATTCTGCAAGTTGCAAATAATCTTCAATCTTATTATTACCAATTATTGGTAAAAGTTCTTCTGTTTTAGTATTCCCTGCTCCTCTTCCCATTCCAAGAATAGTAGAGTCTAAAAAAGTAGCCCCAGCGTTCATTGCTGATAATGTATTCGCTAAAGCCAGTCCTTTATTATCATGAGAATGAATGCCTATAGGCACTTTACAAGACTCCTTCAAATTTCGCACTATTCTAGAAATATCTTCTGGGAAACAACAACCTAGACTATCTGCTATATATAAAACATTCATTCTAATTCTCCTTATTATTCTAGACACATTATGAATTTTATATTCATCAAGTACATGACATTTAAGAAGGTTTATTGTTATAAAATATCCATAATCAAAAAGATATTCTGTTATCTCTTCTAACTTCTCTAACTCCGAGATAGAGGCTGCTATTCTTATTATATTAACTTTACTTTTATTTGCAGGAAGAGGGAAAATTTCAGAAATCATTTTCGTTGGATTTTCATTGTCTGAAATAATTTCATAAGCATTAACCAAAACAGATATATCTAAATTAGAGGGTATTTCTAATGAATTAAGAAATGCTTCAGAAGTGAAGGCACATGGTCCTAAAAATCTTTTCATATTTGGCCTTTGTCTTAAACCAATCTCACAAACTTTTATAGAACATGAATTACAGGCACTAAGGTATGAGTTAATTAAGGAATCTTTGAATAACCAATCAGTATAATAACCGCCATCTCTTAAAGTACAGTCGATGATAGAAACTGTTTTCTTTGGGACAGGCTGTTTTATCAATTAGATGTTTGTTATTTTTTTTAAGTTTACCAAAAACATGCCCAAAAGTTTTTATTTACTTATTTAATTCATTTATCGATAACAAGGAAAAATTAAACTATTTTCTAACCTCCAAGTTAATAACTTAATGTAATCTAAGATCTAACTATTTGCATGCAAGCAAAAGGCTGCGGGCTTTAAGAGAGGAAAAATTTAAAATCTTACATTAAAGGCAATAGAGATTCGATCTTCTTGTTCTCTATGAGGATGCACCATATGTTTTAGCCATGATGGAAAAACAAGTAGTGTATCCTCTTTTGGTTGATAATAACCAAACTTCATTTTCTTAAAAATTTTTATATCGTTTGGGTTTGATCCCATGCACGGGTCTAAGAATTGTATATGGCCTGCTGATTTCACATCGGAAAGAATTTTTTCAGGTACTTTTACATAATAACATCCTGAAAATGTATATCCAGAATGATCATGAGGCGCATTAAAATCATTCCCTTTATTAATATTAACCCATCCCTCAGTTTTAATTTTAAGACCTTTTGTACCCTCTATTGATTTATCAATTGACTTAGCAATAATTATTACTTTTTGAATAACTGCTCTTGATAATGTTTTAAAAGAATCTTCATCTCTAGTAAAAAGTGTATTTTCAGAATGCCATCCGCCTGAATTAGTTATCACCTGACCAGGTGAGGAATCCCTCCAACGATAACAATCTTTTTGAAGTTGGAAACGTTGATCATCTCCTAATAAATCGCTAACAACAAAAAGAGGATTTGGAAATAGATCTATTCTAGCTATCTTCTGAGACATTGTAATTCTCTATCTTTTATTAATTTAGTTATAGCATTATTCTATCCAACAAAAGTCATCAAATAATTTTATCCGATTTCTAGAGTCATTTATTATCTGTAAAAATCAAGACAAGGTAACACATAATTAAACACTTTCATCATTGGATACAAAGTTATAGTTTATTCACCAAGAAGATTAATAATTCAAATAAAGTCATAATGCATAGCTATGTTGGCATAAATTATTGAGAATTACATTAGCAGATTTTTTATGTTAGGTAGTGAATAATTTATAGACGAAAAAGCTCTATACCTAGAACTTTTAACAAACCCTTTTCTTGTATATAAATTTCATATCAAAATTATACTAATTATTTATTTTTCAGTTATCTATTATTAATTATATTCAGTGATTTTTTAGATTATTAAGGTCTGCATACCATTAAGCTATGATAACAACTTATACATAGTACAGATTCATAAGATGAATGTGACAGCAATCAATCTCATTAGATAAATTTCAATTGGAATAAAGAGTAAATTAAAGATAATCTTGATTTTTCATATCTTAAGATATTTATTATCTATCTCATCATAAAAACTAGTCAAAGCAAATTAAAAAAATTAGCGAATATTCCAATTAATTTGAGATAATTGTTTTGTTTTCTTGATTTCAATGGATTATGCATTAAGTGAGGATACAATCTCCACTTAAGAAGAAATTTAATGTTTTCTTTAGAGAGTTATATAAAAAAATTATTCAAAGCAAAAATTCACTTAGAAAATCAGCACGCTTCTGAAATAAAAAAGCAAACATCAATTGCTCTTCAAAGGAAAGAGTTCCCTCACAAGAGATAGTTGTACATTGTGATACTTTTCCACATTTTTCAGATTTCCTGATATTACAAAAAGTTTTGTCCGAGAATTTTGACAAGAACTTTTCAATGTATCAAGAGATACAAAAACCTTGAAACCGACTGCTGTGGCTATGATTTATGTAATTGATTTTTTTTTTGTAATTTATCCACTTATTCAATTGACATGACCCCTCTTGTGATTTTATTTAAAACGTGAATTTTGTGGAAAAGTGGAAAACCCTTATTAAACGATTCGAAATTATATGCTCATTTATTGAATAAAACAAACTTTTTTATTCCAAATACTTTTTTTAGGCTTATTAGAAAAGGCAATTAAACAAAAAAATCAAATATAGCTATTCAATATAGTCTTTATAGATGGAACAAGTATGCTCTTCTTCTACTTCTTTAGTTAACAATTCTAATTCCTTTTCAAGAGACTCAATTGTTTTAAAGCCTAAAACTTCAATAGTTTCATTACCTAGAGAATTTTCAAAAAATACTTTTTTCATAACCATAGTTTTTCATAAATTAAATAGTTAGATACTAATTTCAATTTTTTATGTTGAAATTAAGTTTTAAAAGATCAGAACAACAAATTAATTTGTGATGAAGACTTCAGATAATTTATGGGCATGGTGATTTTATTTATAATCCTTTATCCATTTATTGGAATAAAAATTAGACATTTCAAAAAGTGTTTATTGAGTGTGGAACTTATATAGAAGCAAAAGTACTTGGGTTGATAATAAGCAAGAGATCATTACCTCCTGAGAGTAGATTTACTGCAGAAGATAATTTAGTTTGTTACGAAGATAAGAATAGAAAATCTTTATTCAATATTGAGGTCAAAAAAATTAATAGTTTTAATTAGTTGTGACAAAGGAATTAAGTTTTCCTCCACACAGCTGCTAATTTTCCCTGAACATGTATTTGTTCAGCATCAATTTCTATGGGTTCATAAGATGTATTAGCAGCCTCTAACCGAACCAAACTTCCATCACGAAAAAAATGTTTCAAAGTAGTTCCCAACCCTGGTACCATTGCACTAACAATAGTGCCATTTCTCAAACGAGAAGGGTCACTAACAGGCTCCATTAAGACCATATCTCCATCTGCTATGAAAGAATCGATCATTGAATCTCCATTTACAGTCAAAGCAAAAAGTCCTTTTAATTGAAGAACTGAATTTAAGTCTAAAGTTTCCTGTACATCATCAAAAGTTTCCACTAATCCACCTGCAGCTATTGACCCAAGGACAGGAACGCCAGAGATACTCTCCTCTATTAATTGCAGTGTTCTTGCCTGACCTTCTTGCCA
>CETG01058863.1_pt1 | contig 20266 bp, 19 predicted proteins | sample 361471 | NCBI WGS metagenome assembly CETG01 (sample SAMEA2622696, study PRJEB7988) | marine metagenome | isolation source: saline water (ENVO:00002010), including | reverse complement strand
AAAAAAGGTTCATTTTTTTCTTTCCCATAACCGGCCAAGTTATGCTATAAATACACCGTAATAAGTGCCGGCGGCATCCGTCGGCGTGTTGATTATGCGATTGGACAAACTGACAACCAAATCACAGGAGGCGCTGCAGGCAGCGCAGGAACTGGCTCACCAACACTCACAACAGCAGGTGGATGGCGAGCACTTGGCATTGGCCCTGGCACAACAGCAGGACGGAATCATCCCCACCCTGCTGCAGCGTACCGGTGTGGATCTGGCCAAGTTTCAGGCCGACCTCGCGACTGAAATTGGACGCTTGGCCAAGGTGCAGGGCACCAGCTCCGCCGACCTGTATCTGAGCCCGGAACTCAAGCAGGCCATGGACGCCGCCCAAGCGGAGGCCACCTCGCTTGGTGACGAATTCATCAGCACGGAACACCTGCTGCTCGGCCTGTTGGCCAAGGGAGGCAATGCGCTTGGCCGCGTTTTCAAGGCGCACAATCTCGGGCGCGAGGGACTGCTCGATGCGCTTGGCCAAGTGCGTGGCAACCAGCGGGTCACCGATGCCAATCCGGAGGATAAATTTCAGGCACTGGAAAAATACGGACGCGACCTCACGGCACTCGCCAGTCAGGGCAAGATTGACCCGATCATCGGGCGGGACGACGAGATTCGTCGTGTGATGCAGGTACTCAGTCGCCGCACGAAAAACAACCCGGTGCTCATCGGCGAACCGGGCGTCGGCAAGACCGCGATCGCCGAGGGACTCGCCCGGCGCATCGTCAGCGGCGATGTCCCCGAGTCGCTCAAGGACAAGACGCTCATCGCGATGGACCTGAGCGCCATGATCGCCGGCGCGAAGTACCGTGGTGAATTTGAGGATCGCCTCAAGGCGTTCATCAAGGAGGTCACTTCGAGTGACGGACAAATCATTCTGTTCATCGACGAGCTGCACACGCTGGTTGGGGCCGGGGCCGCCGAGGGCGCGACCGACGCCGCCAACATGCTCAAGCCCCAACTCGCCCGCGGCGAACTCCGCTGTGTCGGCGCCACCACCCTCGATGAGTACCGCAAGTACATCGAGAAGGATCCCGCACTGGAGCGACGCTTCCAGCCGGTCACCGTCGACGAGCCAAGCGTCGAGGCATCGATCGCCATCCTGCGCGGACTCAAGGAACGCTACGAGGTGCACCACGGGATCCGAATTCAGGACACCGCACTGGTGTCCGCCGCCACCCTTTCCGACCGATACATCACCGACCGGTTCCTGCCGGACAAGGCCATCGACCTCATCGACGAGGCCGCCTCGCGACTGCGCATGGAACTCGACTCGATGCCGACGGAGATCGACCAACTCGAGCGCCAGGTCATGCAGCTCGAGATTGAGCGCACGGCGTTAAAAAAGGAAAAGGACGAGGCCAGCCGCGAGCGCTTGGCCAAGCTCGAAGAAAACCTCGCCAATCTCAAGGAACAGTCCGACGAGTTAAAGGCGCGTTGGCAGGACGAGAAGGCGTCGATCAATGCCGTCAGCATCGTCAACAGCCAGCTCGAGGAGGCGCATCGTGATCAGGAGAAGGCCGAGCGCGAGGGCGACCTGAATGCCGCTGCGCAGATTCGTTACGAGACGATTCCCGAGTTGGAGAAAAAACTCGAAGAGATGCAACAGGCACTCAACGAGGCCGAGGAAACCAAGCGGCTGTTGAAGGAGGAAGTCACCGACGAGGACGTCGCCGCCGTGGTTGCCGCATGGACCGGCATCCCGGTCTCCAAGATGCTCGAGGGCGAACGACAAAAGCTCGTACACATGGAGGATCGCATCAGCGAGCGCGTGGTCGGCCAGCAAAAAGCCATCACCGCCGTGGCCGATGCCGTGCGACGCGCCCGGAGCGGCCTGCAGGATCCCGATCGGCCGATTGGCTCGTTTGTTTTCATGGGGCCTACCGGCGTTGGCAAAACCGAGCTGGCACGGTCTCTCGCCGAGTTTTTGTTCGACGACGAAACCGCGATGGTGCGCATCGACATGAGCGAGTACATGGAGAAACACACCGTGGCGCGCCTGATCGGTGCCCCGCCGGGCTACGTCGGCCACGAGGAAGGAGGCCAGCTCAGCGAGGCCGTCCGCCGCAAGCCGTACAGCGTGGTCTTGTTCGACGAGATTGAGAAGGCGCATCCAGACGTGTTCAACGTCTTCCTGCAGGTGCTCGACGATGGCCGACTCACCGATGGCCAGGGGCGCACGGTCGATTTCCGAAACACGATTGTCATCATGACCAGTAACATCGGCTCGCACATCATTCAGGACTATTTCCTCGACGGAAAAACGACCGAAGTCGACCGGCTGGACATGGAGCAAAAAGTCTCTGACGAAATGAAGGCCCACTTCCGGCCGGAATTCATCAACCGCATCGACGACACGATCATCTTTCACAGCCTCGACGAGGATCAACTCGGGGTGATCGTCGACATTCAACTCAGGGCCGTGGCCAAGCGCCTGGCCGACCAGCAGCTCACGATGGAGATCAGCGACGACGCCAAGCGGCACCTGGCCAAGGCCGGCTACGATCCGCAATTCGGCGCCCGCCCGCTCAAGCGCACCGTGCAGGAGCAGTTGCTCAATCCGCTGGCCACGCGGCTGCTCGATGGCGAGTTCAAGCCCGGCGACAAGATCCGAATCAACCTCGCCAACGACGATCTCACATTCGAAAACTAGCGTTCAACCCTCACCCCGCCCCTCTCCCTGTCTAGGGAGAGGGGGATTTTCTTTGCCTTCAACTCCGCCGGGCGTGGCGTGGAATCGGCGGATGATTTTTCCTTCGTCGATGTTCCACAAAACAACCTCCCCATCGTAGGCGCCGCTTGCTGCCTGGCGTGTGGCGGCGGACACAGCCACCGAAAGCACAGCGTCCTTGTGCCCGTCCCACTTGCGACTCTCGTCCTTGATATTGATGTTGAAGGCGCGGACTGAGCGGTCGTCCCCGGCGATTAGCACCTCGGTGCCAATCCGGGCGATAGCCAGCGCCGTGCCCCGGCTTGCTGAGGAGTCGTTCACTTTTTTTGGCCCCTCGATTTTCCAGTGGTGCATCTTTTGGTCATCGCCAATCGAAAAAATCTCTTTTCCATTTTTGTGGAACAACGCAGCGCGGACGTAGTTTTGATGACCTAGATAGCTGACAATCCGTTCGCCGGACTGGACATCAAACACTTTCGCCGTCTTGTCCCGGCTCGCGGTGACCAGACGGGAGTCATCGGCGTTCCACGCAACAGAGTTGACCCAGTCGGAGTGGCTGCCCAATTCGTGCGTCACCCTGCCGGACTCGAGGTCGACCAACCGCAGTTTGTTATCCGCACTGCCGGCAGCCAGCCGATTGCCATCGTTGCTGAACGCCACGGCAAACACGACATCGGCAGTAGTGACAGGAACAGATCGAAGCTCGCCGCTGGCCAAGTCGAACAGCCGCACCTCCCCCAGCCTTCCGGGTTGACCGCACGCCACCGCGAGTAATCGCCCCTCGGCTGAAACCGCCAGGTCATAAACCCGCTCGGCCACGTTGCCCAACCGGCAAAGTAACTCGCCGCTTATTGTATTCCAAATCGTGACCTCACGATAACCACTGGCAAACAGCCGCTCTCCCTCCGGCCCGAACTCAAGTGCGGTGATCGGCACCGGCGACGGATACGACTCCGGTGCGGGCGGATGCTCGACCGGCTGCAGCAGACCGGCCAGCGCCGCCGTCTCCGTTGTCCCGTCGAACTTTGCGCCCTCGACGATCCAGCGTTTCACCAGCTCGATTTGTTTCGGCGGCAGAGGATCGCCGTCCTGCGGCATCAGGTCGTCCGCATCACCCGTCGTGAGGCGGAGGAATAATTCGCTCTCGGCCGGTTTTCCCCGGGCGATTGCGGGTGCGTCGCTTTTTCCGGGCTTCAGCAGGTGCTCGAATGTATCGACGCGATAGCCGCCCTTCACCTTTTTCGGCCCGTGGCATCCCTGACATTGCTTCACCAGCACCGGGGCGATGTCGCGAACGAAACTGACCGGCGCCTGGCCAAGCGCTTGGCCAAGCGACAGGCTGATCCACAAAATGACGCACCCCAATCGACTCATGAAACGGCCGCACCTTGCCCACTTGGCCAAGCGCTGGCAAGAATCAGCCGCGCCTGCCACGGGCAACGCTGCCTATGTGACGCTGGATAAATCGCTCGATAAACTTGGCCAAGCGATCCATCTGCACTGCGCTTGGCCTGAGCTTGGCCAGGCTTTCCCAATCGGACTCCGCCATCCTCACCGCCACGGCGCGGCTGCCGGGATCGAGCGCGCTCTGCTCCCAGTTCGGGGCCAGCCCCTGACTGTCGAGAAACTTAACCTCGAAAACGGTTCGCCAGAATTCCCCCATCCCGTCGTCATTCAACCGTCGCACCAACTCCAGCAACAGGGCGTACTCACCGGCCAACGGCGTCTGTTCCTCAGTGGCGCGAGTGATCAACCGAGTGGCACGGGCAAGGCAGTCGAGCAACTCGACGTCTGTGCGCAGTCTGGAAAAAGTTTCCGTGAGAGCCACCTCACGGAGCGTGTGCAAATCGGATCGGCGACTGCGCTGGAAGCTGAATTCGGCAACGTGAAACAGGTCGAGCTTGCCCTGAAATGCGGATTTGGGGCGGCGCGCCCCCTTGGCCACGGTGCCGATGCGGCCCATGTCGGGACTCAACCAATGGACGACGAGGCTGGTTTCCGTGAGGGGAAAAAGACGAAGAATCAGGCCGGTCGTTCGTTCATACATCTTTCGCCAGCAACCGCTCGGCCTCGGCCTTAAAGGCAGCCTGAATCCCACCGGCGTTTTCGGGCGGCACCGCACCGAGACTAACGATGTACTTGATGCCGTCGGCCACCGACATGTCGAGCAACGTCACCTTGCTCTCCGGCAACACCAGAAGGAAACCGGTGGTGGGGTTCGGCGTGGTCGGCACGAAGATGCTGATGATGCTCTCGCCCTCATCGGTCCTGACTTGCTCAGCCGTCACGAAGCCCACCGAGAACAGCCCCTTGCGCGGGAACTCCACCATGACCACCTGCTTGAAGCTCGATTTTTTCTCCGAGGTAAACGCCTGATTGACCTGCTTGACCGTGCCGTAGATTTTGCCCAGCAACGGGACGTTCAGGATGACGTAGTCAACAAGCTGCACCAGTTTTTTGCCAACATAATAACGGGTCAGAAAACCGAGCAAACCGGTCAATACGATCGCCTCGACAATGGCGACCACTTTCCAGCCGAAATACAGATCAGAACCGGGGGTTCCGTCCTTCCAGATGTCGGTCAACTCAACTCCGGGAACGAATCGGAATGGATAAAGCAGAATGTCGGAAACATCGACCGCCTTGTTAAACAACCAAAGCGCGATACCCACGGAAATAATCACCGGCAGCACGACGGCCAGCCCGGTGAAAAAATTCCGCCGCCCCCTCCGGAAGATGGTTCTCTTTTTCTTACTCATCTGACATCCGTTATAGGCCTTTTGGCCAAGCGGCTCAAGGGAAAGCGTTTTTTTGCCTCTTCCATCAAGCGGTTTTCCTCCCGCTTCATCGCCTTCCGGGTAGCGGCATCACGATCATCGTAGCCTCGTAAGTGGAGAACGCCGTGAATCAGATACCGCGCTACTTCCTCCGGCCAAGTGGTGCCGAATTCCCCGGCAAACTCCTCCGCGACAGTTGGGCAAATGAACAGATCGCCAAGGATCGGTCCCGGCTTGGGCGCGTCCCCCGGTTCGCAATAATCAAACGTAATCACGTCGGTTGGGCCTTCGTGCTGAAGGCTGGAAAAATTGATTCGCGCCATCTCCTCCGGCCCGACGAGAAACACGCCCAACTCATGGCCGCTTGGCCGCTTAGCGGTGTCGGGTTCGGTGATTTCCAGCACCCACTTGGCCAAGCGCCGCAGCAACCAGGCGTCAACCGGGTGGGTTTTCTGGCGGCTACGAACGGTTAACGACATAACTCAAGCTTGGCCAAGCGCGGCTAGTCATTCGACTTCCGCAACGCCTCGTATGCTTCGACTATGCGCTGCACGAGCGGATGCCGCACCACGTCCCTCCGCTCGAACTCACAAAGCGCGATGCCATCGACTCTGGCTAGCGCGCGCTTGGCCTCGATCAGGCCGGAGCGCTTGCTCGACGGCAGATCAATCTGCGTGGGGTCGCCGGTGATCACCGCCTTGGAGTTAAAGCCAAGCCGTGTAAGAAACATTAGCATCTGCTCCGCCGTCGCGTTTTGCGCCTCGTCCAAAATAATAAAGGCGTTGTTGAGCGTGCGGCCGCGCATATAAGCCAGTGGCGCAATCTCCACGATGCCGCGATCCATCAGCTTTTGCACCTCCTCCATCGGCAGCAGATCCTGCAGCGCGTCGTGCAGCGGCCGCAGATACGGCGCCAGTTTTTCGTACAGGTCACCCGGCAGAAAACCAAGCGCCTCGCCGGCCTCGACCGCCGGCCGCGTCAGGATGATGCGCGACACCTTCTCCTCCTTCAACGCCATCACGGCCAGCGTCATTGCGAGAAACGTCTTGCCGGTTCCGGCCGGCCCCATGCCGAACGTGACATCATATTTCAGGATCGCGTCGACATACCGCTTTTGGCCAAGCGTCTTGGGGTTGACCGGTGCCTTGCGGGAGGACGTCTGCAGAGTGATCGTGTACAGACCGTCGAGCGCGTCCGGCCCCTCTGTCGCGACGGTATTGAGCGCATAGGCAAAGTCGCGATTGCGAATCGTCACCCCAGCCTTGAGCGCGCTCTCAAGCGATTGAAACAAACTCGCGGCAATCGCAACGTTTTCCTCCTCACCCTCGAGCTTGATCCAGCCATCGCGGCAGGTCGCCCTGACACCAAGTCGATCATTCAGCGCCTGAAGATTTTTGGCTTCGTTGTTGAAAAGCTGCTGGGCTATCCGCGCGTTGTCGTAATGCAGCGTGGACGTCATCAGTATTTGTGAAACAGGAACGAATCGCTCATGCGCGGCCAATGTATCCCCCGGACGAAACCGTGTCAAAACGGCCAACTCACTCCTTGAGTTTCACCCGGTAGTATTGGCGCGGGTAAAGTGCCTTGCGGCGATCGGCGAATACTTTTTCCGTGCCGGTTCCCTTGATCTTGGTGAAGGTTGTCCACGATTGAAAATTGGCCGTTGATTGAACTTCATAATCCTGTCCCTTGACGGTTTTGAATCGTAGGCTGAAGGGAAACTTTGGATTCTCGATTACGAGCTTTGGCACTACTGGCTCGACCGGTTTCGTGGGCTTGCTCTTCGAGTTCCCTGAGTTCGTGAGTTCAGCCCCATCCGGATCACCCAACTCTGCCCCATTCCTAGCCCCATCCCCGTCCGAATCCTTGGCTGCCAACACACTGCTTCAGAACGCGGCACGACTCCCGCGCGCAACCTCTTTTTCAACCGCGAGACCGAATGCGTTTCGCGGTCCACCTTACGGAGAGTGATGGCAGTTGCCGCAACTAAATTTGCTTCCGTTCGACAACTGTTCAACGCGCTAGGGACGCGCATCTGCCGCTGCCACAGACAGCAACCCGACCACTGCTGCCAAAATCCAATTTCTTCTCAACGCCGTCATGAGGTGAGAACGTAGTTTAATTCTGCTCATCGATCAATTCTCCGCACATACCGCTTAGCCAAGCGCTTGGCCTCGATCTATTTAACGGACTCGCTGGCTCATCCCTCATTTTTTGCGAGTCAAACGAGGTGGGCGAAGCGTTTGTCGTTTGCTAGCAGGGCGACGAGTTGCTTGATTTTTTGTGACTCGGACTTGGCGGCGACCATGGTGGCGTCGTCGGTCTGCACCACAATCGTCTCGCTCATGCCGACCAGTGCGATTGGGTTGCGATTGCGCGTGCGGGCGTCGAAGATGACGTTGTTCACGGAGTCGACCTGCACGAGGTCGGCCACGGAACTGTTGCCGGCCTTGTCGGCCCGGACATGGCGGGCGAGCGCCGGCCACGAACCGAGGTCGTCCCACCCGAACACGCCGTCCGCACAGACGATGTTTCGGGCGTTCTCCATGATGGCGTAGTCGACCGAGATTTTTTCCAATCCGGGATAGTCCCTGGCCAAGGCGGCGTTGAGCTTGGCCAAGCCGCGGATGCGCCGCCATTTTTCAGCGACGGTGAACAACTTGGGCTGCAGTCGCTGCAACTCGTTCGCGATGGTCTCGTAAGACCAGATAAACATCCCGGCGTTCCACCGGTAGTTGCAGCTTTTGAGATAGCGCTTGGCGGTGGCGAGGTTCGGTTTTTCGACGAATTTTTTGGCCGAGAAAAATGTCGATTTGAGTGCCTTTGCCGTGGCGGAACGCAGGTTCGTGCCGGTTTGAATGTATCCGTAGCCGGTTGCCGGCTCGTGGGGCTTGATGCCGATGGTGACCAGCGCCGGTTCGCGCTTGGCTAAGCGCATAGAGTCCAGCAGCACACTGCGAAACCTGGCCTCGTCCGGGATCACATGGTCGGCAGGCAGGACGGCCATCACGGCATTTTGAGAGCGGCCACCGACCAACGCGGCTCCCAGCGCCACGGCGGCACAGGTGTCCCGTCCACACGGCTCGCCGATGATGTTGCGATTGGGCAATTCCGGCAGTTGTTTGCGTACTGAGGCCGCCTGCACGGCGTTGGTGATGATCAGAATATTCTCCAGCGGCACGATCGGCTTCACGCGATCGACGGCCTGCTGGAGGAACGACCGGTTGCCCAACAACGTGATGAGTTGTTTGGGTTTGCGCTCGCGGCTGACCGGCCAGAACCGTTCGCCGCGTCCCCCAGCCATGATCACGATGTAGCGATCTTTTTTTTGCATGACCTAGCGGATTCCGGAGATAAGGTTGGCTGTAAAATCCCGGACGTGCTGCACGAGGTCGGGCGCCTTTCCCTTGACCGCGATCTGATTGACGATGGCACTGCCAACGACCACGGCCTCGGCGTGTAGTGCCACCTCGGCCGCCTGTTCGGGATTCGAAATACCAAAACCAACGGCGATGGGGATGTCGGTGTTAGCGCGAATGATGCCGGTCATCTCACCGATCGTCTCGGAGACGGTCTGCTGCATGCCAGTCACGCCCTCGCGGGAAACGTAGTAAATGAATCCCTTGCCTCGCTTGACGATCAACGCCACTCGATCCGGCGGTGTGGTCGGAGCCACGAGTAAGATCGGGCAAATGCCGGCATCGGCCATCAGCGACTCGTAGTTTTCCGACTCCTCCGGCGGCAGATCAAGCACGAGCAAGCCATCCACCCCTGCGGCCGCGGCATCGCTCACGAACTCTGCCAGACCGCGCTTGTGCAGGATGTTAAAATAAACGTAGAGGACGATCGGAATCTGCGAAGTCTCACGAATCCTCGCCACCGCCTCAAGCACACCACCCGGCGTTGTGCCGGCGTCGAGCCCGCGCTGGGCCGCCAATTGATTCACGAGGCCGTCGGCCAGGGGATCGCTGAACGGCACACCCAACTCGAGGACGTCGACCCCAACCTCATCAAACGCCAGTGCTAGGTCGTGCATGGCGTCCAGATTCGGATCACCGGCGCCAATGTAGACAACGAAACCCTTCTGCCCCTCCTGTTTCAGGCGTTGAAACCGTTCTTCGATTCGGTTCATGCACGGGCAAAATGCCAAACGTTGGCGGCCGAGGCAAGAAACGCGCTTGGCCAAGCGGAAACGAAGTGGCCAATTCCGGAATCGCCTTGGCCAAGCGTAGCCCGTATAACCGCCCCGTGCCCAACGGCGTGCCCGAGACCGAAACCCACCCAATCCAACTGCTCCGCCGCAGTCTGGCCAACGGGCGGCTTGGGCATGCGTACCTGTTTGTCGGGGGCGATATCGAAAGCCTTGAGTCGCATGCCGTCGAGCTGGCCCGCACCCTGAATTGCCAGACGCCCAAGGCCACCGGCGAGACCGGAATCCCGCTCGAGCCATGCCGCGAATGCACCGCCTGCCGCAAGGTCGACAGCCACAATTTCCCCGACCTGGACATTCTACGACCGGAAATGAAATCGCGAGTCATTGGTGTCGGCCAAATTCGTGGACTGATCCAAAAAGTCTCCCTCAAGCCCACGGAGGGCCGATACAAGGTGGCGATCATCAGCGGCGCGGACCGGATGCCGCCCGTCACCATCAACGCCTTTCTCAAGACGCTCGAGGAACCTCCCGAGCGAACGGTGTTCATGCTGCTCACGGCGCACCCGGAAAAGGTCATCGACACCGTATTATCGCGGTGCCTTCGGTTAAATTTCGAAGGCGAAACCGGCGTGCAACTGGACGCAGAGGACGAGGCGTGGCTGCAGTCGTTCGTCGGCATGACGGTACAGACCAACGAGGGGCTGATGGGGCGGTACCGGTTGCTTGGCAATCTCGTTTCACACCTTTCCGCCAAGCGCGACGGTATTGAGAAAATCCAGCAGGCGGCTTCTCCACTGACCCGGCACGACGACATCGAGCCGGCGCTCCGCAAAAAATGGGAGAGTGAACTCGAGGCATCGATAGAGTCCGAATACCGCGGCCAACGCAGCCAGTTTCTCGCTGGGCTGCAGTGGTGGCTGCGCGATGTCTGGCTGGCGGCGATGCAGCAGGGCCGCGAGCTGCTGCACTTTCAGGCCTGGGCCGATGCCTCCGAGGCGGTGGCCAAGCGGATCAGCGCCGAGCAGGCGCTGGAGAATCTTCAGTCACTGGAGGCCACGCAACGCCTGCTCGAGACGACCAACGTGCAGGAGGCGCTCGCGCTCGAGGTTGGGCTGCTCAAGCTCAAGCTCTGACCCATCCCGATGTTCGCCGACACGCCAGAACAAAAGGATCGCGTCTTTTTGATTCTCACCGGGATCTGGCTTTTCACCGCCCTGCTCCTGTTCGGCAACCCGGTCATCCTCGACTATCTGCACCCTGTAAAAGACATCGGGATACCGACTCAATCGATTGGGGTCACTCCGGAGGATGATTCCAACGCAAGGCCGTACCTCGGAATCCTTGCCGTGCTTGGATTGGCCTGTGTGCTGGGTTTCTCGCGCTTGGCCAAGCCGAAGTTTCAACTACCCGCTACCCTGCCCATTTGGATTGCGTGGCTGCCGCTTGGCTGGTTTGGCTGGCAGTTGGCGTCGCTCCTCCAGACGGTCGATCGAGAAACGTCGATGGCCACAGTGATCCACTTTGGATCCTGTGTCGTGGCGTTTTACCTTGGGCTGTTTGTGCTGGCACGGATGCGATTGGCCAGGCTGGTGCTTTGGGGCGCGGCGCTTGGCCTGATGGCCAACTTGCTCGATGCAAGCCGCGAGCATTTCGGCGGGTTGGAACAAACTCGACGAGCGATTATAGAGCGAATTGAGTCCGGTAAACTTGACCCCGCAAAAGTTGCCCCTCACCTGCGAGAAGAAAAAAAGGATTTCCCTCCGGAGGTCGCTCAACAGATTGAAAAACTTCCGGCGGAGACTGCGGCCAAGATCCGGCAGTTCCCGGTGGAGATGGTGAAGCGCTGGTACAGCCCCCGTTTGTTCGGGCACATGTTTTACCCGAACGCACTCGCCGGGGTGATCCTGCTGCTGTTGCCGGTGTCGCTCGCGCTGCTGCTTGGCCAAGCGCGGTGGGGGCCGTTGCGCTTCGTATTGGCGCTTGGCCTGGCGGGCGTCGGGCTGGGCTGCCTGTACTGGTCCGGTTCGAAGGCCGGGTGGCTGATCGCGCTGGTGCTGCTCGGCGTCTGGCTGCTGCATTTTCCGTTTTCCACAAAACTCAAGGTTGGCCTCGCCAGCGCCGCGATGGTGATCGGTCTGACTGGGTTTGCGGTGAAATACGCCGATTATTTTGACAAGGGCGCGACGAGTGTCGGGGCGCGGTTTGGCTATTGGAGTGCCGCCGTGAAAACAGCCGCGGAGGAGCCATTCCTCGGCAGCGGCCCGGGGACGTTTCAAGTCGCGTACAAGCGTCATCGCGACCGGATGCTTGAGCGCTATCACGAGGATCAGATGCGCCGCAACCCCGGCACCGAGCTGGAGCCGAACGGTCCGCCGGAGGCCGAGCCAACACGGCTGACGCATAACGATTATCTGCAGCAGGCGAGCGACTCCGGCGTGCCCGGTTTTCTAATGTACTTGGCCTTTTTTGGCGGCGCAACATGGGTGCTGGCGCGGAGGCGCATGGCGGAGCCGGTGCACGTCGCGATGCGCCTTGGCCTGCTGGCTTGGGTGCTGCAGGGCGTGGTGGAGTTCGGCCTGTACATCCCGGCCTTGGCCTGGCCGGCTTGGCTGATGCTGGGCTGGCTGCTGGCAGTGCCGACAAATCAATTCGACAAAAGCCCGACAACTGAATAACAATCCGCGCGGACATGAAGGTATTGTTCCTCAACGGCCCGAACCTGAACCTGCTGGGCCAACGCGAACCGGAGATTTACGGCAGCCTCACGCTGACGGACATCGAAGACATGGTTCGTGAACACGCCAACCGGCACAACGTCGAGGCGACCTTTTTCCAGTCCAACCACGAGGGCGAACTGGTGACACAGGTGCAGCAGTCCGCCGGCAGCTACGACTACGTTGTCATCAATGCAGCCGCATACACCCACACCAGCATCGCACTCAAGGACGCCATCACCGGGGCCGGCGTAAAGGCGGTGGAGATTCACCTGTCCAACGTTCATGCCCGGGAGTCGTACCGGGAAAATTCCATGATCGCCAAGGCCTGCATCGGCTGCATCAACGGCTTCGGAGCCTCGTCATACATCCTCGGGCTGGAAGCCTGCATCCTGCACCAGAAATCCGACCGCTAAACCATGGGACGCCGCTTCCAACTTTTTCACCCCACCCTGCTTGGCCTCTCGCTGCTGCTGGTTTTCACCACCGGCTGCGTGAACAAGCTTCGCATGACCGAGCCCACCCGGAGCCTCGGCGAGCAGTTGCTCGTCAGCACCTCGATCGACCGCTCGCTCTCCGAGCTCGATGCGGAAGCCATCGGCCGACTCAAGGGCTTCAAGGTGTTCATCTCAAGCGAGTATTTGAAGACCCTCGACCAGGAATATTTGGTTGGATCGTTGCGGGACCTGTTTTTGTCCAATGGCGTGCTCGTGGTAGATGCAGCCGAGGAGGCCCAAATGATTGTCGAGGTACGAAGCGGAGCCAACTCGCTGGACAGCAGCACCGCCACGCTCGGCATCGCCGAGGATCAGGCGCTGCCCAACCCGGTGACCGGCGCCGCCGTGGCGCTGCCGGAGATTTCCTTTTTCAAGCGGGAGAACAATTTTGCCGTGTCCAAGGTCGCGCTGGTCGCCTATCAGGCCAAGTCGCGGGAGCATATTTTCTCCTCCGGCACATTGATCGGCGGGGCGTACGACCGGCATTTTCAATTTCTGGGGATAATTCGGCTGCGTTTCACGGATGTGCCGGAATTACGGGCGATCAAGCAGCTAAAACGCCGTTATCGCTGAGTTGTTTGGCCAAGCGATTGGCCAAGATCACAAGATTGTGACCAAAAATCCCGTTGACCATCGGGCATTCGCTGATAGTCTTTCCGCCCCCGAAATCTCGGGATACCAGATCAATTTCTTTTTGTTATGGCAGTAAAAGTAGCAATCAATGGATTCGGCCGAATCGGCCGATTGGCATATCGTGCAATGGTGGAACAAGGCCTCGTGGGGAACGAGGTCGAGGTGGTCGCCGTCGGTGACCTCGTCCCGGCCGACAACCTGGCCTATCTCCTCAAGTACGACTCCACACAGGGCGCGTTCAAGGGGGAAGTCAGCCACAAGGACGACGAGACTCTCGTGGTCGATGGTGCCAACATCAAAGTCGTCAAGGCGCCCTCCCCGGCTGAGTTGCCATGGAAGGAACTCGGCGTGGACGTCGTGGTCGAGTCCACCGGCCTCTTCACAGATGGCGAAAAGTCCAAGGGCCACATCGAGGCAGGCGCCAAGAAGGTCATCATCTCCGCCCCTGCGAAGAACGAAGATCTCACTGTGGTGATGGGTGTGAACGATCACCTTTACGACGCGGGCAACCATCACATCGTCTCTAACGCCTCCTGCACCACGAACTGCCTGGCCCCAGTCGTGCACGTGTTGCTCAAGGAAGGCTTTGGCATCGCCGAAGGTCTGATGACCACCATCCACGCCTACACCGCGACGCAGAAAACCGTGGACGGCCCAAGCCGCAAAGCATGGCGTGACGGCCGTGCCGCCGCGACAAACATCATCCCGGCCAGCACTGGTGCCGCCAAGGCGGTGAGCCTCGTCTGCCCGGAGGTGAAGGGCAAGTTAACCGGTATGGCGTTCCGCGTGCCGACCCCGACCGCCTCCGTGGTCGACCTGACCTTCAAGACCGAGAAGAGCACGAGCTACGACGAGATCTCCGCCGCGATGAAGGCCGCCAGCGAGTCGTACCTCAAGGGCATCCTTGCCTACACCGAGGACGCCGTCGTGAGCACCGACTTCATTCACTGCGCCGACTCGAGCATCTACGACCAAGGCGCCGGCATGGAGTTGAATGAAAACTTCTTCAAGCTCGTGAGCTGGTACGACAATGAGTGGGGTTACTCCAACCGCGTTGGTGACCTGCTCAAGTTGATGATTGAGAAAGGCCTGTAAGGTTTGAATATGTCAGATTTCACGGAAGACATTTACGGCGATCTACCCCCGGTTGGCGTGGGGCAAGACGTTCCCGAGTTCAAGTTGGAGACCTACGAGCCGTCCAGCGGCTCGTTTGGCGAGGTCAACCTTGCCGACCTGAAAAAGGGCGGCAAATGGACGATCCTCGTCTTTTACCCGGCGGACTTCACCTTCGTTTGTCCAACGGAACTGGCCGATCTCGCGGCACAGGACGCCAAGCTGACCGAATTGGGGGCCAAGGTCGTCTCCGTCTCCACGGACACGAAGTTCAGCCACCTGGCCTGGTGTCAGTCAGAGAAACTGATGGCCGACGTCAAGTACACCATGGCCGCGGACACCACCGGTTTGGTGAGCAGCCTGTTTGGGGTGTACGACGAGGAAACCGGCCTCGCCCTGCGGGGCACATTCGTGATCAATCCCGAAGGCAAACTCGTTAGCAGTCAGGTGAACTTTTACAACGTCGGGCGCAACATGGAGGAGTTAGTGCGCATCATGGAGGCGAATGCCCACTGTGCCGCCAACCCGGACGAGGCCTGCCCGGCCAAGTGGGCGCCCGGCGCGAAGACCCTCACCCCAAGCGAGAATATGGTCGGCAACGTCTACGAGGCGCTCAACGACTAAAACAAATTCCGATACGTAAAAAGGCGACGCAAAAACTGCGTCGCCTTTTTTGTATCCGCTTGGCCAAGCGCTTGGCCAAAGGAGCGGGGACATTCCTGTCCCCGTGAAGATTCTTAACGGTATATGAGAACAAGAATGTCCCCTCTCCTTGAAAATCCTTTCCGTGTATTCTGTGTATTCCGTGGTTTGTCTAATGCCCCCGGTGTGGAGAGGACGGCTGGGACAGCCGTCACTACCTTGGCCTTACAACCTTCGGCGTTATTTGTTCTGCTATCGCTATTTTCCGCGCTTGGCCAAGCGCGGACTCAGCCCACGATCATGCCGGCAGCCACGGTGTTTTTGGACTGCTCATCAACCAGCACAAAGCTGCCTGTTGCGCGGTTTCGCCGATAGCGATCGAAATGAATCGGCGCACTGGTCTGCAGCGAGACACGGGCGATGTCGTTTAACCTCACCTCACGATCATCCTCGATCTTGTGAAGCGTGTTGATATCCACCTTGTATTTCATCTCCTTCAACAGGCACTTGGCCTCGTTGGTCGTGTGACGGATGGTGTACCGACCCCGCTCGACCAGGCTGGCGTCCGAGCTAAACCAGACGAGCATAGCCTCAATCTGCTGGCTGCTCTCGGGCGGGTTGTTTTGCTTTACGATCATGTCGCCCCGGCTGATGTCGATCTCGTCCTCAAGCGTGAGGGAAACGGACATGGGTGCGTAGGCCTCCTCAAGAGCCCCGCCGATGTCGTGTACGCCCTTGATGCGTGACTGGAATCCGCTGGGCAGTACGGTGATCTCGTCGCCCGGCTTGAACACGCCCCCCGCCACACGGCCGGCGTACCCGCGGAAATCATGGTACTCATCGCTGTGCGGCCGAATCACCCACTGCACCGGGAACCGAGCGTCCACATGGTTGTGCTCGTTGCCGATGTAGACCGTCTCCAACGTGTAAAGCAGTGGGCTGCCCTTGTACCAATCCATGTTTTTGGAACGGTCAACCACGTTGTCCCCGAGCAACGCACTGATCGGGATGAAGTCGATGTGTGGCACGTCGAGGCGTGAGGCAAATTCCTTGTACTGCTCGACGAGTTCGTTGAAACGGTCCTCGCTCCAGTCAACCAAGTCCATTTTGTTGATGCACACCACGATATGCTGGATTTGCAGCAGGCTCGCGATGAACGAGTGGCGGCAGGTCTGCTCGATTACTCCGTTTCGGGCGTCGATCAGGATGATGGCCAGATTCGCCGTCGAGGCGCCGGTCACCATGTTGCGCGTGTACTGAATGTGCCCCGGCGTGTCTGCGATGATGAACTTGCGCTTGGGCGTGGCGAAGTAGCGATAGGCCACATCGATCGTGATGCCCTGCTCCCGCTCCGAACGCAGGCCGTCGGTCAACAGCGCCAGATTCACGTTTTCGTCACCGCGCTGCTTGCTCGACTGCTCCACCGCCTCCCATTGATCTTCAAAAATGGATTTGCAGTCGTACAGTAGCCGCCCGATGAGCGTGCTTTTCCCATCGTCCACACTGCCCGCGGTGGTGAACCGCAGCAGATCCATATCCAGATAACCCTTCGTATCAGTGCTCATCGAATTCCTTTTCTAAAAATACCCTTCCTTCTTGCGATCCTCCATGGCGGTCTCGCTGCGTTTGTCATCGGCCCGGCCACCACGCTCGGTTTGGCGTGCGGCGGCGACCTCCTCGATGATGTCGTCCACGTTGTTGGCGACACTCTCAACCATCCCGGTGCAGGTCATGTCGCCCACCGTGCGGCAACGCACGTTGCCACTCTCCCACTGCTCTCCGTCCAGCAAAGTGATGTGCTCGCACTTGCCAAGCAGTACGCCGTTGCGTCGCACAAACTCGCGCTCGTGGGAAAAATAAATACTCGGCAACGGGATATCCTCCAGCTTGATGTACTGCCAGACATCCATCTCGGTCCAGTTACTCAGCGGAAAAATCCGAAAGTGCTCGCCAAAGTCCATCTTACCGTTGAACAGGTTCCAAAGCTCCGGGCGCTGATTTTTCGGATCCCACTCGCCGAAGGAATTTCGGTGGGAAAAGAACCGCTCCTTGGCCCGCGCCTTTTCCTCATCACGCCGGGCACCACCGAGGCAGGCATCGTATTGGTTTTTTTCGATCGCGTTCAGCAGTGCAGGGATCTGCAATCGATTGCGGCTCGGGTTCGGTCCAGTTTCCTCCTTGGCCCGCCCGGCGTCGATCTCCTCCTGTACACTGGCCACGACCAAATCCCCGCCAACATCGTTGGCCAGATCATCGCGAAACTGGATCGTCTCGTCGAAGTTATGACCTGTATCGACGTGTACCAGCGGGAAAGGCAGCTTGGCCGGCCAAAACGCCTTTTGCGCCAGGCGCACCATCACAATGGAGTCTTTGCCACCGGAAAACAGCAGCGCCGGTTTGCCGAATTGCGCCGCGACCTCCCGCATAATGAAGATCGATTCCGCCTCCAGTTGCTGCAGGTGGGTGAGTTGATATCCCTTTTGTTCGCTCATGTTGTTTCTTGGCCAAGCGCCACTCGCGGGCGCACGGCCTGATAAAGTTGCTCGAGAGATTCGCCCTCGGCTTGGTTGTCCGTGTTCAAAATCAGGTCCGCCGCATCCCGGGGTTCGGGAGCCTCGAACGACGAATCCCTGCCGGTGAAATTTTGCACCTGCCCGGCCTTGGCCTTGGCGTAGAGCCCTTTCACGTCCCGTTGTTCGCAGGTCTCAAAACTGCACTCGACGTACACTTCCAAAAAATCCGCTTGGCCAACGATCTCGCGGGCCAGCGTCCGCAACTCGTTCCGGGGGCAGATGAACGACGTGATGGTCACCACTCCCGCCGCGGCAAAGAGCTTGGCCACCTCGGCGATGCGTCGGATGTTTTCCGATCGATCCTCATCCGAAAAACCGAGATTGTTGTTCAGCCCGGTCCGGATGTTGTCTCCGTCCAGCACTTGGGTAAACACACCCTCCTCATGCAGTCGCCGTTCGAGTGCGGTCGCCAGCGTGCTTTTGCCGCTGCCGGACAGGCCGTATAACCAGACCACCAAACCGCGCTGATTCAAAAGCGCCTCCTTGGCTTCGCGGTCCAGCAATTGGCCAAAAGTCGGATGGATGTTTTCCGGTGTCGACATCAGATGGTGAAATCCGAATCCGTCCCCTCGTGCAGACCACACTCGCGCTTGAGCCCGAAGAAGCGCGTCTCCTCCTCACTCATGCCGTCCTCCAGTTTGCGCGTGGTGTGAGTGTCGCCGATGGAGATGTAGCCCTGCTCCCAAAGCGGATGGTACGGGAGGTCATTGGCCTTCAGGTAGTCGTGAACATTTTTGTCAGTCCAGTCGATGATTGGGTGAATCTTCACCCGGTCCTTGGCCAAGGCAAGCACCGTGAGTTTTTCGCGGGACGAACTCTGCTGGCGACGCAGACCGGCCAGCCAGGCGGTCGCGTTTAATTCGTCCAGCGCCCGGTTCATCGGCTCAACCTTATTTTCCTTATTGTACGCTTCGATGCCCTCGACCCCCTGCTCCCATCGCTTGCCGTCAATCGCCTCCTGCCAAGCTGGACTTCTCCTCGACCGGTAGACGCGCAAATTCACCTCCAGTCGCTTGGCCAAGCGCTCGGCGAATTCGTAGGTCTCCTGGAACAGATAGCCGGTATCGACAAATATCACGGGAATGTCGGGCCGCAGCTGCGTGACGAGGTGCAGCATCACCGCCGCCTGGGCACCAAAACTGGATGACAAAACCAACCCACCACCAAACTGGGCAGACGCCCAAGCCAAGCGCTCGGAAGCAGACGCCTTCTCGAGCCGCTCGTTGGTTTCGCACAGGTCAAAACCAAGATCGGCGGTTGCATTGCTGGTCAAAGTAGCACTCAAATTAATTTACCTATACCCGATAGGTTTGGTTGAGATTAGGTGAAATCGCCCTGCTGTCAAAGGTTTTTTGAATTTTTTTGGAATAAAATCGACTAAAACTGCTGCACCATGCCGTCTGATTTCATTCCGTCGAGGATCATCCCGATTGTTTTTTCGACGGCACCCTCGTTTTGTTGGACGACTTTTTGAGCCGCTTGGCCAAGCGCCTGGCGCTTGGCCGGATCGGAAACCAGGCTGTCAAAGGCTTCCTCAAGCTCCTGTTCATCAGCGACTTGGATCGCTGCTTCGTTGGCCAGGAATTTGCCTGTAATCTCGGCAAAGTTGCCCATGTGCGGGCCAAACACGATCGGCTTGGCCAAGCCCGCTGGCTCAATCGGGTTTTGCCCCCCCTGCGCGGTGAGGCTTTTCCCTACGAAAACTGCGGTGGCTGCCTCGTAAAAAAACTTTAACTCGCCGGTAGTGTTGACCAGCAGACACTCCAAACGGCCTTCCTCCAGCGGCTCCATGTTGTTCCCGACCTCGTTACGGAAGAGAAACCGGACACCCAGCTTGGTCAGAGCATCGCCCACTTCGCGTCCGCGCTCGTGGTGGCGCGGAACCAAAATCAGGAACAGGTTGGAATGCCGTTCACGCAGGCGCTTGGCCAAGCGCGCGAGGATTTCCTCCTCACCGGCATGTGTGCTCCCGCCCACGATCACCGGTGCCTCAGCCGGGACACCCAGTTGGCGGAGCATCCGTTGGACATCGGTTCGGTTCTCGCGAATGACGTTCGCTCCGTCAAACTTGCAGCTACCGAATACGTTAACCGTTCGTTCAAGGCAGCCCAGTTCCTTCAGCCGTGCGGCGTCGGCTTCGCTCTGAGCCCCGACCCCGGTGAACCCGGCAAACAGACTGCGAAACACGAACCCAAATCGCCGGTAGCCCTTGAACGATTTGTCTGAGATTCGGGTGTTGACCAGAAAATGAGGCACTTTTCGCACCTGCAATCCCCACAGGAAATTTGGCCAAATCTCCGCCTCGACCAGAACGACCGCCTTGGGCTGGATGGTGGCCAACGCACGCCGGACATGGGACCGGCGGTCGATCGGGTAATAGATTTTGCTGACCTCGGCCGGGAGTTTTTTGCGTAGCTCAGCCATGCCGGTGGAGGTGGTCGTTGAGAC
>CETG01051542.1_pt1 | contig 20276 bp, 15 predicted proteins | sample 361471 | NCBI WGS metagenome assembly CETG01 (sample SAMEA2622696, study PRJEB7988) | marine metagenome | isolation source: saline water (ENVO:00002010), including | reverse complement strand
GTCATTAATATCAGAAGACGAAAAACCAGATTTAGGTAAAATTTGAGCATTTCTTCCAAAATAGTTTTCTAAAACTTCAAAAACTTTATCAAAATATGCTTTATCATCATCTGGTATAGATGAGTCACGATCATCGAAATCATTTGTATCAAAAGTAATTTCAAGATTTTTATCAAATATTCTTGTACGAGTAGTTATAAATTTATCATTGTCTTGTCTTTTAAGAATAAATTTATTTAAGTTTTCTCTAAAAGTTGCTCTAACTTCTGGATCTAAGTCAAAGGAAAATGCAAATAAATTAGCTTGAACTAAAAGTGCTTCAATTCTAGCTTTAACAAGATTATCCTCTGATTTATCTACATAAATAAAACCTAATGCTAAAAGCACCAGACCTATAAAGTTAATAGCTATAATTCTAGCACCTAAAGACCTTGGTTTTAATAAATTAAACATATTTATTATTGGTTAAATCTGTATCCAACTCCATATAAGGTTTCTATTGAATCAAAGTCATTATCAATGGCCTTAAATTTTCTTCTTATTCTTTTGATATGACTATCAATGGTTCTATCATCAACATATAAGTCATCGCTATAAGCTGCCGACATTAATTGATCTCTATTTTTGACATAACCAGGTCTATTAACTAAAGTTTCTAAAAGTAAAAACTCTGTAACAGTTAGTTTTATTCTTTCATTTCGCCAATGACATTCATGCCGATCCATATTTAATAATAAATCACCTCGTTCAATTAGGGAGTCATTTTGATTTAAATTTTCATTTTTTGAAAATGCCGTTCTTTTCAGTATTACTTTTACTCTTTCAATTAATAACTTCTGCGAAAAGGGTTTAGTAATATAGTCATCTGCACCCATTTTTAATCCTAATAGCTGGTCGATTTCATCGTCTTTTGATGTCAAGAAAATGACTGGAATATCAGAAGAATTTCTAAGTTTTTGCAATACTTCAAGACCATCTAACCTTGGCATCTTTATATCTAAAATAGCTATATCGAAATTACCTTTTTCAAGGGCTTCAAGCCCAGAAATCCCGTCAGAATATGTTTCAACATCAAACTTTTCCGACTTTAAAGCAAGACTGAGTGATGCTAAAATATTTTGATCATCATCTATCAAACAAATTTTGTTCATTAATCAAACAAATTAATTTATTTTTGTAAAAAAGTATATAATACCTTATTTATAAGTTTGAAAGTTTCTGTTATAAGTATTTATTAATTTTAGAGAGCATTAAATTGGAAAATATTGGCGAAAATTTTTCTGAAGTTGGACCAGAAAGTCATGGCTTTAAAAATCTTAAAAAAATAAATTGGAACCTGTCGAGAGACACTATTTACGATATAACAACTTTAAATGGGCAAGGCTTGTTATCCAAAGATGAGGCCCTAGTCGTTGAAACTGGTATACATACTGGTCGTTCAGCAAATGATAAATTTATTGTAAAAAATTCACTAAATGAAAAAGCAATATGGTGGGACAATAATAAGTCAATTACTGATGAAAATTTTGATAATCTATACCATGATGTTTTAGAATTTTGTGAAGAAAAAGAATTATATGTTCAGGATCTATTTGGTGGAGCTGATCTTGATTATCGATTAAGCACTAGAGTTTATACAGAATATGCTTGGCATTCTTTATTCATACAAAATTTACTAATTCAAGTTAAAGAAGAAGAGAAGCCAACTTTCAATCCAGAATTTGTAATAATTGACATTCCAAGTTTTAGAGCAGATATAAATAGGCATGGCTGTTCTTCGGAAACTCTCATTGCTGTCAACTTTGAAAAGAAATTAGTTATTATTGTTGGAACTTCATATGCAGGTGAAATCAAGAAATCTGTTTTTTCTATGTTAAATTATTTACTGCCTCCAAAAAATGTTATGCCTATGCATTGCTCTGTCAATGTGGGAGCAGAGGACGATCCAGCAATTTTCTTTGGTTTATCAGGAACTGGTAAAACAACTTTATCTGCTGATCCAGAAAGAATATTAATTGGCGATGACGAGCATGGTTGGTCCAGTAACGGCGTTTTCAATTTTGAAGGCGGATGCTATGCAAAAATGATTAGATTATCTGAAAAAGCCGAACCAGAGATTTATCAAACCACAAAATTAAGAGGAACTATTTTAGAAAATGTTGTCATTGACAAAGACACTAGAGAAATAGATTTAGATGATAGTTCTCTTGCTGAGAATACCAGAGGAGCCTATCCTTTATCATTTATACCTAATGCCAGTGAAACGGGAAGAACCGGTATGCCCAAAAATATAATTTTGTTAACATGTGATGCATTTGGAGTTCTTCCGCCAATAGCTAAATTATCTTCATCACAAACTATGTATCATTTTCTTTCCGGTTATACAGCTAAGGTTGCTGGAACTGAAAAGGGAGTAACAGAGCCCGAAGCTACATTTTCTGCATGTTTTGGTGCACCATTTATGCCCAGACATCCATCTGAATACGGAAAACTTTTACAGAAACTTATTGCTGAACACAGTGTAAAGTGCTGGCTAGTTAATACAGGCTGGACAGGAGGACCATATGGAAAAGGTGAAAGAATGCCAATTGATGCGACAAGAAAACTATTATCTTCTGCATTGAACGGCTCTTTATTATCAGCAGAAATGAGAATTGATGATAATTTTGGTTTTGAAGTTCCCTCATATGTTGACGGAGTTGACACTAAAATTCTTAACCCAAGAGATACATGGGAGGACAAAGAGGGTTATGATTCACAGGCTCAAAAATTAGTAAAAATGTTTGCTGACAATTTTGATGTTTTTAAACCATATGTTGATTTAGATATCATAGACGCAGCGCCAAATCTTCAAGCTGCAGAGTAATTAGTGTGCTTCATCCCAATTACTACCAAAATTAGTATCTGCTATTAATGGTACATTTAAATCAAGAATTGGTAAGTTTGCGGTTTCCATTTCCTTTGTAATAATGCTGATGGACTCCGCGCAATTTTCTTTTTTAGTTTCGAAAATTAATTCATCATGTACTTGTAAAAGCATTTTTGTTTCTAATTTTATTAATTTTTTATGATTACCTAAAATAATCATTGCCCTTTTAATAATATCGGCAGCTGATCCTTGTATAGGCGCATTAATTGCAGCTCTTTCCATAAATGATCTTGTAGCTGCATTCTTGCTGTTAATTTCTTCAACAAGGCATTTTCTTCCTAAAAGAGTTTTTACAAAACCATTTTCATTTGCGAACTTCTTTGTTTCTTCCATATAGTCTCTTATTGAAGGATATTTATTAAAATAAGCTTTGATAAATTCAGAAGCTTCTGTGCGGCTGATATTAAGTTGTTTTGCTAACCCAAAAGCTGAAATACCATAAATTATTCCAAAGTTAATAGCTTTTGCATTTCTTCTAATATCAGGAGTCATATCATTTAATGATATATTGAAAACCTCAGAGGCTGTTGATGAATGAATATCAATTTCATTAAGAAATGCATTAATCAAATTTTTCTCGTTAGCAATATGAGCGATCAATCTAAGCTCAATTTGACTGTAATCAGAACTTATTAATACATTTCCTTTTTCTGGGATAAAGGCTTTTCTTATCATTCTACCGTCATCGCTTCGGATAGGAATATTTTGAAGATTTGGATCAGAGGAAGCTAATCTTCCTGTGGAAGTCGTTGCCATAGCAAAAGAGGTATGAATTCTATTTGTTTTATTATTTAAATATGTTGGTAATGTATCGGTATAGGTTGTCTTGAGTTTTGATAATGCTCTCCACTCTAGTAAAATTCTTGGAAAATCATATCCTTCATTAGCTAAATTTTCTAATACTTCGGCATTTGTTGACCATGAACCGGTCGAGGTTTTCTTGCCTCCAGGCAATGAAAGTTTATCAAATAATATTTCTCCTACCTGCTTTGGTGATCCAAGATTAATCTCCTCATCAATTAATTCAAAACATGATTTTTCAAGCCTTTTTAATTTTTTATCAAAATCAGTAGATAATTCATTTAATTTATTCACATCAATTGATATTCCATACTTTTCCATGTTCATAATGATTTGAGCTAGGGGCTTTTCAATAATTTCATATATTTTAACTTGTTTGTCTTGGACTATAGATGATTTAAATCTTTTCCAAAGCCTTAGAGTCATATCAGCATCTTCAGCCGCATACTTTCCTGCTTCTTTAATAGTTAGTTCTTGGAATGTTTTCTTGTCTTTACCACTGCCAATAAGATCTTTAAAAGATATAGCATCGTGATCAAAATAATACTTTATAAGTGTATCAAGTTTATGTCTTATTCCTCCCGATCCTATAGAATAGGACATCAGCATTGTATCATCATAATTTTTAATCATGATGTTATATTTATCTAAAACTAATGCATCGAATTTCATATTGTGAAGAATCTTCTTAATTCCATTATCCTCGAGAATAGATTTCAAAATATTTATAGCTTGATTAAAATCGATTTGCTTTCCACTTTCCTCATGTAATAATGGAACATAGCAAGCATCATTTTCAGATGTGCACATAGAAAACCCTACCATATCAGCCTTTACAGCATCTAATGAATTTGTTTCTGTATCAAAAGCCATGTATCCCACATTTTCAGCCTTCAATTTCCATAGCTTTAATTCATCTAAAGACTGAATTACTTGATAATTGTCTCTATCAAATTCAGAACTAACTTCTTCTGTTTCTCTGACATTGTTGTTTGTTTTTTTCTCAAATTTCTCAACTTGAACTGATGCTTTAATTTTATCAGAGTCTATATTTAACTCTTTAGATTTTTTCTCAGTTAATGTTTTAAATTCCATCTCTTTTAAAAAGCTAATTAATTTTTTAGCATCAATTGCTTTTAATGAAGTTTCTTTTATCGGAATTGGAAGTGGAACGTCACTTTTAAGAGTGACTAGTTTTTTACTTATGTGAGCTTGGTTTTCAAATTCAATTATATTTTCTCTTCTCTTCTTCTGTTTTATTTTTGCTGAATTTTTAAATAATCCGTCTAAGTCGCCATATTCATTAATTAATAAAGCAGCTGTTTTAATACCTATTCCAGGTATTCCTGGAATGTTATCTACCGAGTCGCCAGCTAATGATTGAACATCAATCACTTTTTCTGGGTAAACTCCAAATTTATCAAATACATCCTCTTTCTTAAATACTCTTCCCTTCATTGTATCTAACATAGAGATATTATCTGAAACTAACTGCATTAAATCTTTATCTGAGGAGACTATAGTGACTTTCATATTTTGTTTCTGTGCTTCCTCTGCATAACTTGCAATTAGATCATCTGCCTCAAAACCAAGTAATTCAACAAAAGGTATATTGAAGGCTGAAGTAGCTTTTCTAATTACTGGAAATTGAGGTATCAGATCTTCCGGAGCCTCAGAACGATTGGCTTTGTAATCTGGATAAATATCATTTCTAAATGTTTTACCTGAAGCATCAAACACAACAAGGAGATGGGTGATGCCTTTTTTTTCTTTTTCCTCTCTTACCAATTTATCTAACATATTACAAAAACCTGATATTGCCCCAACCGGGAATCCATCGGATTTTCTGGTTAATGGCGGAAGAGCATGATACGCTCTAAAAATATAAGTTGATCCATCAACTAGACATATATGTTGTTTTTGGTTTTTCATCGGTATTATTCAATTACTATTATGACATTAACTTTAATGTGGTAAAAGAGATTATAATTTATATTTAAATTTAATATGTCGATAAAGAATTTACCAGATGATGCGATAAGCATAAATAACCTCTCGAAAAAGTTTAAGAATCCGGATGGGAAAGGTTTTTTTTATGCTCTTGATAATGTATCATTATCTATACCAAGAGGATCAATATTTGGTTTGCTTGGCCCAAATGGGGCTGGAAAGTCGACTTTTATCAATATTTTAGCCGGTTTAACAATTAAGACATCAGGTGATGCTGTTGTTTGGGGCAATAATATAGACCAACATCCAAAAGCCTCTAGGTCTTCTCTCGGGGTTGTTCCTCAAGAGTTAACAATTGATCCATTTTTTACTCCAAAAGAATCTCTTGAACAGCAAGCTGGATTATATGGTGTTAGACCAAAGGATCGGAATATTGACTACATTCTTCGCATGCTTGATTTAGAGGATAAAGCAGAGGCTTATTCAAGAACTTTATCCGGTGGTATGAGAAGAAGATTATTAGTTGCAAAAGCAATGGTTCACAGACCTCCAATATTAATTCTTGATGAGCCTACTGCTGGTGTTGATATTGAACTAAGAGTACAACTTTGGGATTATGTTCGGCGGCTTAATGAAAATGGAACAACAATTATTTTAACAACTCATTATCTTGAAGAAGCAGAGGAGTTATGCGATAAAATTGCTATTTTAGATAAAGGTAAAATTGTTAAATCTGCTTCAAAAAGAGATCTATTAGAGGATGCAGATTCAAAAACTATTTCACTCAAGGTAAAAGATATTCCTGATATTACCCACCCAATATTATCAGAGCTTGGTGCTACCATTAATAATAACAATGATTTGATTATTAACTTTAACCCCAAAATTATTAGTTCAAGAGAAATACTTGAAAAAGTTGAGAAGGCAGAGGTAAAACCGTTCGATTTTGATGTAACAGGAGCATCTTTAGAGACCGTTTTCTTGTCAATTACACAAAAGAAATAAAAGAAATCATTTATGAACATGTCCTTTTTATTCAATTATTAATTATTTTTTGAGACAAAAAAAACGGCAGTTAAAAACCGCCGTTTTATTGTTTATTAATTATGATTTAGAATTGAAGGCCTAGAGTGATTCCAGCAGTTTGCGGATCCATTAAGAATTCGTTTCTAAACATACCTGATGTATTTTCAGTATGATAATGTGCAATTACATTAGAGTCATCAGCGAGGTTTTGGCCCCATATTCTTATATACCAGCCATTTTCAACTGAAGCAAAAGTTATGCTTGCATTAATATTATCATATTCATCAATACCATCTCTAGGTCCTTTGTAAGGACGAGAAAACATATTATCTTGCCAGTAATAATCAATTCTAGCAGTTGCAATTACGCCTGGGTTAACAAGTGTATCATATTGCAGTGCAACAGAGTATGACACTTCAGGTGAATAAGGTAACGGATTACCACTTATATCAATTGGTTTAGATATACCAAGTGTTCCATCTTCAGCCATTAATCCAGCTGCAGTAAGTTTACCATCAATATTAGCACAATGACCAATTGTTGGTAATGCACCTCCAGCAAGTTGAATAAGTGGGTTTACAGTCCCGCTAGGATCAGATGATGTAAAGCCATCAACAGATAATGTTTTAGGAGCTGCAATCATATCTAATGCGCCTGCTGCAGGATCAACATTAAGAACTCCTCCAACTATTCCACCTAAAAGACCCATTCTTGGGAAAGCCATAGTACCCCAGCTATCAATACATCTAATTTGCCATAAGCTAGGATCATTATTCCCTTTATTGGTAGGATTAATATCAGTTGTTCCATTAGCATATTTAGTATCAAGAACAGAACCATTAAATTCTACAGTTAAGCCAGGAATAGACTGAACTTTCCATTGTAATTCAACTTCAAAACCAGTCATCTCAGCATCTAAATTCACATTAACAGCTGTACGGTTTGTAATTTTTGTTGTTTGCATTCCATCATATTCGTAATGGAAAGCAGATAAGTTGGCTAACAAAGTACCATCAAATAATATATTTTTAGTTCCAATTTCAAATGCATCAATCATTTCTCCATCTGACTCTGTGGGAACACCAGGGTATTGATCAGGATTTACAATTGGGTTGAACATTCCAGGACCATAACCTTTTGAATATGAACCATAAACCAATGTACTATCAGTGAATTCGAGATCAGGAGTCCAGTTTACTACAACTCGCCCAGTTAACTCTTCTTCAGTTAATTCTGTAGGTAAACCATACCTTGCTCTTTGTTCACCTAAAGAAGGAAAATCAGCTAAAGTATTTTGAGCCGGACCAGTCTGGCCTGTTAAAATACCAAATAAATTTGGATCTGCTGTTTGTACTGTTGCAAGAACAGGAACATTAGGAGCTGTTCCACCAGCAAGGATAATTGAATTTAATAATAATGATCTATCACGGACAGTTTTTGTAACATCATTATGTCTTACACCAACTGAAATGCTGAGATCTTCACTCACCTCATATGTTCCATCAACATAAATACCGATGGTTTCCGTTTTTGCTGGATTACTCTCATTTCTAAAATGTCCAGGCCATAATCTTAGACCTTGAAGAGCAGGGAATAAACTTGCTACATCTCCACCATTAAAATACACATCATAGATTGTGTGGGCTTCTCCTTCACCATAATTTATACCTGCTTGGAAATTAAATTGTCCATCTAGATCTGATACTAACTGAATTTCAGCGTAATATCCTTCTGAGTCTAAATATGAAGTATCATAGGCCGCAGGAAAATCAACATCTCCATAATATCCACCATTGAAAATTCCTCCTGCTTCTGGAGTGAAATCAGATAAAGGAGTTACTCCACCAGGAAAAGCAGGGTTAAATGGACTCAATTTTGTATCTGTACCAGAATTTGAGTAATCCTGTTGAGACATGACAAAATTAGTGTATTTTGCAGCTCTGAACGCAACTAAATAATCATCATTTATTTTTGTTTCTAATTTTAGGGCATACCCTTCTTCTTTAGTAATATAGGTAGGGTCACGCCACATATTAACTGTTCTTTCACCAACCTCTGCAGTTGATTTTGTATAATCAAGCGGTGAAAAACCAAGTAAACCAGATAAAGCAAGTGTTATACCATTTAATCCAGAAGCACCAAGAGGTGACCCGTCATATCCAATCTTATTTGGATGACAACCCCAGTTAGGAGTTTCAGTAGCATGACACATTGTTCTTCCCGCACGTGCTCTCGAACTGTTTTCGGCAAGTCTAAATGCTGTAAGTGTTATATTTGTATCTTCTGAGAGGTTAGCTTTTAATATCGCTCGGAATTGATCCATGTTTCTTCCATCAATATCGTTACCAGTAACATTATTAGTTGTGAAACCATCTCTTGATTGCGACATACCAGAAACTCGTAAAGCTACATTATCACCCATTGGGATATTCAGTGCTACTTTCATCACCTCATGATTATAGTTACCAAGTGAAATTTCACCTGATCCTTCAATCTCTCCCATTACAGGTTGCTTGAAGTTAATATTAACAACACCACCTGTAGCTGTTGAACCATACAATGTACCCTGTGGTCCACGAAGAACTTCAATTCTTTCTATATCAAAAAATTCTCCTTCTACAATTCTTAAACCACCAAAAGGAATTTGATCAACATGAAGTGCAACTTTAGCTGAACCTGATGCTCCTGTTTGAAGATTCTGAACACCTCTGATTGCAAAATTTGCTCCTGTAAAGTTTGATCTAGCAAAATGAACATTTGGCATTGCTAATTGCACATCCATAAAGTTATCAAGTTGTTTTAAGGCAATTGCATCACTATCGAAAGCTGACACAGCTATTGGAACATCTTGAAGGTTTTGCTCAGTTTTTTGAGCAGTCACAATAATTTCTTCAATTTGATTTGATAAGGTTTGTGATTTGATGTTTCCAGTGAAAAGTAATGGCGTTAAGATAACTAGCATAGCTAATCTTATGGTGTATTTATACATTATTTGTTCCTCCCCAAATTTTACGCTTTTTTATATTTATTTTTGGATATGTAAAACTTAGAGCAATTATAAAAATAAGGACCCTATTATTCAATTAATAAATTATATTTATTTATAATATAAATACTTATTAACTTTTTAATTCTTGTAAATAATAGATTAGGATATATAAGGGTTTAATTAATAAAAAATTAAAGATTTCTAATCTAATAATAAAAATAAATCATAAAAATCTGTTGTTCATTTAGGAGGAAGCCTAATGCTTTTAAGGAAAATCACTTCATTATCAATAAAATTTATTTTACCAGTATTACTTGTAATCCTTATATCTTCAGAAAATATCGATGCACAAAATGCAAATTCTTTAGATATTGAAGAGATTGTTGTAACTTCTACAAAAAAAAATACTACATTACAAGAAACACCAGTATCGGTATCCGTCATTCAGATGGAAGATATTGAAAGATTAGCGATAAGCGATATCCTAGATTTGCAGAGTTCTGTACCATCATTGCAAATAAATCAAACACAATTTGCTGCACAAAATACATTTCAAATTCGTGGATTTGGTAATGGAGCAAATAACCCTGGCGTAGAACCATCTGTCGCAATTTCAATTGATGGGGTTATGATTTCAAGAAATCAATCAGCAATTAATGATTTAATTAGTGTTGAAAGGGTAGAAGTAATAAAAGGACCACAATCCACATTGTTTGGTAAAAATGCAATAGCAGGCGTAATAAATATAACTACTGCATTACCAGAAAATGATTTTGGTGGAAGATTTCAAATAACTGCAGGTGAATATAGCCTAAATAAGATTGGTGGAACAGTTACTGGGCCGATTTCAGAAAATACATCCTTTAGATTATCAGCAAGCTCTCATAAAAGAGATGGCTATACAAAAAATCTAGAACTAGGTACTGAAATTAATGATAGAGATAGATATGCAATAAGAGCGCAGCTTCTCAGTGAGTTAAGTGAAAATTTAACTGTAAGAGTAATTGTTGATAAAGATGAGGCAGAGGAGGTTTGTTGTACAACTGCTGCTTTATTAAACGGCGCTGTAACAGTTGCTGCAGACGCTTTATTGGCCCCAGGAAAAACAACAATAATTAATCCCCCTAATACATATGGATATCAAACATACCTAAATTTTGACCCTGCTGGAACTATTGAGAATCAGGGAATTTCGATTCATATTGACTATGATCTTGGTTTTGCAAATTTAAAATCAATTTCAGCATATAGAGAGAGTGATCAAGCTGTTAATGGTGATGTTGACTTTAGTTCGATGCCTCTTTTGACCAATGGTATATATGACGAGTTTGAAACATTTACACAGGAATTTAGGTTAACTTCAAATAATGATGGACCTTTGCAGTGGATGGTTGGAGCTTTTTATCAAGATGAGACTGTTAAGCACGATAGAACAGTTTTTTACAAGGAACTTATTGGTCCGTTTGTTGATTTAATTTTATCTCCTGTAGGAACGAGCCTTAATGGTATAGCAGGTCAGGTTGCCGTATCTGCATTGGCTCAAATATCTGCTTTACCCTCGTCAGTGCAAAGCGCTTTATTAGGAGCTCCAGTATCATTTCCTCCCCTGACTCCTGTTCAAATTGGAACTGTACTTGCAGGTGGAACCACAGGTAATCCTTTATTAGATGGTGCGATTGGTGCAACTATTCCTGGAATTGCAGCGAACACAAGAAGTACTTGGTATAAGACAAATGGTGGTTTACAGAATGAACTTTTTGATATGGATAATGAGGCATTCAGTATCTTTGCTCAATTGGATTATGATATTACTTCTCAAACCTCAATTTCCCTTGGAGTAAGTTATTCTGAAGATACAAAAGAAGTTATTTCAAATGTAGTAATAGACGATGAATTTGCTGCAATACCTTTTATTTTAAATCCAGCTACTGCAGCATTAACTGGTTTCCAATTTTTCCCTCCTTTCTTTAATTATCCAAATGAAAATGAAGATGGTAAATGGACTTCAGATGATGTGACGCATTCTATCAAGTTAATTCACGAATTTGATGACAGTTTATCCATGTATGTAAGTCATTCAACAGGATTTAAAGCTATATCAACTAATTTAGGAGCGAACGCTACTGTATATGCTGGATTACAAATGGATCCAAGTATTTATTTTGCCGATCCTGAAGAAGCTGAAAATTTTGAAATTGGTCTTAAAAAGACATTTTCAAACGGATATTTAAATCTTTCCATATTTAATATGTCTGTTGAAGGCTATCAATCAAATCTATTTATTGGAACTGGTTTTAATTTGGTTAATATTGGTGAGGAACTGCATCGAGGTTTTGAAATCGACTCATTATTTTTCCTCTCTGAAAACTTAGTGGTAACTTTTGCCGGTAGTTATATTGACGCTAGTTTTGAAGACTTCAAAAATGGACCATGTGATAGAACATTTGTTCCTCCAGCATCAGATGATTGCCCTATAGTTAATGGCGGTCCAGCGCGAGTTAAAGATTTTACAGGAAGAACCCCTTCCGGAGTGCCTGAGGTTGCCATAACAGTTTCAGCAACATATTCATTTGATTTAAACCCTAATACTACAGGTTATATTAGAGGTGAATATGTTTATGAGAATGAACATCAAGCTACGGATGCTGTTCCAGTTGAAGTTCCAAATGCTTTAAGAGAAGTTGGTACATTAAATGCAAGCTTTGGACTTAAACATGAACCTTCGGGATTTGGTCTCATGATTTGGGGCAGAAACATTAATGACGACGAATATATATATACTGGATTTAATGTGCCAGGTTCACCAGGTTCTTATGCTGGATACCCTGTTGTACCAAGCATGTGGGGCATTACATTAAATAAAGACTTTTAGTTTTTTTTAATTAAATGTTAATGAACGGCAATTATTAATAACTATTTTGGATAAAGTGTCGCATTTATTATAATTATTTAATTACTTATAGATAATATGTGCTCTGAATAATAATTTTAAAAGGATAATATAATGTTACGAATATTTTTTATTTTTACGATCTTTTTCGCCTCGCCAATTCTGGCAAATACATTTTCTGTAGACATGTTGAATGTAAGATCTGATGGTCAGAGTATGGTGTATTCTGAGGATGTTCTTAAAGTTGAGGTCGGAGACACTGTTGCTTGGAAACCAAAAGATAAAGGTCATAATGTTGAGTTTATTATTGGCCCTGAAAATGTTGACTTGCCAAAGAAAAGTAGGATTAATCAAGAATTCTCTTATACCTTTGAAAAACCAGGTGTTTATTTTTATCAATGTACTCCACATAAAAGTATGGGAATGATAGCTGTAGTTATTGTTGGTGGAGATTTGACAAATCTTGATCAGGTAAAAAAGGTAAAAGTTTTCGGTAAAAGTAAGAGAAAATTAGAACAAATTCTTTCGCTTATATAAAGATAAAACATTCATTCTGAATGAGTTTCTTGTAACCTGATTTTTAAGAACTCATCTGAATAATTTTCCTTTTTTTGAGTTTTTAGTTGAAATTATTTTTTAGTGTTTCCTATTTTATCAATTTTTAAGAGCCGTTGCCTTTAAAACAAAGCCACCGAGAGGAGTATCAATTATCACTTTAATTGGTACCCATAAATTTAAAGTATTAAAATATTTAAACCAATACCTAACTGAACCGGGTTGAGAAATTTCGTCAAGAAAATCACTTTGTTTGTAACCAACAATTGGATCAAAATAGCCAATGCATTTTGAAACTAAAAATTCTTTATTATCAATTTTTATTTTCTCTTCTTTAGCTGATCTGACAAATACTGTTTTAAAAGATCTTAAACCATCAAAACCCTGAGCATTAAATCTACATGGATCTTTGTAAGATCCGTGAACTAAAAGAGCGCTATAAGGGTCATTACTATTTGAACCATATTTTTCTAAAAACTCTAAGGACGGTTTCTCACTATCTTCATAATTTGGTTCTGCATCTAATTTAATTGGAATCTTATTTTCATATGTTATTGAGCCTTTTCTGGAACCTCCTCTTCCAGTTAAATATGAGAATTCATAAAGCTCAGGTTCTAATTTATTATTATTTATAGTACCTTGACTATTAGTTGTTGAAATAAACTTTACGAAAACATCTACAATCCCTGCTGCTTCGACTTCAGTTTTAAGAGACCATTTACTATCATTAGCTTCAAGAATGAAATTTGCATCAGCTATTTTTATTCCACCTAGATTAACATAATAATCTATTTTTGTTTCAGCTGGTAAGGCGAAAGAAAAGACTAATAAAAAAAAGATTTGAAGATACTTCATATACTATTCCAATTTATTTACCTGTAAATTTTGGAGGTCTTTTTTCTATAAAATGATTAACACCCTCTTTAAAATCTTCTGATAAGAAACTTTTCTCCATTTCCAAATCTCCAATAGAAGCTGCATCATTTAGATTTTGAAAGAATGCTTTATATACTTGAGATTTCATGACAGCAATAGACCTAGGTGACGACATATTTGCAAGATCTTTTACATAGCCTAGAGTTGAATTCAAAAAATTATCTTTGGGAAAGCAGTTATTAATTAAGCCAATTTTATAAGCCTCATCTGCAAGAAAAACTCTTCCTGATAGTAAAATATCTAGCGCATTAGCATGTCCTATAAGTTTTGGTAATATCCAGCTGATGCCGTGTTCTGCAATCAAACCTCTTCTAGAAAAGGCAGTAGTAAATTTTGCCCCTTCTGCTGCAAATCTTAAATCACAAAACAAGGACATTACTAGCCCAATTCCAGCGCAAGGACCATTAATTGCAGCTATAATTGGCTTTCTGCACATAGCTAAAAAACCAAATCTTGTTTGAAAATGCTCTGCTATTTTTGGACCTATTGCCTCTTCTGGTAGTTTTTCATCTAAACTAATGTCAGGTGTAATTTTATTATCTTTTGTAGTTTTTTTTAAGCCTTCCATGTCTGCACCAGCGCAAAAACCTTTACCGGCACCTGTAATTATAATTGCATTTATATTTTCGCTATTTTCAATTTTATTGATACCCTCTTTAAGTCCAGTAAAAATGTTTGAATTATATGCGTTCAATTTTTCAGGCCGATTTAAAGTTAGTATGGCAATATTATCTATTTCAGAATATAAAACATCTGAGTTTTTAGAATTTATAGGTTCATTTTTCATTTAATGCTCCAATCAGTAGAATAAAATAAATGCTAAAACTTTAACAAGGATATTATAGTATGAAATATAAAGCAATTATATGGGATTTTGGCGGTGTTATCACTTCGAGTCCTTTTGAGGCGTTTAATAGGTATGAAGAGTCAAATGGCTTGCCAAAGGATATAATAAGAACTATTAACTCTGAAAATCCTGATAATAATGCTTGGGCCAAATTTGAAAACAATAGTATTTCAATTGATGAATTTGATGCTTTATTTCTTGGAGAGGCAAAAAGCAAGGGATATCATATTTGTGGTAGAGATATTATAAAACTTTTAAAAGGTAGCATTAGAAAAAATATGGTGATTTTTCTTAGAGAACTAAAATCAGATTATAAGCTTGGTTGCATTACAAATAATGTTAAATCTTCCTCAGAAGAAAATAGTGATAACGAGACAAAAGAAGCTATGTCTTTATTTGATCATATAATTGAAAGTTCAATCGTAGGTATTAGGAAACCAAATCCAGAGATTTATATTATGTCATGTAATGCTTTAGGGGTTAAACCAAATCAATGCATATATTTAGATGATTTAGGGATAAATTTAAAACCTGCAAGAGAATTAGGCATGACTACTATAAAGGTTTTAGAACCTGAAGAAGCTATCCAAGAAGTAAGGAATCTTTTAAAATATTGAATTATTATGGCTGTAGAAAATAAATATTCTCTTAATTTAAGACTTGGCATTAGGTTAAAAACATTAATACTTTTAAGATCTATTGCCGTCATTGGGCAGTTATTAACATGTTTGGTAGTTGGAAACTTTTTACTTTTTAAATTACCATATCTTGAAGTTTATATGACTATAGGCGCTCTAGCCTTATCCAACATCGTTTTATTTCTCTTTTATTCTTGGAATAAAAGATTGAGTGAAACCACAACAACATTTGTAATAGGTGCAGATATAATTCAATTGGCTCTTTTAGTTTATTTTACTGGGGGCTTATCAAATCCATTTGTAATGCTTTTTATTGTGCCAATTGCTATTTCTATTGATAATCTTCCTATCAGATCGTCATTTATTCTAATTATATTAACGCTTTTATCTGTAACCTTAATTGGTCTTTATAATTATCCATTAATACAGAATGATCTATCATATCTAGCAAATCCCCCAATAATAAATATTGGAATTTGGTTTTCATTATTGATCACTATTCTTTTTTTATCTTTGTATGTTGGAAGGCTTGCAAATGAATCCAGGGAGGTTACAAGGGCACTTAAGGTTACAGAAGAATTATTATCTAATGAACAAAATTTATCTTCTTTAGATGGATTAGCTGCTGCTGCCGCCCATCAGCTAGGCACTCCATTGGGCTCAATAAACTTAATCGCAAGTGAATTATTAGATAATGAGTCTCTAAGTAATCAAGGAAAAGAAGATTTGAAAATACTTACAAAAGAGATACAAAGATGTAAAAATATTCTTGGATCACTTGGCGAAAAATCATCAATAGATGATGACATTGTTAATAAAATCGAACTTCATGCCTTGTTGGAGGAATTGAGTGAGCTTATTAAAGTGAAAGGTATAAAAACTAATATAATTTTTGACTCTAATGATGAAAGTTTAGCAAGTTTTACCATAGAAAGGCGTTCTGAGTTATTATTGGGTTTATCAAATATTGTTGAAAATGCAGGAGAGTTTGCAAAAGAAAATGTATTTATGAAGATTACTAAAATTGATAATGATATTCAACTAATTATAGAGGATGACGGAAAAGGTTTTTCTGCTGAAATTATGCAAAGGCTTGGAGATCCATATGTTACTAGTAGACAGAAAGATGATAGCCTAAAAGACGGTCTTGGGCTCGGTTTTTTTATTTCTAAGACTTTATTTGAAAGATTAGGTATTAAGATGGAAATTTATAACAAGAATAAACCAGAAAGTGGTGCTGTAGTGTCGATTTTAATTCCTGAGCAAGGATGGGCATAGTAAAATGGGAAATGAATTTGAAAATCAAAAACTACTTATTGTTGACGATGATAGAGTTTGGTTGAACCAACTATCAAGGGCCATGTCAAGAAGAGGCTTAATTGTTTTCGAAGCCCAATCCGTAAAAGAAGGCCTTCAAATATTGAAAAAAGAGAAATTTGATTATGGGGTTATTGATCTCAGGTTAGATGATGGAGATGGGTTAGAAATAATTACAGAACTAAATAGATTAAATCCAAAATCAAAATCAATAATTCTTACAGGATTTGGTAATATTGCAAATGCTGTTTCAGCAATAAAATTAGGCGCTGTCGACTACTTATCAAAGCCAGCCAATATTGAGGATATAATATCTTCTCTTTTAGTTAGCAAAGATGAAAAGGCACCCCCTCCAGATGAACCAATGAGTGCAAATAGGGTTAGATGGGAGCATATCCAAAGAGTTTATGAGTTATGTAATAAAAATGTTTCTGAGACTGCGCGTCGTTTAAAAATGCATAGGAGAACTCTTCAAAGAATATTATCAAAAAGAGCGCCAAAATAATTAATTAATATTATTTAATAAAAGCTCCAAAGCTGCAGATGAAAAATTAATCATATTTTCAAACCTATTATCTGAATTAGTATTAATGTGAGAGGAAATACTTTTCTTTCCAGATATAGCAAAACATGAATATCCTGCGGGGTCACCATATCCATTTCCTGAAGGTCCTGCAGCTCCTGTTTCAGTCACACACCAATCAGTGGAGTACATTTCGACACCTTTTTTCCCAAGAAATAATGCAAAGGGCTCACTACTTGATCGTATATTTTTTTCTTTTAGATCTCTCAATCTAAAGCCAGTGACCCCTTTTATGGATCTTGCAGTGTAAACGACTTGTCCTCCTATGTAATAAGCTGAAGCTCCTGCTTGTGATAATAATGAACTTGAGATTAAGCCACCTGATGACGACTCAATTACTGATATTGTCTCTTGTCTTTTAACTAATTCTTTTGATACTTCTGCAGCAATTTTTAATAATTTTTCCATTTAAACATTCCTCGTAAATCTTGTCCCTTTATTTGGAGGGTTTTCAGGGGGCCCTGCAAAGCATTGTGCAATAGACATCCACTCATTAGCTATTTTTCCAAATACTTTTAAAGATGTGTCATTAATATTTCTCACTTGAGTAACTACCTGACAAAATTCAGCAGCTGATCCTGATATTATATTCTCCTCGTTATTTTCATTCCATTCCCATAATAAATTAGATGGCGATACTAAAGACAGCTTTGGCATTTCTTCGGGTACATTTAAATTTCTATTGATATAAGTCCAGCCAAAAGTATTAACTCCGATAATTACAATGTTTTTAATTATATCTGTATCAATTCTTTCAACCCCTAGTTGATCATAAATCTCCTGACCATGAGCCCATGTTTCCATATGTCTTGCTGTTATACTTGAGCGTACACTCATATCTGGACCCGCCCATTTGACTCTTTGTTTAGGATCAGATTTAGAAAATTCATAAGAGACACCTTCATATGTTGATTTCCATAAACTAAGAAGATCAGACCCTTCGGCATTATCTGATAATTTCTTTTCATATTCTCTTGCTGAATTACCAGATTTTATAGCCTCAATAAAATTTTGCATAAAATCTATGAATTCTTTTTCATTTTTAAGTGATAAAAGTGCTGCAATATTCCAAATATGAAGATGGTAGAGTACATCATTTATTGTCCAAGATTTAAATTGTGTCTGTAATTTGAAAGAATCGTTGTCAACATTCAATAATATTTCATATAAAGCGTCACTCTCCTCTTTAAAATGTATCGCTTGTTCTAACATATTTTGAAAATCAATTTGATAGCCAGACAAAAAGTAAAGGAATCCATATTAATGATGTTGTTATGAATCCTTTGATAGCTTGGTATATAATCCAAAGCCAAAAATATTTTTTACAAAAGTCTCTGATGGTTGCAATCATTTTATAACCAATCTGGTATTGGAAGATTGTTTTCTCTTAAAAAATCAATATTAAACATTTTACCTTTATACCTATCTGCTAGATCGCATAATATAGTTACTATGATGCTACCTTTATTCAAGTCTTTTGCTAATCTCTTTGCTCCAGCTATATTAATACCGGACGATAGACCTAAGAATAGTCCTTCCTTTTCAATTAATCTATATACAATATTAAGGGCTTCGACATCACCAATTAAATAAGGAAAATCAATAATACTTCCTTCAACATTTTTAGTGACTCGTCCTTGACCTATTCCTTCAGTTATAGAATTTCCTTCAGCTTTAAGCTCTCCATTTTTGAAATAATTATACATACTTGCACCATAGGGATCAGCTAAACCAATTGAAATATCCTTATTCATAGATTTAAGATACTGACTGATACCACATAAAGTACCACCAGTCCCAATTGCACAAACAAATCCGTCTACTTTTCCACCTGTCTGCTTCCAAATCTCTGGGCCAGTAGTTTTAATATGTGCTTCTTTATTTGCTATATTATCAAATTGATTTGCCCAATAAGCTCCATTTTTAAGTTTATTGTTTAATTCTTTTGCTAATCTACCTGAGTATTTAATGTAATTATTATCGTCCGAGTATGGTACAGCAGGAACCTCAATTAATTCAGCCCCAGTAAATCGAATTGCATCTTTTTTTTCTTGTGTTTGTGTTTCAGGAATAACAATTACTGTTTTATATCCAAGCGCATTACCAATTATTGAAAGGCCAATACCAGTATTACCTGCAGTACCTTCTACAATAGTTCCACCTTTTTTTAATAAACCTTTTCTTTCTGCGTCTTTAATTATAAAAAGAGCAGCCCTATCTTTAATTGATTGTCCGGGGTTAAGAAATTCAGCTTTTCCAAAAATCTCACAACCAGTTTCTTCTGAAGGTCCTCTGAGCCTTATTAATGGTGTATCTCCAACCAAACCCTGAATATCTCTTATGTCTTTCATATTTCTTTAATAATCTTTCTAGCTATATTTCTTTGTTGGATTTGAGAAGTTCCCTCATATAGTCTAAACAATCTTGTATCTCTATAAAATCTTGTAATAACATTATCCTCTAAGAAGCCTGCTCCGCCCATAATTTGCAATGATCGATCTGCAACCCTTGAAACCATTTCTGATGCAAAATATTTTGCTGATGATATTTCGGTTTCCGGAATAATACCACTATCAAACTTTTCTGCAGCATTAAGAGTCAATGCTTCAGCAGCTAGCATTTCTGAATAACTGTCAGAAATTAAATTTTGTATAGAAGGCATTTGAGAAATTTTTTTATTAAATTGTGTTCTATTATTAGCAAATAAAATAGACTCTTTAATTAGTCTTTTAGCCTGGCCAACACAAGTTCCTGCAACATGTAATCGAGCATGATTAATACCTCTAAGGGCAGGTTTAAGACCTCCACCTTCCTT
>CETG01019065.1_pt1 | contig 20344 bp, 11 predicted proteins | sample 361471 | NCBI WGS metagenome assembly CETG01 (sample SAMEA2622696, study PRJEB7988) | marine metagenome | isolation source: saline water (ENVO:00002010), including | reverse complement strand
AAGCCTTAGGAGTTGTCAGCGGACTGAATGAAATTAGCAGCATAAGCCGGGCAGGTGTAAGTGACGTAATTTTGGAGTTTGTCTGGGGCACATCAATGGTTGATGCGATTCAGAACACTCTTGAAAAGCTCGACTTGGTTCGCATGCCCCGCGAGGCAGAAAAACCCCTACTTCTACATTACGACCCATCACTTGATCCAGTAATGGAACTAAGTCTTTCCGGTTCCAGCCGAAGTATTAAGTATAAAGGAGATGAGGGTTTACGGCGCCTGAGAAGAATTGCAGAGTTGCAGGTCAAGCGCCAAATTGAACCTATCAAGGGCGTTGCAGCCGCACGAGTTCGCGGTGGGCTGGAAGAGGAAATTCATGTGCTAATTGACGAAGCTAAATTGCAGCGTGTCAATCTATCGATTAGCCAAGTACTTAGTCGATTGCGCGCAGAGAACATCAACGCAGCTGGAGGTCGTATTCGAGAAGGAGGTGCAGAATACATGATTCGCACCATTAACGAATATCAAAACCTAGAAGAGATCGCTGATACGATCGTCTTCCGCCGTGAAGGGCGTGAAATTCGAGTGAAAGATCTTGGACAGGTTGTTTACGGCCAACGCGACCGCGAGATGCTTACCCACACCGACGGGCAAGAGAGCGTACAGATCGACATCTACAAGGAAGCCGACGCAAACATGGTGGAAGTGGCTAAATTCGTAAACGCACTTGTTGGTGAAATATCCGGGTCTAGTCGTTCTACGCTAGCGGGCAAACTGCGCGCGGAAGAGGATGCATATTTACGGGTAGTCGCAGACCGTTCAATCTTTATAGACAACAGCATCAAGGAAGTAAGGAATACTGCAATCTATGGAGGCATTCTTGCCATAATTGTTTTACTAGGCTTTTTGCGAGACTTCCGCACCACAGCAATCGTTGCGGTCAGTATTCCCATCTCTATAATGGTCACATTTGCCCCCTTAAATATCCTGGAAGTGTCGCTCAACATCATGTCGCTGGGTGGCCTTGCGATGGGTATCGGCATGCTGGTTGATTCATCAATTGTTGTACTTGAATCGATTTACCGTTGTCGCCAAGAGGGCGACTCGACGCGTGCCGCTGCAATCCGAGGAACAACGGAAGTTCGTGGTGCTGTTATTGCATCAACACTGACATCTATTTGTGTGTTTTTTCCCATGGTTTTTGTCGAGGGACTTGCCGGACAGGTATTTAGTGATTTAGGCCTGACTGTTGTTACATCACTAATTGCCTCTTTAATAGTAGCGGTATTGTTCATCCCAATGCTCGCGAGTCGCACCGGATTTAAGCTGCAGGCGGGTGCAGGTATGGTATCTCACAGATTCGGATCAATCGAAGGCCGCCTCGATCTGTCAACATTCTGGTTAAGGATCATTTTACCTCTTGCCATCTTACTTGTTGCGATGATCGGATTGGTTCTCGGATACTCCATGTGGATGGTTTCTGCAATGGATGACCCCCGGTTTGAAGAAAAAATTTCATACAAGGACTTGACCTATACAACCCTCAAAGTGTGGCTGTTAATTTGTGCTTGGCCATTCTTAATCTCATTAATAAAGCGAGTTCACGACCAAGGAATATCAGCCTGGCGGTTACTGACAATTTACCCGATCTTTCAGTCTCTGCTACTGCCCGGCAATCCGAACGACAACCGTTTTGGTCCAAGTTTTGATGAAAGCCAAAGCTTAAACAAGTTATGGGGTTCATTTCGCGCTTTCAACGAAAGCATCGCCCGTCGAAAAATTGCGGCGCCCTATTTTGCTCTTCGGCTGAGTATCTCGTTCATATTGGAATTAATCGGACTATCACTCCTTTGGTCGATTCGAATAATCGCTGGAACATGTCTTCTAACTTATCGCATTTTCCTCAAATCAGGCTCCCTATTTACCCTTGTCCTCGGGAAATCCACAGTTACCTCAAAAAACAACGGAGAAACCATCGATGCACGGACAAGATTTTATTCAAAACTCATTCGTTGGGCATTATCCAGCCCCACAACAATGGCCGTTTTAACGGCATCCTGTTTTGCATTAACCTATTGGGTTGGTTCGAAACTCGAAACCGAGCTGCTACCAGAAGTACACCAGAGCGAATTCACCTTTGAAGTGGCGCTGCCGGTCGGAACACCCCTAGATCAAACGGTTTTCATTTTGGACGATATCGAACGGGCCATCCTCAAAGACAAGGAAATTAAATCGAAAATAGAAGCCATCGGAAAAGCGGCAGCAGATTTATCCAAAACGGATCCAAAAGAAGCCGAAGCAGCACGCTCGAACATTGAGAAATTGCTTTTGGAGTTCTCCACGATAACAAAAGAAATGGAAATACAATTGCCCAGCCAAGAGGAGATTATTAAGTTATTGACATCAGGCGAAACAGAATATTTTTTCAGGAGCAAATTCACCGATCAAGCCTGGGGAAGAATTGCCGACCTGGGAAAAATTGACACTCTCTTGGTAATGTACGGCTTCGACACCACCAACATGAAGCGATCCGACGAAGGCGAACACTCAACCCAATTCAAGGTACTCCTCAAGCCTTCCGATAACCCCAAACAAAGCGAGGAAGAAGTGATCGCAAGATTGCGTTCAATGTTCGAAGAGGTTCCAGATATTACCACACGCGTAACACGCCCTGTTTTATTTAGTTCCAAGAAACCAGTAGTTATTCAAATAAACGGCGAAGAACTTCCCGAGTTAAAACAATATTCAGACGAAGTCACCGCCCTTCTTTCAAAGGAATCCGACTTGGCTGATGTTGAACCAACTCTCCGTAGTGGCGCCCCGGAAGTTCAAATCAACTATGATCGTCAACAAATCATCCGTCACGGTTTGAATCTGAATACCGTTGCAAGCCAAGTTCGAGACATGGTCAAAGGATCGGAAGCCACTCGACTGAATCGTCGAGATAGACGCGTGCCCATTGTGGTGCGCTTGTCTGAAAAAGACCGGGCACAAGTTGCCGATGTTGGCAAATTGACAATCAACCCCGGTGGAGAAACACCAATACCTCTCAACTCGATAGCAAAACTTACAGTCGGTGAGGGACCGAGTGAGATTCGTCGAATAGATGGAAAACGCGTTGCCTTGGTGCAAGCAAACATTGGTGAGAGATCACTTGGATCAGCAGTTGAAACGGCAAACCGAACCCTTCGTCAAAAGATTGAATGGCCAGGGTACATGGACTTTTTTATCACCGGTCAAAACAAAGAATGGGAACGCAGCCGCTCAAGTCTCTTCCTAGCCCTTGGCTTGAGCCTTTTTCTCGTCTACGTAATTATGGCATCCCAGTTCGAATCAATGATTCAACCGCTGATTATAATGTTCACTATACCGATGGCATTTGTTGGTACGGTGCTTGGCCTTAAAACACTTGGAATCAACCTCTCTGTGGTGGTGTTTCTTGGTATGATCATGCTGGCCGGAATCGTGGTAAATAACGCCATCGTTTTGGTCGATTATGCCAACAAGCTACGAAGTCGCGGCTTGGCTTTAAAGGAAGCAATCGTACAGGCTGGCTGCGTCAGACTACGGCCAATCTTAATGACAACAGCCACAACCGTGCTTGGTCTATTACCGATGGCACTAGGCCTGGGAGATGGTGCAGAAATCCGAACTCCAATGGCTATCGCTGTTATATCGGGGCTTTTAACATCCACCTTTCTTACATTGCTGGTTATTCCTACCATCTATTACCTGTTTGGACTCGCAGGTGAACGACTATTCCAAGTCAAAGAAGAATAGCCATGGAAAAAAACGACCTGACGACCAAAATCACCCGGTTGTCCCTCAGCCGAAAGGTTACGGTGCTCGTTTTGTTTCTGACCATTTTAGCGATAGGATTCATTTCAACCAATCGCCTGCCCCTTGAAATGGAACCCAAAGGATCGGAAGGACACGGAATATACGTAAGAACAGCTTGGCGCTCAGGAGTTCCCATGGAATCGATGGAAAAAATTGGAATCCCCATGGAAGAAGAACTCAGCACCGTACGCGGCTTGGACTCCATGTCGACTCGCTGCAGCACAAGTTCTGCCTCGGTGGATTTGAGGTTCAAACAGGGAACCGATATGGCTGTAGCCTATCGCGAAGTGCGCGATCGCATGGAACGAGCTAGATTACGTTTTCCGGAAGGAACGGAAAAACCTCGAATCTACAAGCGCGACTCAGATCCTGAGTCAATAGTTAGAATGACAATTGGTTCCCAAAAGCACGTGCCTGATTATGATTTGATAAACAAAAATGTCATTTCACCACTACTAAGAATAGACGGGGTTGCAGATGTCGAATTTCATATAGAAAAAAAGGAAATTATGATTGAGATCGACAAGGAGCGGGCTGAGTCCTTGGGTTTAGATATGGATACATTGGCGAGACTTTTGCAGGGAGATAATTTCACGTTATCCAGTGGAACGGTTATTGATGGAGGCAAAAAATACGTACTTAAATCATCAAGCTCTTTTAAAACTTTCGAAGAAATAAGCACGCTTCCAATAAATGACAATGTATCCCTGAAGGATATAGCCGAAATTAAATATGAACCGGAGATGGACAAACGTTTCTTTCGGTTTAACGGACTTGAGTCCTACGGCATTCAAGTGAACAAGGAAAGTGAAGCTAATACTGTGGAAGTTAGCCAAAGAGTCAGCAACCAAATTGAATTAATTAAAGCCAACCCAGCATTGAGCGCATATCCTATTCGAGTTTACCGCAACCAAGGCAACGAAATACATAAACGACTTAGCCACCTTATTGATAATGGCATCTACGGCGCATTCCTAGCAGCAGCTGTCCTGTTTTTCTTTCTCAGGCGTTTGCGGATGACACTCATCATAGCAATGGCAATTCCTCTATGTTTATTGTGTTCATTGATTTCAATGTATTTCGCCGATCAAAGCCTAAACGCCTTTAACATGGTTGGTTTGATGATTTGCATTGGGCTACTTGTAGATAACTCAGTTGTGATTGCTGAAAACATACAGCGCCAATTTAACAACGGCATGTCAAGGCATGATGCTTGCATGAAGGGGGTCAACGAGGTTGGATTAGCAATAATCACAGCCACTTTGACTACCATGATTGTTTTTGTGCCTATGCTTTTTATTGGCGGAGGAATGCGCTTTGTTCTTTCCGGAATGGCGCTTCCGGTAATGTCCGCAGTACTTTCCTCTCTGATTGTTGCACTGCTTTTTATTCCCCTTTGTGTTTATTTGACTTTGCCTTCCTCCAGAATAAACAGAAGCAATTTTTTTATTAACCAGTTTCGATCCGCTACCGCACATCTCGAAAAGATATATGCTTTAAGCTTTGAAAAGTTTAACTTCTGGTATAATCGCGCACTAGGCTACTTCCTTGGCCGAAGGCTTGATCTAGCCGTTATTTTAATCGTGTTATTTGCTGCATCCTACAACATCGGATACAAAAACATTGAGTTCTCGGATCAAATGCACGGCCAAAGGAATGAATTTGAAATCGACATAGATTTTCCCGATAATTATTCAATTGCAGAGCGTAGCGCATATATAAAGCAGGTCGAAGAATACGTTGAACAAAGGAAGGTAGAACTCGGGATAAAATCATATGAAACACATTTCTCACCCTGGTACGCAGAATTCGAAGGACATTTCTCTGATGATCGTGTCAGTAAATTTTCAACGGAAGAAGTAGCAGAAGAGGTTTATAAGAATTTCCCTCAAGTGCCAGGTGTTCGGACCCATTACAGTGGAATGGATGGCGGTGAGGAGCGTAATGATTATAAATCAAGGCAATATGTCCGTTTGGTTGGAGACGACCCCACCTTGTTACAGACCGTTGCTGAAGATCTAAGGCCACAGTTCGAAAAACTGCCTGGCGTGATTGCCATCGAAAATAAGGACGATGATGAGGGACCAAATGAAATGGCCTTGATCATCAATCGCGATCTCGCCAACTCCATTGGCGTGAACCCATCAACTGTCGCCGGGACCGTAAGCACTGCAATACGCGGCAGCGATCTTCCTCGGTTTAATAGCAAGGGACGTCAAATACCTGTCCGAATAAGGCTAAGCGAAGAGGATCGTTCCGAATTGAGTGATATAAACAACATGCTTGTACCCACAGAAGATGGTCGTTTTAGCTCCATTGGAACCATAAGTAGGCCTGCAATGTTAAAGAGTGAAGACTACATACGGCGAACAAACAGAAAACTAAGTTACACCTTTGGAATAAAACTCAAAGAAGGCCAGGAAAAAACTGCAAAAGATAATATAAACAATACCATCCAGAACATTGATTTACCCGAAGGCGTCTCATTTGGCGAAATCAGAAAATCGTTTGATGATAACGACAAAGAAAATGGTGAACTGGTTGTTTATCTTGCCATTCTGTTTATCTACATGCTGATTGCCTTTCTTTTTGAATGCATGCTGATGCCAATTTCGATTCTTTTAACGATTCCGCTGGCGGCAATGGGCTCAATTTGGATTCATTATTTTACGCAAACAAATATGGATAGGATGGGTCTGGTAGGCGCCATACTTCTTGTAGGCATTGTCGTTAACAACGGAATTGTTCTAGTAAACTATGCCAACCAATTACGTCAATCCGGCATGGAAAGAGCGGCTGCCATGATGGAGGCGTCTCGAGTTCGTTTTAGACCTGTCTTTATGACCGCCATGACCACGATATGCGGAATGATTCCACTGACTTTCAGCTCTTCAAATGAAATGTTCAGGGGTGTAAATTACCAAAGTTTTGGATTCACCCTCATTGGTGGAATGACGTGCGCAACTCTCTTCACACTTCTGGCTGTGCCCGTTTTTTATACGCTTATTGATGATGCCCAAATCGCCTTACGCAACACTTTAGCCATCGCCTTTGATCGCGGTAACATTCAAAAGCTAACTAATAAATAAGACGGCGCATTTTTGAATAACATTGATGAAAGATTGCCCTGCTGGAAGAACGATTGCATGCTAAACAACGGCCAGCAAAAATGAACCGCTGACTCGATGGAAACAAACAAAATTACGACACAAATAACACGGCTATCATTGAGTCGGAGGGTCACTGTATTGGTTCTGTTTCTGAGCATTCTCGCGATCGGTCTTATCGCCACTAGCCGCCTCCCAGTTGAAATGTATCCGAAGGGACAGGAGGGCCACTCCATGGAAATACGCACTGGCTGGAGCTCGGGCGTTGCACAGGAGTCAATGGAAAAACTTGGTCTACCAATGGAGGAAGAACTAAGCACTGTTAGAGGTATCGACGAGATGCATACGACCTGCTCACAAACCTCTGCAAGAGTCAGTTTAAGATTTAAGAGGGGTACCGATATGGATGTGGCATACAGAGAAGTTCGCGATCGAATGGAGCGAGCCTCCTTAAGATTTCCGGAAGGAACAGATCCTTATAGAATCAGTAAACGCGGAGGAGGCACCAGCACCACAGTAGGCAGAATGGTAATCGGCTATGATGACGATGGCGACCACTACTCCGTTATTGAAAAGCATATCATAAAACCACTTCAACGAATTGATGGAGTAGCCGATGTGGATATCGGCTTACGCCAAAAGGAAATCCAAATTGAAGTCGACAAAGATCGAGTTGAAGCTTACGGACTCAGCATTCATCGGCTTTCCCGCAATTTAAGAGGGGATAATTTCACAATGTCCAGCGGGAGCGTCGAGGATGGGGGCAAAAAATATCTCCTTAAATCATCAAGCTCATTTCAAACAATCGATGAACTCCGCAACATCCCAATAAATGACACTGTTAAACTCAATGATATTGCCACTTTAAAATACGAGGTTGAGGATCCGCACCATCACACTGAAAGATGGAATGGCAAAAAATCAGCAACCGTTTCAATCAGAAAGGAGAGCGAGGCCAATACCGTGGATGTAAGCGATAAGGTTGCCGCAACGGTTGAAATGATGCACAAAAATCCAGCTTTAAAGGGATACCAGATCAAGCTCTATCGCAACTACGGTAATATCATTAAAGACCGAATCAAGACACTACGCAATAACGGGATGATAGGCGCAATACTAGCTGCGTTGGTTCTCTTCTTTTTCCTCCGGCAATTTCGCATGACCGCGATTATCGCTCTTGCCATCCCCCTGTGTTTGCTAATTTCAATGATGATGATGTTTTTTGCAGGTGAAAGCCTGAACACAACAACCATTCTAGGCTTAGTGATCTGCGTTGGCCTGCTTGTAGACAACTCAGTTGTAGTGGCTGAAAATATATATCGTCATCACCAAAATGGAATGCCTAGGAAAGATGCCTGCATTAAAGGAGTCGGCGAAATAAGTCTTGCTATAATAACAGCCACTCTGACCACCATAATCGTCTTTCTTCCTTCTATACTGATTGATGGTGAGATGCGCTTCATGCTTTATCGTCTGGCGTTACCTGTTGTTTCGGCATTGCTGGCTTCGCTTGTCACAGCAATTATATTCATTCCTATAAGTGTTTATATCACCCTTCCACGCAAGCCCGATCAAAAAGACAACAAACCCGACCATTTTATCAAGACCGCTCTATTAAATTTTTATCAAGTGACTTTTAACAGGTTTAACATTTGGTACAACAAAACGCTTGGCTACTTTTTAAGGCGTCGGATTGATTTGGCCTTTATTTTGATCGTTCTTTTGTCAGCCACTTATTTTTATGCTTTCAAGGAAGTAGACTTCTCAAGCAGAAGAGATGAAAAGATGGAAGAGTTTCACATGCGTTTTCGGTTTCCTGACCAATTTACCCTCCAAGAACGAGACAGCTATTTCCATGAAATTGAAAATATAGTTGAATCTAAAAAAGATGAATATGGAATCAGCAGTTACTCAATTCGCTACTCAAAGCACTCCGGCTCATTTGAGGGAAATTTTGCAGAAACAAGAAGCAGCCTAATTCCACGGGAGGAAGTTGCAGAACAACTCTACAATATATTGCCTGAAATACCCGGTCTGCGAGTCTCTTACAGCGGCCAAGAGCGAGATTATGTTCGAAACGACAAAAGGTCAGAGTATTACATTCGGTTGGTTGGTGATGATCCTCTATTGCTTGAATCCGTTGTGGAAAACCTTAAACCAACCTTCGAAGCACTGCCGGGTGTAATTTCATTGATGGACAGTGATTCCGATGACGCCCCAAATGAGATGGCCCTGATCGTAGACCGGGATCTCACCAGTTCTATCGGAATCAATCCTGACTCGATTGCCGGAGTGGTCAGCAGCGCCATTCGTGGAAGTTCACTGCCAAGATTTAATGAAAAAGGAAGGCAAATCCCTGTACGCATGCGATTTAGTGAAGAAGATCGCGCCGAAATTGAAGATTTGAATAACTTCCTCGTTCGAGCTGACGACGGACGTTATAGCTCCATTGGATCGATCACCACGCCAGCCATGCTCAAGAGCGAAACATACATTCGTCGAGAAAATAAAAAAGTATCAACCCACTTTGGAATGAAACTTAAGACCGGCGAGGAAAAAACAGCCCGCTTAGCCATCTACGAGGCTCAAAAAAATATTGATCTGCCTGAAGGTGTTTCTTTTCGGGAAATCAAACTAACTTTTGATGATGACGAGGTGGATACCAGTCTGATAGCCCTTGGGCTTTCAATTGTTTTTATTTATATGCTGATCGCCTTTCTGTTCGAAAGCATGCTAATGCCACTATCGATTGTGCTCACGATTCCTTTGTCAGCAATTGGTGCGGTATGGATTCACTACGGAATCCCTTGGTTTCGATCCCACACTGGAACCAACATGGATCAGATGGGAATCGTTGGTGCAATTCTTCTTTTGGGCATTGTAGTTAATAATGGAATTGTTCTCATCGACTATGTTAACCGTTTGCGCAAAACCGGTATAGAGCGCTCAGAGGCATTACTAATAGCAACAAAACATCGTTTTCGACCCATCATAATGACGGCCTTGACGACCATATTCGGAATGATCCCACTGACATGGGCTTCTTCGAGTTCAATGGGAATGAGCTTCAAGAGTTTTGGTTTCATGCTGATTGGAGGAATGACCTCCGCAACTCTCTTTACTCTTCTCGCTGTCCCTGTTTTTTACACCTTGATCGATGATGCACAAAAGGCATTTCGGAATATTGTGGCAACCGTTTTTCACAATTCCCCCAAACCGAAATTTGCCAAATGATTTTTATCAATCGGTAAAGCAGTCAACGGAATGGAATCCAACAAGCTAGCAACCCAAATCACCCGATTTTCCATTAATCGGAGGGTAACCGTGTTTGTTATTTTTCTTACGATTTTAATCGTCGGTTTGATTGCTACGAACAGGCTCAAGTTAGAGCTTCTTCCAAAAGGATTTGAAGGGAGCTCACTTTCAGTACGCGTACCATGGAATGCTGCAGTGCCTCAAGAGGTGATGGAGAAACTCGCACTGCCGCTAGAGGAAGAATTGAGCACGGTTAGAGGTCTAGACTCAATAAGTTCCTCATGTTCCTCAAGTGGTGCATCGGTGTATCTAGGCTTCAAACAGGGAGTAGATATGGATATCGCCTATCGAGAAGTCCGGGACCGTTTAGAACGCGCCAAGTTACGGTTTCCCGACGATGTCGAACATGCATATGTCCGTAAAATGGATATGTCAGGCATGCCAGTTTGCATGATTGGCGTTGCCTATGAAACCGACGGCGATCTTTACGATCTCGTCAACAAACATATCATCACGCCTCTCTCTCGTATCGATGGAGTCGCCAACATCGATATGAAAGGCCTTAAAGAGAAGGAGATTATTATTGAAGCAGACAAGGACCGTACCGAGGCATACGACCTGAACATCTATCAACTTGCTAATCAAATGCAGGACGACAACTTCTCCCTCGCCAGCGGCAACGTCCTGGACGGAGGAAAAAAATACCTTTTAAAATCATACAGCAGATTTGAAACAATGAATCAGATTCAAAATCTGCCAATCAGCACCAATATAATCCTGAAAGATATTGCCAAACTGAAATACGAACCTGAGGAAATGCGTTTCAAAGCGCGTGTAAATGGCAAGAATGCAATGATGATCACAGTGGCCAAGGAAGGCGAGGCGAACACCGTTGAAGTTTGCGATCGGATAGTCGCTGAAGTGAGCAAAATCAAAAATAACCCGGCATTAAGCGACTTCGATATGGAGATCCATATGAACCAAGGAGGAATTATAATGGAGCAGCTCAATACCTTGTTTAGTAACGGTGGTATCGGCGCTTTTTTTGCGGCCTTTGTTCTCTACTTTTTCCTGCGACGTACCAGGATGACTCTAATCATAGCTGGGGCCATCCCCCTTTGCCTGTTCATTGCAATTGCTGCAATGTATTTCGCTGGGGAAAGCCTGAATCTGCTTACTATTCTTGGTCTTGTGCTCTGTGTCGGACTACTGGTTGATAACTCCGTAGTGGTTGCTGAAAATATCCAAAGGCATTTTCAAAGCGGCACGAAACGGCGCGAAGCCTGCATGAAGGGAGTTCAAGAGATTGCACTCGCCATTACCACGGCCACCTTGACAACCGCCATTGTTTTCCTTCCAGCATTACTTGTAGAGGGCGAAATGCGATTTTTCATGATGCGATTGGCATTGCCAGTAGTGGTAGCGTTAATCGCTTCTCTGGGTGTGGCACTAATCTTCATACCACTATGCGTTTACCTTACCCTATCTTCAGTAAAAAACACCCAAACTTCTGAAATGATCCCACCCTCCAAACCAATAAAAGTTTGGATGGAAAAAATTTATGAAGCCACCTTTAACAGGTTTAATCGTTGGTATAATCAAACGCTGGGCTTCTTCCTGAAACGGCGGATTGATCTTGCCTTCCTAATGTTGGCCCTTCTTTCTGTTACAATCTTTGCATTTGAAAAGGTTGGCTTCGCAGTACAGCAGGAGGAAAATATGGCGTCATTTAACTTATCGTTCAATTTTCCGAACCGATTCACATTTGACGACCGAACTGCCTATTTCAGCAAGGTCGAACAAACAATGAACAATAGAAAAGATTATTATGAACTTGAAGGGTTCATTATTTTTTACAGCGCTTGGTTTGGAGAACTGGAAGGTTGGTTTGCACGAGATCGAAAAGGCACCATCCCCCCAAGGGAAGTTGCCGAAAAAATTTACAAAGAACTCCCAAAAATTCCCGGACTTCGCATTGAATATCAACAAATGGGCGAGGAAGGAGGAAAGCAGGACAAAAAAGGTCAGCACTATGTCCGTATCCAGGGTCAGGATCCGGAACAACTTGAAAAATTGGCTGATCAACTCAAGCCGCTATTCCTCAATCTTCCCGGAGTCATCGCACTGAAACAACGGCAAGATGAAACACCAAATGAACTAGCACTGATCGTTGATCGAGATAGAGCCAACTCTATAGGCGTGAACCCAACCACGTTGGCAGGTATGGTAGGCTATGCAGTCCGGGGAAGCACTCTTCCCAGATTCAATAGCGCTGGTCGACAAATCCCGGTCCGCATACGCTATAGCGAAGAGAACCGTGCCGAGTTGGCGGACTTAAACAACTTTCGCGTACCGACTGAAGATGGCCAGTTCAGTTCCATAGGTACGCTTACGCGTCCAGCCATGCTCAATAGTCCTCGATATATTAGTCGTAATGATAAAAGTGTAAGCCATACCTTCGGCCTAGAACTCGAAAATGGTAAAGAAGAAGTCACTCGCAAAGCTATTGAGTCACTTCAGGATAGTATCGATCTACCAGAAGGGATTTCATTTAGCGAAATAGAACAGCGATTCGACATAAAGGAAATCTTCAACGGCATTTTTGCAATAATGCTGGCTATTATTTTCATTTATCTGCTAATGGCTTTCCTATTTGAGAGCGTGATAATGCCCATTTCGATTGTACTGAGCATCCCCCTAGCCGCGATCGGTTCAGTCTGGATTCATCTGATCGCCGGCAAGGAAATGGATTTTCTTGGAATCGTCGGTTGTGTTCTTCTTGTCGGAGTAGTAGTGAACAATGGGATCGTACTGATAGATTATGCAAACCGCCTTCGACAAACAGGGATAGATCGCACAAAAGCTCTGCTCCTAGCATCAAAACACCGGTTCAGACCGATCGCAATGACCGCCCTTACCACAATCATTGGTATGATCCCATTAACCTTTAGTAAATCCAACGATATGGGGATGAGCTACAACAGCTTTGGCCTTACTCTCATTGGCGGCATGATCTCGGGCACACTGCTAACCTTGCTCGTCGTTCCTGTGTTTTACGCACTGATAGACGACGCCCAACTAGCCGTCAGAAACACTTTGGCAAGCGTAATTAACCCGCAAAGCTAAACGCAGTCGATTAGTCAAACTGGCCTACTTAAGGTTGAGTATTGACGAGTTGTTTCCGAAGTCGTTTCAACTCGACTAACCGCTCGACAGTGGGCGGGTGGCTGTTCATGAACTTTAGCCAATGCGAGCCTGAATCCTCTTGCTCTGCAAAAAGTTTCTCAAAAAAATCGAGATAGCCGTCGGCATCCCCGTAACGGGAATATGCCAGCCGAAAACCAAATGCATCCGCCTGACGCTCGTTCAGTCTCGAGTGCTCCAACTCGGCCAGTGTCAAGGTGCCGGAAACTGCATCACCAGTGCTAGATCCAAAGAGAAAATTAAACACGAGCTTGACCAACAGTTTACGGCCGATGCCCTGAAGTGTATGACGATGCTGATGGTGTCCCAGTTCATGGCCAAGAACAAACGCCAGCGCCGTCTGGTTAGTCACCATGTTGAGCAAACCGCGAGTGATGATTACACCGCCACCCGGCACGGCAAACGCATTGGGCATGGTTTCATCCAAGTACTCCAGATGATACGGTAGCGGTCGCAAATTGCTGCTTCGTATAAGTTGATTGAATGTTTTTTCCGCCAACTTAAACTCAGGCGGTGCAGAATCAGTTTGCAAAAACGTCACAACAGCGGGACCGAAGATACTGGCCTCTGTCTTCTCACTAACTCGCATCGCGACAAAGTCGGCAACGAACCCCATCAAGATATAAATAATCGCCATCACGACGACCACACTGACGAGATTCTTTAACTTGTCGCTTGGGGATTCCCTCCCGCTGGAATTGTCTGCGGTCCTCTCGAGACTTCTCTGAACAAACTTCATCCGGCTGGACGCTGGAAACGTACAGCAGTGGCATAGGCCACCACCTCCGCACAACCCACCGCCTTGCCCCCCCCCTTTGAAATGCTGGATGTTTCCAATCGACAGTTGAGAAACATGCTAGCGTCCGGCGCAGACTCCTTCATGCGCAAAATGGCCTCGCGCCGACCGCGGTCAATAATCGACGAATAGCTCTTCATCTCCCCTCCAAAAAATTGGCGGAATGCAGAAAGGAACCGCTTAAAATGATCGATGGAAACTACGACACTGCCCACGACAAGTTCCGCAGAAGCGACCGCCGGCAAGTCGGGAACCTGTCGTCCTGATATGGTCGGGATGCCGACCCATTGTTCTTCGCGGTTGCGGATGCTCTTGTAATGGCGGCTCTCGGCGATTTTGCCAGTGATATAGGCCAGTAAAAGAATAAGAATCGGGATCCACACACCCGAAGTCTTTACAATAATCTCCATTCCTTGGGTCAATCCGCCTGATTCAGACTCCATGAGACAACTCCCTACTGACAGCGAACAGCCGTGCCGTACGCCAGCATCTCCGCTGCCCCTTGTGAAACCGAAGTGGTGGTAAAACGAACATTAATGATCGCGTTGGCGCCCAATTCCTCCGCCTGTTCAACCATGCGTTGTGTCGCTTGCTGACGAGCATCCTGCATCAATTCGGTGTAGCCTTTAAGTTCTCCGCCAACGATATTCTTCAAGCCGGCCATCAGATCGCGCCCAACGTGCTTTGCCCGAATTGTGCTGCCCTGTACGAGCCCATAATGAGCGGTGATGGTACTTCCTGGAATTGATTCTAGGTTAGTTAGTGTCATAGAAATCCTTACTTATGGCCGTAATTTCTAGTTGTCTCATAGACCTTGTCAATACAATTAAACTAAATTAAATCATCTGAAGATTGGCCAACTACGGATAGCCGATCTACTTTTTAACGGGACCAGAAGCTGACTTTGGTGCCGGTTTTTTGCCACGTTTTCCATCGAGGTTAGCATAGAGATCCTCCTTCGTGACCTTGGACGGTACGCCCTCTTTCGGCACCTTGGCCTTGGCCACCCAAAGGATGGCATTGAGCACGGTTTTGCGGAAATCATTGTTGCCCCAGTTCAGATGATTATGTCCACCAGTGAACCCGAAACCTCGGCCACCATCCTCACGTCGATACGCCCAGGCAACGTGTTGGGATTTCCCGGCAGCCACCGCCTTGCGAACAGCCGGATTGCCACTGTGGGCACCGTCACCGCGCTTCATGGTTTCCTTCGGCGCAACATCGCTGAGTATCGGGATTAGTTTGCCCTTGTTATCGCTGCGAAACCGCATATGAAAGTACCACTCGTCATTCGCCTTAAACGGCTTTACACCACGGGTAATCGGATGCTTCGGCAGCTTGTCGAAGTTTGCAACCCAATGAGGGTTTACGGACCAGTGCGTCTCGAAACAGCCGCCCTGCCAATCGAGGAACTCTTTGTTGCCCTTTTTGGTCGTCGGCTCGACGGCGTAATGGATGGTCAAGAAACCTGCGCCAGTTTTCATCAGTTTGCCGAGCTTCTTGAGGTTATTCCCCTGAAGCGCCGGATGGCGGCCACCGCCATCGGCATAGATCACCACGGCATCGGCGCCCTCGAAGATCGACTCGTCACTGGGCCAACCGTTGAGCTGTACCAATGGAGTGACTAACTTGGAGGCGCCTACCTTCAAGCACTTGGCCAGCAATTGAATCCCGGCATTATGCTCGTGGGAAAGCAGACCGTGGCTTTGTTTGCCGGCGATCATCACCACCTTTTTGGGTACTGCGATCACGCAAGTAAACAGCCCGAACGCACAAGCAATGGCAAATAAGTTTCTCATGGCTTAAAGCCCGTAGGGATCTATTTCGCGCCCTTCTTGGAACCACCGACCTTACGCTCACGCTTGGGCAGTTCCTTGAAGCGGATATTCTTGAATTGAACCGTCATCGGGGGGCCAGCATGCAACTGAAATGCGAGCATGCCTGAAGCACGGCGGGTCTTCTTGTCACGGTCTATCACTTGGGTGGTTTTCACGCCATTGATGTACTGTGTCAGGTTAAAGCCGCGAGCCACGATGCGGTAGCTGTTCCACTGCTCGTTCTTGATTGCCTTCGCCACGTCGGCATCCTTGGAAAATTCCTCGGCGGATTTCTTCAACTTGCCGTCGTCCCCCACGGTCAAAATGGTTTTCTTGCCACGCAGCGAAAGAACGCCGCGAAATGCTTCGCCGTAACAGATGCCGGAATAGGTCGGACCGGAATCGATGTCAGCCTGATAGCCACCAACGCGCCACTGGTCGGCGCCATTCTTCAACTTGAAACTACGGTACTGGATACCGCTATTGCCGCCAACAATCTTATAATCCAGCCGAAGGTCGAAGTCACCGGTCTTGCCACCATCCCATAAAATGAAGGTATTGCCCTTGGTCGGGTTTTCCTTGGTGGTCTTTCCAGTGATGGCTCCGTCTTGCACGCTCCAGAACTTCGGATCGCCGTTCCAACCTTCCAAGGTTTTACCGTCGAAAATCGACTTGAAACCCTTCTCGGCGGCAACTGCCTGGCCGACAAATGCAAACGCCGCAAGGCCCATTAATGTGATAATTTTTTTCATGATCATCTTAAAAAATCTTATGGCTTTTTAAACAAAAACGAGAGGAATCGACACATCATCTTCCCGCTGAATTCAGATTACTTAAATGCTTTTTTAAGGAACTTGAGGCCCTTCGTAGCGATCTCCTCGCGGGTCGGCTCCATCTTTCGCCAGATGGCCGCCGCCCTAGCGATCACCTTCACATCGGTCGTGAAAGACTCAATCACGATGTCTCCCTTGTACTTAATGGCCTTCAGCGCGGCGACGATCGGCTTCCACTCGATGTGGTCGTTGCCCGGCGTGCCACGATCGCTGCCACAGGCATGGAAGTGTCCAAGGTGCTTGCCCGCAGCTCGGATAGCTTTGGCCTGGTTTTTCTCCTCAATGTTCATGTGAAACGTGTCGAGATGCAGCTTGAGTGCAGGGCTGCCCACCGCCTTGATAAGCCGAAGGCCTTTTTCGCAAGTGTTCAAAAAGTCGGTCTCAAACCGGTTCAGAGGCTCGACACAAATTTGCACGCCATTTTTCTGAGCATATGCTGCAAGCACCTTGAGGTTTTTCACAACGAGATCGAACTCTTTCTTTTGATCTTTCGGTTCAACCGCGTCAGCCTTGCCAACCACGGAATACACGGGGCCGATCAACGACGGGCATCCGAGGTTGACCATGTGATCGATGAGAGCCTTGCAATACTTCATGGCCTCTCGTTGGTCCTTGGCCGAGCCGCGAAAATCTCGCCCCGGCCCCATGCAGGCACAGACCGAGCCACAAGACAGGCCGGCGCGGTCGAGCGCCTTTTTGACCTTTACCGAGTCGATGTGTTCCGGCGCCTCAATAGGCAGCTCGACGGTGTCGAACCCCCATTTTTTGAACTTGGAAAAGAGACGAGTACTCTGTGTCTTGAAAGGCGACACAAACAAGAAGGAATTAATGCCAAATCTCATGATAGAATTGCGTGCGTGAAAAACCTACGGAAACGCTGCCGCTGGTTCAATGCAGAAATCCGCGCTTGGCCAAGTTCAGCGCCAATTGAGATGATCCGGAAGACGGTTGAAATTCTTCGGCCCGTCAGCTGTAACAGCCACCATGTCTTCCACCCGAACGCCACCAAACTGGGCCGAGTACAGCCCCGGTTCCACTGTGAACACTTCGTTGGCAAGTATTTCGCCACCGCCATCAGACAGCAGGATCGGCTCATGAACGTCCAGCCCAATGCCGTGGCCTGTTCCGTGCCGCATCGAGGTAAACTCCTCCCCTGCCCCCTCTGGTGGCAGGCCCATGAAATAGCCGCTGTCGGTGATCGACTCCACAGTTGCCTGATGCACAGCATCGCCAGTGGTGCCTACCCGCAAAGCGGCGATGGCATGGGCCTTGGCCTTCACCACAGCTCCATGCATCTGCACTATCTCCAGCGAAGGCTCACCGTTCACCGCTGTGCGGGTGCAATCACCCCAGTAGCCGGTGGCGTTGACGCGCGGGAAAATATCAACAATAACCGGCAAACCGGTGCGCAGCGGACCGGTGCCATGATGATGGCAATCGGCCACATGCGGTACAGTCACCACGATTGAGTCGTAATGGTTTGAACAGTTTTTACCAATCAGAAAAGTGGTAATACGTTGGCGAATCAACTCGGAAGTCAACAACGTGTCACCGTTTCGAAGGATACCTTCTCCATCGGGAATCGCCGCACAAATGCTATGACAGGCAAACTCCATTGCCTCCTCAGTCAAAGCTTGTGCTTCTCGCAAATAAGCCAGTTCCTGCTCCGTCTTTGTGCGACGTTCGAGTACGGCCAGTTGTGGATCATATTCGACCTCCACCCCCGCCTCGCGCAGATGTGCCGCAAAGATCATCGGCAAGGTACCATCTGTTCGCACACGATCGATCCCATTTCGTCTGAGACACTCTGCACCAGCCTGCGCCAGCGCTGTATCGCGATCCCCAGCTAAGCCACATTCGGGCTCGTAATCAGCCGCACAACCGATCTCATCAGCCCGAGCGTTTTTTCGGGCGAGCCCCATCTCTATATCGCGCACTAGCAAGATGGAGTGGAAACCACCGTCAGGCTGGGGCAAACAGATATAAAACACAGCATCTCCAACCGAAAACTGGATGCGATGCCGCACATTCATATTAATAGCGGGCACACCACCCAAAACGAATGCAGATTGGCTATTCATCGACTTTTTTTGTTAACGGAAAAACCCACTATAAAAAACTTAGTCAATGCCTAGCTCCATCCATCTAAAAACAATATGCTAAATGGCGACAAAATAAGCTTATTTTATTTGCCTTCGAGCTTCTGTTTACTTGCATCTTTGTCCAAGTTTTTTTGAATCCAATTGGCTAAAGTACCGCTGCCATATCCGTAGTCACCGGGAAGCTTGCGGTAATCACGTGTCTGTATTGCCGGTGGATTACCCCAGTGTTGGGGAAAAGGCTTAAGAACAGCTTTGCCTCCAGGTTTCGGCCTGGTTTTGAGTTTGTCGGTGAGAAACCCAATAAGGGACTGTCTGCCACTCCTAATAATCAAGTTTGCACCTGTCTCCTTAGCTCGCTTTTTTAAAACTTCAACGAAAAGCTGACTGTGGACGCCCTTGTCCTCCCTACCAGGCGAGAAATGCATTGGCGGATCGTTCTTATCCATATTTCCAAGCATATCCATATGCTTACGCAGTTCATTAAAACGCTTCTCGCTGAAGCGAGCTTTTGAGGAATTCATCATACGCCAATAGGGTGTTTTTTCTTCAGGTAAACCAAGGATTTTCGGCCATTGAACGACATCAAATGTCGCCTGAACCATAAAACCGCCTGCTGCAATCAAGCGACTAGACTCACGACGTACTGGATCCTTTGCATTGGCATCAGCGATATCATCAACAGTCGCCAACCAAAGGCTGGCACTCGCGCCAGCCGATTCGCCGTATGACGCTACTCGAGTTTTATCCAGATTATATTTCTCTGCATTGTATCTCAAAAACTGCAATGCGCGTGCACAATCATCCATAATCTCATGCAACATCGCCTGATTCAGTAGTCGATATTCTACATCGGCATACGCTATGCCCAGAGCATTACACATGGCAGCAGTTCGGTTACGCGTTTTTTGACGAATGTCTCCGGTTACAAAACCTCCACCATGGAAATGCAACACCAACGGGGCAGGATCCTTGGTTTTGGGCAGCCACAGGTGCAACACCTGTCGCTCTTCCTTCCCGTAAGCAACCAACTTGTGATCCGCCTCCTTGGGTTGAATCGATTCCTTCGAATGCACCTGAGCAAGCGCATATACCAAGCTTAAACCAATGGTTGTAATTCGATAATTCATTAAAACTTCATGAAATCTGTAATAGATTTCAATTGCTGATGGCGATGATGGCACTAGCAATAAAAACAATCCAACAAATCAGACAGAATGTAGCAAAAATCGCACAATGAAAACCAAGGTCGCGTCGAACAGCAAACCCGTATATCGCCGGGGTCAATGGGGGAAAGAAAATATTCAGGCAACCCCAAAGAGTGCTTCCACGAAAACCGACCACGATGCCCCAAATCCAAACTGAAATTTGTACTAACATGACCGAAAAAAATGCTATAGACC
>CETG01190445.1_pt1 | contig 20381 bp, 12 predicted proteins | sample 361471 | NCBI WGS metagenome assembly CETG01 (sample SAMEA2622696, study PRJEB7988) | marine metagenome | isolation source: saline water (ENVO:00002010), including | reverse complement strand
AACATTGTATCTGGATAAGCGTCTATTTCAATTTCTGTTGTATCTCCAATAGTGATATTAACGACATCATTTTCATTTACATCAACCTCAACTTCCATTCTACTTAAATCTGCTATCGTCATTAAAACACCAGGATTAAACATTCCTCCAACAGCCATTTCTCCTTCTTCCTTTGTAATACTTGTAACAATCCCAAATTTGGGTGCAGTTAAGCGTGTTTTTGAAAGCTCATCTTCAGCAGATAATAAATTTGCATTTGCCTGCTCTGCCTGGCTAAGTGCAATCTGGAAAGATGCTTCTACTTGCTCTTGTTCTTGCTGTGATATAAGCTTCTTGGAGAATAGAGACTTAGTACGATCCATCTGCGCTTTTACTTTTTTAAGATTTGCTTCCGATGATTTAACTTGGGAAAGTGCATTATTATAGCGAGGTCTAATTTGTTTTTCATCAATACTGATCAAGTGCTGACCTGGTTCTACAGTATCTCCTTCCATAACAGTAATCTCTGTTATCCAACCAGTAATTGTGGAGGTTATTTGAACTGATTCCTCAGGCTGAATTTTTCCGCTCGCATTTATTTTTTGCACGATTTTTCTTAATTCAACTTTTTCAGCATCAACAAAGGTTATATCATCAGACCCTGATTTTGTCATAAAAAACCAAACTATTAAAATCAAAATAATTAATGCAGGAATCCAAACTTTTTTCTTTTTTAGTATTTTAAACATATTATTTTCTTCTATTGGTATTTGCCATCCAAAACACCTAGTAGCGCATTTAAACTCGCCTCCTGAATTCTGGCATCATGAATGATATTAATAAGAGATGATTTTGAACGCATTAGAGATACCTGTGCATCTAACACTTCTAATATTGTAGCAGATCCAAGACTATACCGTTCTGTGACAAGCTTTAAGTCTTCCTCAGCGGATAAAACAATTTCCTGATTAATGGGAATTATTTCCGTATAATTTGTCAAAGTTTCACGAATTAATTCTGCCTGGACACGTAAATCATTTAAAAGAGTAATATAAGAATATTCAGATTGCTGCTTAGATAGCAAGGTCTGTTGGTGTTGAATTGATAAACTATTACCAGAATAAATAGGGATGCTAAAAGATAAATTAAATCCCAAAGACCAATCATCCTGAAAAGAATCAATTAATTTTTCCGAATTTTCACCATTTGCTGAGTAATTAATAGAAGTGTTTATAAGTGGCATCCTTAGACCTTTGGCTAGCTTAATAGATAAGTCTCGAACTTTAATCTGTTGTTTTGAAATAGCTATAGAAGGATTCTTATCCTTTAAAAATTTTAAAATTTCAGTTTTTGTAGGTATTGTTGGGGCAACCCATTTGTCATCCATAGCAGTGATTTTTTGTCCAAAGTCTTGCAAGCCCATATCATTGAATAAGACTCTTCTATTGTTCTCATAATTAACCTTTTTATTAAGCGCATCAACGCGAGCCTGACCGTACGCTACATTTGCTTTTAAAAGATCGGTTTTTTTAACTACACCTAGTTCAAATTGTTTTTCTACGAGAGAAACCTGACCCTTGGACATTTCTAAGTTTTTTTCTGCCACATCATATAATTTTTGAGCTTGCAAAAGATTGTAATAGGATTGAATTACTTTTTGAATGACATTTGTCTTTATTAATCTTTCATTAAAATGTGCTATGTCTAAATTGACTCGTGCCTGTTGTATTTGAACCTTTGACCTACCGCCATCATACACTAACTGATTTAATGATAAACCTGCCGATAAATTATTAAAGCTACTTGAGACTGAAGTATCTGAAGGTATCTGTGGATCCAAAAAATTAAAATCTGTAAGACTGCTAAAATCATATGAAATAGCTTGTCTTTCAGGAAAACGATTTTGCGCTACTCCACTTATTGCTTGTATAGAAGGTAAGATTCCACTGTAAGAAGCTTTTACAGCTTTTTCAGCTGATGCTACCTCAAGGGTTGCAGAAAGAATTGTTTTCTTCTGACCTAATGCAGTTTGGATACAATCATTTAAGCTATAATCTTGTCCAAATAAATATTGAAATAAAATAAAAATTATAAAAACAATATTTTTCATCAACTGTATACAATATATTTATTGGGAAGTTTCATTGATCCTTAATAAGACTTTAATTAAACAAAAATTTAGTTGGGTTTTTCTAGGAAATTTTCTTTTATTTTATTCAAATATTCTAACGCATCTTCATAATTATTTTGAATATCTCCATTTAAAATAGCTTCTTCAATATTTTTCTTAATTTGACCAATACTAGGCCCTTCACCAATACCACAAATTTCCATAATCTTATTACCTCTAACGGGTGATTGAAAAGCTTTCATAGAATCTTTTTCTAATACACTATTCATTTTTTGTTCTACATTTTCAAAGTTTTTTAAATACTTTTTTACTCGTTTTGAATTTTTTGTAGTTATATCAGCTCGACAAAGAATCATCAAATCATCTAAATCCTCACCAGCGGCAACCATTAATCGCCTTACTGCGGAATCAGTTACAATATCTTTTACAAGAGCAATAGGACGCAAATGTAACAACGTAAGTTTTTTTAAATAAAATTTTAATGCATTTGGAAGCTTCATTCTCACTGCAATTTTATCAATCATCTTCTCTCCGACAGCATCATGCCCATGAAAAGTATATCCTTTATTTTTATCAATTCTTCTAGTCTGCGGTTTAGCAATATCATGCACTAATGCAGCAAAACGAATTTCCATTTTTTTAGTTAATCTAGCAGCATTATCTACCACTTGTAGTGTGTGTGTAAATATATCTTTATGATGCCATTCAGAGGTCTGATCCATTCCATACATAATATCAATTTCTGGGAATATATATTTAAGCAATCCTGATTTTTGCAATATAATAATACCAATTGATGGTTTGTTTGTTTTTAATATTTTTATAAACTCATCTCGTATCCGTTCACTTGATACAATTTCAATTCTATGAGAAGTTCTTTTTATAGAATCAAGCAAAGATTGTTCTATTTTAAAATCGAGTTTAGAAGAAAAATAAGCTGCTCGCATCATCCTCAGAGGATCTTCTGAAAAGGTTTCATCTGGATCTAATGGGGTTTTAATAATCTTTTTATTAATATCAATTTTCCCATTAAATAAATCAGTTAAATTCCCAAAATATGTAGGATGGATATCCATTGCCATAGCATTTATTGTAAAATCTCTGCGACATAAATCTCCTTTTAAATCTGTATAAACAACTTTTGTTGGCTTTCTTGAATCATTCAAATATGATTCAGTCCGAGCACTTGCTATCTCAACATTTATATTTTTATTTGGAATAATTGCAGTCCCAAATTTTGGAAATGGAACAATCTTTTTTTGTCCTAGTTTTAACGCTAATTTTTTTGCAAAACCAATACCATCCCCTACTACCATAATATCAATATCATTTATATTATTATCCATTAACAGATCACGTACAAAACCTCCAACTACATATATATCAATATTTTCTTTTTTACCTAATTCCCCTGCAATAAATAAAATTGACTTAACAGATTTATATTTATCTAAATCAAGTAAATATTTTATGTTTTCCATACTCTAAATTACTTTTATACATTAAAAACAAACACCTTGTAAAGTAAAAACGTTTTGTTCAATTTCTTATCATGTTAAAAATCACCACATCCTTCATAATCACAATTATTTATACCAATATTCTTTTCGGTCAATTTCTTTCAGTTGATGTTACATTAGATGATCGACTATTAAGAAGCGATGAAAAGCATGAACTGATAAATTTAAAAAATGACATAACTAATTTTTTTGTAAATACAACCTGGGATGATCGCTATAATGATTTAGATATTAAATTATATGTACAAATAATATTTGAAGGTGTTACCCAAAAAGGTAGTGAAACAATTTATAACTGTCAGGCACTGTTTTCAAATGGACAAGATTTAAGATATTTTGATAAAAGTGTTCAGTTCTATTATAACTCTGGAAGTAGCCTATATTATGACCCTGTACTTTTTGAACCAGTTACTGGATTTTTAGCATACTATGCTTATTTAATTTTAGCTGGAGAAATAGACACATATGAATTCAATGGTGGGAATGAATCTCTAGAGCTTGCTCGCGATATAGCTCTAAGAGGATCATCTTCAGATTATAAAAAAGGATGGGGATTTCGAATCACACTTGTTGATAATCTTAATCGCAATATGGGTCTTCGCAAAGCTCGGCTTGCATGGTATATATCTTTAGATTTATTTAAAGATGGGAATGTGGATGAAGTCCTTAAAGAATTAAATATCATGCTAGATGGACTTGAACAATCTTTCCAAGATATTGGTAGAGATAGTCATACACAATTTTTTTTAAAAATTCATTCTGAAGAAATTACACACCTATTAGAGATGCTCGGTCAACGAGAATTATTAGAAGATATGAAAAACTTAGACCCAGATAGAAGAGATGTATATCAAGAATCAATAGACTCTATCTCTAAATAAGTTTTTTTACCTTTTATATAATAATTATAAACAATAGAATTTTTAAAAAAATTCTTAAAAAGATTGTTATCTTTTTCCTTACGTATCATTTTAAATCTAGAACGCTTTTTTAAAATAATATGTGGATGAAATGCTATCCAACATAATGATCTGATAATTGCAGAAGCATGATTCCAATCAAACTTAAAAATAGAATAAAAAAAAGCAACATACTCTAAGATTATTCTAACTGTACCTATTAAAATAGTATTTATAAAAGAATAATTACCAAAAAGCATTAGCAAAGAGTTACGATGGTTAAGGTAATATTTTTTATGACTATGCATTGGCATTGATAATGCATTCTTATGGTATACTATTGATTTAGGAGCAACCCATATCTGAAATCCCATTGCCCGTAAACGCCAACACAAGTCTATCTCTTCCATATGTGAAAAAAATACTTCATCAAACTTGCCAGCTTTAAGGAATAACTCTTTTCTAATTAAAAAAGCTGTTCCTGATGCCCAAAAACACTGCCTAGAATCATTATATTGGCCAAGATCAATTTCTTGATTTAAAAAAATTCTTCCACGAGCAAAAGGGAAACAAAACACATCCATATGTCCTCCAGATCCTCCTGCATAATCAAAAATATTTTTATTAAAATAATTTAAAACTTTAGGTTGAGCGGCCGCGATATTTTTATTTGTTTCAACAAGATTGATAAGATATTTTATCCATTCAGGATCTTGTATTGTATCATTATTGAGAAAAATAATAAACTCACCATTAGCATAATCAGCACCGCGATTACAACCTCCTGCATAGCCATAATTTTTATCATTTTCTATTAATATAATTTGAGGGTATTCTTCTTTTATCCAATCCTGACTACCATCAGTAGAAGCATTATCAACTACTATAATTTCATAAGAGTCAAACTGTGTTTTTAAAATTGATTTAATACATTCTGAGAGTGTTTCAATACCATTCCAATGCGGAATAATAATTGAAACTTTCACATCATATTTAGCCAAATTTTATTCGCCGGAGCGAACCTCTTCCAATATTTTTTTAGCATTCCCATCACTTGGGTTACGATTAACCCATTCAGATAATATAATTTCAGCATCCGTTAATTGATTATTTTCTCTGTAAATATAAACTAAAGAAGAAATTATTTCAGGATATGCTTTTTGCCATCTTGACCATTCACCTTTTTTTACAGTTTCTTTACTAAATCCACGCACACTTACCATACTCTCTTTCCTTAAATAATCACCACGCATATCTTCAAGAATATTAATAGCTTTTTCAGTATCACCTAATTCTTTATAAAATGTGTTTGCATATTCAACTCTATTTAGAGGCCGGCCATTAATACGACTTACTAAATTTTCAAGTATCTTTCGCATAGCGCCTGTATCTTCAAGATCACCATAAATCCTAGCAACCTGATAATGTAAATCTTCAGATTGAATTGGAATGACATTCGAAGGAATATTTTTTTCCATTTTATCTAAAACTTGAATTATCTTATTTTTTAAATCATTTAAATCTGAATCAGACCTATTTTTTTTCTTTTTATCTTTTCTCTGATACTCCATATAATAGGTTACAGCTAATTGCATATAGGCACTACGATAGTTCTGGAGTAATCGTTTTGTCTGTTTATTATAAAATATTTTTTCATTTCCCAAATTGCGAAACATATAGCCAGGCTGATAATCTCTTGACCAATTTATATAGCCATTGTCTTGTTCTAGTTTATCTTGTTTTATTTCTTTATTATAATCATAAAATTCGTCATGATCAAAATTAATTGACCAATCTTTTTCACCAATATCAGTCATAAGATTTGCAAACATTTTTTCTGTATCCACAGGTTTTGTTTTATGACTTTTCAATTGAAAAGTAAGACCCTGCATATCTAAATATTGATCTAGCCCAATTCGATTCTGTTGAGAAACAGTTACAGCAAAATATATTGGGACTCTCCAAGCAGCATCATCAATAATTTTCATAATCATCATATCTTGAACTCGCAATGCTTGTCCCGCATATGTTGGCTTCATCTCCCACTCTATATATCCTTCTTTATTTTCTGGGTCATTATACACAGGAACTTGAACTGTTCTTGTTTTCCATTGCTGAAGAGTAGATGTAAGCTTATCAATTTGAGGATCACTCAGATTTATAAATTTGGTTTGCTTAGGTCTTTTATCTCTCCACTGTTTTATATACCATGGAGTATTTAACAAACTTAAATTTACAACCGCCACATCCGTCCTTACTTTTTCGACCTCTTGTAAATACCACAATGGAAATGTATCATTATCACCATTAGTAAAAATAATTCCATTTGGTCCACAGGACTGAAGGATATTATAACTATAGTCCCATGCCACAAAATTCCCTGATCTATCATGTGAATGATAATTAGCTCTAGCCATTACAGTTGGCACAAAAACAATTTGCAAAACTAAAGCTATAATAATTAGTCTTTTACTTAAGTCTTTATTTTCTAAACTTTTACTAATCCATTCACTAATTGCAGCAGTACCTGCACCTATCCAAATAGAAAAAGCAAAAAAGCTACCAACATATGAGTAATCTCTTTCTCTTGGTTGGGGATTATCTTGGTTAAGGTATAATATTATTGCATATCCAGTCATTATAAATAACGCCATTACAGAGAATGCCATTTTTTCATCACGGTATCCATGATACAACATACCTATTACTCCAAGAATAAATGCAAGTGGCAAACCAAATTGCGTTATATCAATTCCATCTTCTCTGTTATTTGCCCCCATTGATATTACTCCTGATTCTGCGGATGGACCACGACCAGCGAACTGCCATAAAAAATAACGATTATACATTTTCCGAACTTGGTAATCCCAAAAGAAAGCCCATTGTTTTCCTGCTTGATGGCTTCTATAATCACTTTCTTGCTTAGGTGAAAATTTTCTTCCTGGCCCCTCTGGATAACCTACTACTTCATGTATCGGTTTAATACCTTTAAAACGACGAGGGAAAAGACCAACATCTCCATACTGTTCTCGCTCTAAATAGGAAATAAATGCTTCAACGGTTTCAGGGTCATTTTCATCAATGCCAGGGTCTTGATTAGACCTAATAAATATTAATGCATAAGTTGAATAACCAATGAGTACTAAAACCAAAGATGTTAATAAAACTGACATCAACTGCTTTTGATTTATAATAGCCCAGACCATCCCCGCAAAAACCGCAATAATTAATAAACCTGTTGACAGCACTCCAATAGAATCAGCTATTTTAGGCATTCCTTTTATGATTACATTATGAATTATAAAAAAAACAAGTCCTGTAAGAACAACCATAATTCCAAAAGAAATCCACTCAAAATTATATTTTCTAAAATAAATTATTAAAGCTACAAAAGGCAATGTAAGCAAATTAAGCAAATGCAAACCCGTCGCAAGGCCTATCATATATGCAATTATTAATATATATCTCTCATGACCTCTATTATCTGCTTTTTCACTCCAAATCAATATAAGCCAAACAACTATTGCCGTAAAAAATGTGCTAAAAGCATAGACTTCCGCCTCAACGGCATTAAACCAATGGCTATCAGTAAAAGCAAATGTCAATGACCCTACAACTCCAGCGCCAAATGATATCAATGCATCAGTAGTGGATTCAATTTTTCCACGCCAATGATTCACCACCTTAACAATAATTAGATATAAAAACATTACAGCAAATGCACTTACTAATGGAGACATAAGATTTACTCGAAATGCTATATCTTCACTAATAGGCAACATAGATGCTATCCGCCCTAATAATAAAAACAGAGGACTTCCTGGTGGATGAGGTACTCCAAGAGTATATGAAACAGCAATAAATTCACCGCAATCCCAATAGGAGACAGTAGGCGCCATCGTATCAAAGTAAACAATGAAAGATATTAAAAAAGTTATCCCAGCAAAAACTCGATTGATAGAAATATAATTTGGATGAATCATTTTATTTTTTTCTTTTTATTTATTCAATTTTCTAAAGAAGAATTAATATTATCTACAGAGTTTTTTACCTCAATAAAATTCATCTTTAATTCACTAACGGTATTAATGAGCATTTGTTCCTCATAATCTGTTAAATTATTCTTTGTTTTTCTTTGTAACATATTCAATAAATCCATGTAATACTTAGCCTGGTCAAGATTAATATCTGTTTTATTTGTTACAGGATTTTTCATCTTCCCCATTGAAATACTTGCACTAGATCTAAAGGTATCAACAATATAAGAAAATAAATTTTCATCTTTATCTAAAAAAGTTTTTGCCATAATCATTAAAAGTTATTTATCTAAAATCACAAACCGGCAAATTTAGTTCTATCAGTATCTATAGAAAACGAGTATTAATTAAATTAATTTTAAATTTTTTATCTGATCTGCGTAATTATTTTTAAATATTTTCCTAATCTCTTTATTTGATTGACTTTGAAGATTTGGATCTGCTTTAACTAAGTCAAATGCAAATTGTCTAGCTTCTCGAATTATTTCTCCATCTGTGGCTAGATTTGCTATCTTATATTGAACAAAACCAGATTGCCTTAAACCAAAAAACTCTCCTGGACCCCTAAGCTGTAAATCTGCGTCAGCAATTTCAAATCCATCATTTGTTTGCTCCATTATTGCAAGTCGTGTTTGAGAAACATCAGTAATATTTCTCTTAACTAATATACAATAACTCTTTTCGGATCCTCTCCCCACTCTACCTCTTAATTGGTGTAACTGAGTTAACCCAAATCTTTCGGCATGCTCTACAAGCATAATAGTTGCATTAGGAATATCAAGACCAACTTCAACTACAGTGGTAGATACAAGAATTTTTATTTTATTATCCTTAAACTGTCGAATAATATTTTCTTTCTCATTAGTTTTCATTTTACCATGCAAAAGTCCAACATGAATATTTAAAAAATGAGAATTTGATAATATCTCATATGCTTCTACTGATGCTGCCAGATCAGACTTTTCTGATTCTTCTACTAATGGATACACAATAATACATTGTTTCCCTAATGATATTTTGTCTTTTATAAAATCATAAACTTTTTTCATTCTCATTGGGTCTACTACTTTTGTCTTAACAGGCAATCTATTAGAAGGTAATTCATCAATTATAGATAAATCCATATCCCCATGATAAGTTATAGCGAGGGTTCTAGGGATAGGTGTTGCTGTCATAGACATTAAATGTGGATTAAAACCTTTTTTTAAAATCTGGGCGCGCTGATTTACACCAAAACGGTGTTGTTCATCAATGATCACCAATCCTAAATTTTTAAAATTCACATCCTTCTGAATTAACGCATGGGTACCAATTACCGCCGATACTCTTCCCGTTTTCAATCCATTTAGAATCGGTTCTCTTTCAATTTTTTTCATTTTTCCCACTAAAAGAGAACAAACAATATTAACTTTATCAAATTCACTTTTAAATGATAAAAAATGTTGAACAGCTAATATTTCTGTCGGCACCAAAACCGCCACTTGCACATTATTACCAATAGCTAATGCCGCAATTAAAATTGCGATTACAGTTTTTCCACAACCTACATCACCTTGGATCAACCGATTCATGGGTCGCGAAAATTTTAAATCTTTATGAATGTCTTGAATTACTCTTTTTTGAGCATTTGTTAATTCAAAATCGAGACTTTTAGAAATCTTTTTAAAATATGGACCAATATCAGATAAGGCCTTTGTTCCATTAGATTTGATTTCATTTTTTTTTAGCGCAACAAGTAATTGTAAAAAAAAGTGCTCATCAAACTTTAACCTTCTGATAGCCAAATCTAACTCACCAATATTTTCCGAAAAATGAATAAGATTTAAAGCTTTTTCTAGAGGAATTAAATTTAATTTATTTAATGCTAATTGAGAAAATATTTCAGGAATTAATAACTTAGATTCAAGAACCTTCTTTATAATACTCCTTAATCTCCGTTGTTCTAAGCCCACAGAATGGAATTCTTTTGTTAACGGATAAATAGGTATCACCCCTCCCAATATACTAACATCATCAGTATCATCTAATATTTCAAATTCAGGATGGGTAATAGTAAAGCCCTTATACCAATCAACTTTACCAAAAATTGCTAATCTTTGGCCTTTCTTAATCATATTTTTTATATAACGTACACCATTAAACCAAGACAATGTCAATAAACCAGTTCCATCTGAAACTATTACCTGAAAAATTTTACCTCGACGTATAGATCTTTCTCCATAAGTCTCTACTGAAGCAATTATATTTACAATATTTCCTTTTTCTAATTTTTTTATTGCGGTTAATACTGTTCGATCTAAGTGTCTTCTGGGGAAATAATATAGAATATCACTTACAGTGAAAAGACCTTGCTCATTTAAAACCTTCTCCCTTGCAGGTCCCAAACCTTTAACAATGGAAAGAGGGGAAGAAAGCTCCAATGTTTTATACCTTTAGTGGATTATTTCCACTCTTTTCGATAAGTATAATAAACGCTTTTTGTCTCACTTGCCTGGACTTTAAAAACAAAATGAATTGTGGAGGCATCTTTCTTTTGATAATTTAAAGAAGGATCTTTAATTATCCAGTCTCCATTAATATGTTCAACAAGCAATATCTCAACTTCTTCATTTCTTGCATTGGTAACCTTAATCTCAATAACGGCCTCTTCACTTTTTCTTTGCCTATCATAATTAAGAACTTTTCGATTACCAACTACATCAAAAGCTCTTCCTGAAATTAAAGTAGTAGACCTTCCTTTTGGAACTTGACCCATTCTATCTGCACCTATATACTCTAGACCTGTTGATCCAGTAGAGGAATAAATTTCTACTTTCCCCCCAGGCAAGGAAATTCCAAGACCATTTGATTCTGTGTTTTGCATCGTAAGCTGAACTTCTAAAGGCTCTTCTTTTTGTCTTCTTTCACTATTTTCAAAAACATATTTTTTATTATAACCAACTTCTAATGGTCCATACATCCTTACTGTTATACTCTCTTTCGCCCCAAGATTATGTTTATCATTTAAAGAATAAATATGATAATCTCCCAATTCATTCTTATCCATATTTTGCATTGCATCATTCTGCATAGACATTTTTAAGGGTCTATTTACTGAATCAGGCTTTGGCCGTCTAGTATTAATCTTATTTAAATTACCTTCAACTAATTGCAAACTGACATTTTCAAAATCCATATTAGAACTATTTGAAATAACTGCCTCAGCGATTAATTCACCTTTCTCTTCATTTAACATTTTTAATCGATAAACTGTAGTCCATAAAAAATTACTAGATTTATATACCAGTTCACCAGATACATCACTATTCCCTTTAGATTTTAATTTCCATGAAAGATACGGATTAAAAGTTGGATTTTCTTTTTGAGATTTAGTGCCAAGAGATTGAATTTCACTTCTATTAAAAGAAATTATTCCTGCGGATTGCCGCGATAATGTAATAGACTCTTTAGTAATTTCTAAAAGGGTACCTTTTATAAGCTTTCCGTCTCTGGGCTTTACCTGGATTTGTTTACCACGCAGTCCATTAAAATACTCAGCCCCCGAAAAAACATCATCATTAAAACGTTGAGAAACAATATCAGCTCCAGAAAGATTTAAGAATGGTGTATCACGATCAATACCATTAGGAAGCTTATTCCATGTTATATAGTTATATCCAGGTTTTGTTGTCCAACCCACTGGCTGTTTCACTAGGGCAGTCCCATCTTTATAAATTGTAAGAGTAGCATTTTGAGATTGAGCGCAAAGAAAAATGATAAATAAAAATGAGATGTAAATTATTTTCATTGAATCATCTCCATATTTTTAGTGATTTTTTTGAATTCTTCATTCAACTTTTCTTTATTAGATCGTTCTCTTTCGACAACAGATTCTGGAGCTCTTTTTAAAAAATTTTCATTGGATAATTTTGAATCGATACTTGATAATAATCTATTAATATCTATAATTCTTTTTTCCATCCTAGTTTTTTCCTCTTCCAAATTTACTAAACCTCCAAGTGGAATATACAACTCCATACCACCCGATATTATTGTTGCAGATTGTGTTGGCTTATCAATAGCCGAACCCATTGAAACCTCATCAATTCTTCCTAAAGATTTAAGTAAATCTATATGATTATTCAAAAACACTTGTTCATTATCTTTGCATTGTATTACTAAATCTGAATACTTCGATGGAGCCACATTCATCCGACTTCGAACAGATCTAATGGCTATTATAATATCTTTTAAAATACCCATATTTTTTTCAGCAACCATATTTTCACAACCGCCAGTTTTTTTCCACTCAGAAATAATAATGTCACTTGAATCTTTATTTCTAAAATAAGACCAAAGTTCTTCTGTAATAAAAGGTGAAAATGGATGCAATAATATTAAAACCGTACGAACACACTCAAGCGAAATTGATCTTGCCATATCAGCCTTTTTATCATCATTACCATAAAATCGAGTTTTTGCTATTTCTACATACCAATCACAAAAATCATTCCATGTAAAATCATATAAAGATTTAGCAGCTTCATTAAAATGAAACCTGTCTAAATGGTTATTGTAATCATTAATCGTCTTTGAGAGCCTGCTCAAAATCCATTGCTCAGGTAGGTCTATATTTTTATGATCTAATTCCACATTAGGAAAATCTTGGTCAGGCATATTCATCTGCAAAAATCTACAAGCATTCCAAAGTTTGTTCATAAAATTTCGCCCAATTTCAAGCCTTTCTTTTGAAAAAAGTACATCTAAGCCTTGTGGCGCCATTAACATAACTCCAAAACGAACAGCATCAGTTCCATATTCATCAAACAAATCAAGTGGATTAGGAGAATTGCCAAGAGATTTGCTTAATTTTTTTCCAGTCTCATCTCTAAGGATAGAGGTGAAATAAACATCTTTAAATGGTAATTCGCCCATAAATTCATATCCTGACATTATCATTCTAGCTACCCAAAAAAATATGATGTCTGGTCCAGTAACTAAAGTATTAGTAGGGTAAAACTTTTCCAAACTTTCATCCGTATTAGGCCAGGAATGCACCCCCATTGGCCAGAGCCAGGAACTTGCCCAAGTATCAAGAACATCTTTATCACGAATCCAATTTTCAGAATCATTTGGCTCATCAATAGAAACATGTATTTTTGTTTTATCATCTTTGTGATACCAAACAGGTATTTGATGCCCCCACAATAACTGACGACTAATACACCAATCTTTGATATTTGACATCCAATGATTATAGGTTTTAGTCCAATGCTTCGGATGAAAGTTAATTTTTCCATTGCTTACCGCATCTATAGCTGGCTTTATAAGCTCATCCATTTTCATGAACCATTGCTCAGACATATAAAATTCAATAGGCACTTGACCTCGTTCTGAGTATCCTACTTTTGTTTGATAATCTTCTTTTTTCTCTAAGAGACCATTTAATTCAAAATCTTTTACAATCGCTTTGCGAGCTTGCTCACGTGACATCCCTACATATTTTTCTGGCACATTCGAATTCATTGAAGCATCTTCTTTCATAATATTTATAAACTCAAGGTTATGCCTTTCACCAATTAAAAAATCATTTGGATCATGCGCAGGAGTAATCTTAACACACCCTGTACCAAATTCAGGATCAACATATTTATCTGCGATAATAGGAATCTCTCTTTTAACAAAAGGAAGGATAATATTCTCTCCTATCAAATGCTGATATCTATCATCATCGGGATTAATTGCTACAGCAGTATCTCCAAGCATCGTTTCGGGCCTTGTCGTAACTACAACTACATATTCATTTGAATTTTTTATTGGATAACGAAAATACCAAAGAGAACCATTTTTTTCTTTGTGAATTACCTCTTCATCACTAATCGCCGATTTAGAAATAGGACACCAATTAACTAACCTATAACCTTTATAGATAAAACCTTTTTCATATAATTTAACAAAAGCAGTTAACACCGCTTGATTATAATCATCATCCATCGTAAAAATTTCTTTATCCCAATCGCATGAACAACCAAGCCTTTTAAGTTGCTCAATAATAATACCACCATATTTTTCTTTCCAGTCCCAGGCATGTTCTAAAAATTCTTCTCGAGATAAATCTTTTTTATTAATCCCTTTGCCCTGAAGCATTTCAACAACTTTCGTTTCAGTTGCAATAGAAGCATGATCTGTGCCTGGGATCCAACACGCTTCTTTTCCCTCCATCCTTGCTTTTCGAATTAAAATATCTTGTATTGTATTATTCAAAACATGACCCACCGTTAACATACCAGTTACATTTGGAGGCGGGATAACAATCGTATAGGCCTCTTTGCTTGATTTTGAATCTGCAGAAAAATAATCTTTAGAAAGCCAATGCTTATACCATTTTTTTTCAACTGGTTCAGGATTATAGGTCTTTTCTAATTTTTGTCTAGACATATTTATTAAGTATTAAATAAGATATCATGTTGAAATATTGGTCAATATTTTACAACATTTCAAATGTTCATACATTCGAAAGATCATTAATAATAAAAACTATCGCAAATAGAATATTTTCTTAGATGTTTCGTAATATTGAATAACCAGTGCATAGGATATAATTTATGTTTCTATCATCACATGGACAGATCTTAAGCGATCTTAATTTCTGGATACTTTTTATTCCTGCAATATTTATTCTATCGCATATCACACTTTTATTAATTATTATTCCCCAATGGCTTATAAATGGTTATTTCGATCCAAAAGAAAGAAAAGAAAAAAGATATAGAGAACTGGAGTCTATTGCGAATGATCTGGATTTAGATAATAGAACGGTAGCGCCACAAAAAAATTTAAATTTTTTTTCTTGGTTAGTTTACCAAAAAAAAGTTAGAGATTATTACACCCCCTATGCAAATGATATTGGGAAACTAGAAAATGATATATGGAACTCTGATAAAAAAATAAAACCTGACTCAATCCTAAGGTGTTTCTATGGAGCAATTTTTTCAAGACAAACCCTAATAAATATTTTATGCACTAAAGATTCCGTTAAGCCATATATAATGATTGGAACGCAACGAATCCCAAAAGGAAAAAATAATTCCACCTACTATCGTGTTATTCATTTTAAATCAGATACTCTTAACTTTCCAAAATGCAGCGTTGACCCAATACATGAATGGATAGACAGCATATCCCCTAACCCCGATGATATTAATTTTATTTCTGATGAAGAATTTTCAAAAAAATTTGATTTAGCTGGAGAAGACCAAGCAAAAATTAGAGCACTATTTAACAAAAATATTCGTAAACAAATAATTAAAAATCCTAATTGGACATGGAAATTTGATAATAATTCAATTTTAATAAAATATAGGATTATTAATCACAACATAAAGGATATGAATGATATAAAACACTCTTTTAAGGAATTGTCTTTACTACACAATAAACTGAATAAAACGAATACTAATGCACTTCCCTCAAAAGATGAAATAGAATCAGATACACCAAAAGAGATTATAGATAAAAAATTATATAATAAACGAATGACTACCTTTGGATTTTTAATAGGCTGTGGTACTCTATTAACTTTATTTGCATTATTTTTACTGTTTGTGTTTTTTGTTAGAATTGATTTTAGATTTCTCATACAGGGTATTTTTTGTATGTTTATTGGATTCCCCTTGTTGCTTTACGCTAAGTCTGAATGGAAACGAAACAAAAAACTAAAAACAGATGGGAAGGTTACTAAAAATTAAAATACTAACATTTTTTTTATTTAGAGTTGATGATTAAAGCACTGATAAATGGAAACTGGGAATCATTTAATGATGATGAACTTCAACCTGGGACAGATTCTTTTGGCTTTTCCTATGGATTATATGAAACATTTCGAACTAAAAACTATAAACCTATTTTACTAGAACCACACTTGGACCGACTTTTTAATTCTGCTCAAAGAATAAATTTAAAAATAATTTATTCAAAGCAAGAAATTAAAAACATGATAAATATAGTTATAAATCATTTCCATGATGAAAATCAAAGAGCACGCATTATTGTCACACAAAATAAGGTTATTATTTATTCTACCTCTTTAAATCTTGATAAAAAAATCTATAAAGGTGTGGATACGTTAACTATTTCTTATACAAGAGACTCTCCTCACATTAAAACAACTGATTATAAAGGCTGCTTAAATGCATATGAAATAGCAAAGAGGAAGAACTGCTTTGAAGCAATATTGCTAGATAAAAAAAATAATATTTTAGAAGGTAGCCGAAGTAACATTTTTTGGGTGATCTCTAATTCCCTATTCACCCGGAAGAATAATGTGCTCCCTGGAATAACAAGAAAAACAATAATTAAGAACTCACCGATCCCTATTCATTATGGGAAGCTTAATATATTTGATATTAATCGGGTAGATGAATTATTCTTAACAAATAGCGGATCAGGAATTATTCCTGTTACAAAGGTAAATTCAATTATAATTAATAAAGGTTTTCCGGGTCCAATAACATTTAAACTGCTAGAACTTTTTAGTTTATGGTCTAAAAAATCTTTTTAAATAATTCTTTTTAAAAAATACCTTATTCATAATAAAAAATTCAATTTAAAATATGTTAAATCGATTTTTCCATTCTGTTATTGATCATCCCAAAATCACTCTGTCTATTGTATTTGTTATTACCATAGTTCTGGCACTATCTATTCCAAAACTAAAGATTGATTTCTCCATTGAACATTTATTTTCCAAAAATGATCCCAACGTAGAAAAATATTTTTCTTTTAGAGATACATTTGGAAGAGAAGATAATGTAATAACTATTATCTATAAACCATATAATGTTTATGAAAAAAATTTATATATCGAGCTAGAAGATTTAACCTATAAAATCGAGTCGTTAAATGGAGTGGAAAGTATTGCCTCCATTTTCACTCTTAGTGATGTTGACGAAAATGCATGGCTAGGAGATTTCTATAACAACTCCTATAATTGGAATGAAAAACATATTACGGAAAAATTAAAATATATCCAGCAGGATCCATCGATTGGATCACGAGTACTATCAAAAGATTTGCAATATGGGGCAATAATAGTTTCTCTTAAAGATAATGCAAATAATCATAAAAACCGAACTGCTCTAGTTGAAGAAATAAAACAATTAACCACAGATCAATTCGCGGAATGGACATTTTCAGGAGTATCTGTTTTGCGAAGCGAATATGTTCGTTATATGCTTAGAGATAATTTTCTATTTTTACCACCAATAGCTTTTCTATTGATCTCAATTCTAACATTTGTTTTTAGAAACTGGGTATACGTTTTTTTACCAATGCTTACAGTTTTAATAACAGTTATTTGGCTCCTCGGGATTATGGGTTTAACAGGATTAGAAATAAATATTATGACCTATATTGTTCCTACACTTCTTTTTATTATTGGGATAGGAGATGCCATACATATTCAAGCTAGATTTAGAGAAAACTTCTTAATGAACCCTTCTAATCCCAAGAAGGCAATGTTCCAAACCATGTCTCAAATGTCTAGGGTCATATTTTTAACAAGCATAACTACTTCAATTGGGTTTTTAGCCTTGATGACAACATCAATTAAAATTGTTCAAGAATTTGGAATGGAGATCTCTATTGGAGTTATGATTGCTTGGTTAGTTTCTATATTGGTTGTTCCTTCTGGAATAATTTTTTCTAAAAATTTCCATGTAAAAAAGAAAGATTTTTTTCTGCCTGTTCTTTCTTGGTTATCCAATTCCATCCCAAAAAATCCCTGGATGTTTATTTTAATACCTAGCGTAATTGTGATTACATGTACTTACAAAATAAAAGATATATCCACAAATTCATCTTTAATGGATGATCTAAGACCAAAAAACAAATTATATCAAGACCTTAAACTCACAGAAAAATATTTCGGAGGAGTTTTACCTTTTGAAGTTTTAATAAAAATAAATGAGCAAAGAAATGATAAAAATACTTCGGTACTTAATCAAAAAATTTTGGAAATATCCAAAGAAGTTGAAACTCTTCTTAAATCAGAATTGAAAAACAGCCGGTTCTTTTCAATAAACAACCTCATTGCATCTGCAAAAAGAATATATTCAAAAAACCTTGAAAAAATAAATGATGAACAACTTATTAAGCAAATTGTAAAAAATCAGTCAAATCAACAAATGAAGCTTGTAAATGATAAGCAGACTATTTTGAGAATAACAGGACTTATCGAGGATAAGACTTCTGATGAAATGAAAATTATTTATTCTAAACTAGATTCAATTTCAAAAGTGTTCTCTAATTATATTGATCTCGAGTATACGGGAACAACTGTAGTTGCATTAAAAACAAATGACTATCTTGTTCAATCGCTTATCAATAGTCTGGGACTCGCTTTGATTTTAATCAGCATTATAATGGCATTTATGTTTCGAGCTAACTCTATTCTTTTTGCAAGTCTCATAACAAACCTTATTCCTATATTTACAGTGCTCGGGATTTTAGCATGGATGGGGATATCAATTCGTCCTCCAACTGCGATGACATTTGCTGTTGCTCTTGGGATTGCAGTTGATGACAGTTTGCACTTTCTACTTCGCTACAGAAAAGAACTACGTATGGGGCAAAATCGAACAAATGCAATTAAAGCAACCATTATGAATACAGGTTCAGCCTTGTTAATTACTACATCCGTTCTTGTCACAGGTTTTTCTGTTCTATTACTATCGGCATTCCTACCTACCTATCAATTTGGACTACTTTCATCTGCAATGATCGGAACTGCCCTAATCTGCGACCTTACACTATTACCAGCTCTTTGTTTAGTATTGCCAAATACAAACAAAAAATAATATTCAATTTTAAATTTTTATAATATCTACTTATGCATGGTTCTAAATACATAATATTTGGATTAATTTTGAATTCTGCAATTATCTGCGCCCAGTTTTCAACAAAAGGAATGTTGACAATCGGGGCTATGACTGGAAATAATATCCCAAAAAATTGGTCAAAATATCAATCAATTATCGGCTATATCCCCACTCTTTCCCTAAAAAAAGAAATGCCAACTCAGGGTTTATTAGATTTTGAATGGGGTTATCGACTACAAAAAGATTACTCGGGAGACTCACTTTACAACACAATTGAAAAACCTTATCGCCTTTGGGCACGCTATTCAAACGAAAAATTAGAGGCTAGACTTGGACTACAAAAAATTATATTTGGCCCAACCCAGATTCTTCGTCCTCTTTCTTGGTTTGACACTTTTGACGTAAAAGATCCAGCTGGTGAAACTAATGGTGTAGAAGCATTTAGACTTAAATGGTTCCCATCAAATAATATTTCAGTATGGTCCTGGTTTATACAAAATGAATTAGACACTCAATCTTATGGTGGGAGAGCCGAAATCTCTTCGTCTTTTGGTGAATTTGGTTTCACATTACATCTAGATCCTTTAAATTCAAAAAAAATGATTGGGCAACCAGGCGTCCCTATTAATAACTCCCATACAAGAACAGCTATTGACTACAGATATGATGGATTTATTGGTTTTTGGAATGAAAGTGCACTGATTAAATCAAAAAATGAAGAAATTCTATTATCATCAATAGGAGCGGACTATACATTACCCGTGGCTAATGGAATTTTAATAATGGCAGAGACGATGTCTATATCAACAAAAAATGAAACCCAAAACTACTCTGGGATCATGGCAAGTTTCCCTATTGGTATCATGCATGCGGCTATGTATATATCTCAATTTGATTGGTCAGAAGAAAAATCCTATCATTATTTTCGATGGAGTAGTACTTTTGATAGCTATAGTTTA
>CETG01430864.1_pt1 | contig 20389 bp, 16 predicted proteins | sample 361471 | NCBI WGS metagenome assembly CETG01 (sample SAMEA2622696, study PRJEB7988) | marine metagenome | isolation source: saline water (ENVO:00002010), including | reverse complement strand
TGGGGGGCAGCCCCCTGAGAAAATAGCTCAATGCCAGGTAAAATTTTTCAAATACTAGATTTGAATTTGTGAACTAATTCAGATTTAATAAATAAGGCCGCCACCTGGCGGCCTTATTTATTGCTCTAGTTTATTGAAACTAGTTATTTCTGGCATTTTGGACACCAGTGGGAACTTCTACCAGAAATTTTTTCACGAATAATAAGCTCATTGCAGATTCGACATTTTTTGTTTTTTCTTCCATATACGAATGCTTGACCACCATAATTTCCATTTAATCCATTTAAATCTCTAAAATCACTAAAGGTTGTACCTCCTTGACCAATACTAATTCTTAGTATTTTTACCAAATTATTGTAAATATCTTCAATCTCAACAATATTGATATCGCAACATCTTCTAAAAGGGGATATGCCAGATGCAAACAATGTTTCATCAGCGTAAATATTACCTGGCCCAGCAACAAGTGATTGATCAAGAAGAGCTGATTTAATAGTCCGTGTTTTTTTATTTAGCATTGCGGCTAGGTAAGTGGGATTGAAATCCTCGCTAAAAGGTTCTGGTCCTAATTTCTGCAGTCCAGTTATTATTTCTTGGGGCAACTTACTTGGTGGAACCCACCACATTTGTCCAAAACTGCGCACATCTACAAACCTCAATTCAAAACCATTTTGATCCAAGAATCTTACTCTTGTATGAATGCATGGATCTGATTGCTTTTTATGCCATTGAAAGTGACCAGTCATTCTTAGATGAATGCCCCACCATCCTCCTTTTAATTTATTTTTATTACTAGTTACCTTTTTAGTATGCTCCAGACTCGCTATTAGATACTTGCCACGTCTTTCTACTTTATGTATTTTTTTGCCCTGCATTTTCTCTATAAATAATTGTGGGCCTCCTGGGCTTGCTACAGCACTTTTGCGGAGGACCTCAACATGATCAATATTGAAGTTACAGAGATGTTTGATTAGACCTTTTCTTACGGTCTCAACTTCAGGAAGTTCAGGCAATCTCTCTAGACTTTTTCAAGTTCTACTTCAGAAAAACTATTTGTATTAATACCGCCATCAATTCCACTATAAGCACCACTAGTACTAACTTTTTCAAACCTTACAGTAATTGGGTATCTGATAGGAGGAGTAGACTTGTCTACTGATGCAACTTTGCCTACTTCATTGAACCAATAGGACTCTGGACGTTTAATGCGTACCATGTCACCTCTTGATATCGTCATTGGCATAAGATTTGAGAACCACTTAATCAGCCTATCGCTGTGATCGTCTTTCTTGACATGAGTGTCACAGAATGTCGTTCGAGAGGGAATCTATTTGCAAGAAATCAAACTTTTTAGATGTGAACCCCTCCATTACTCCTGACCTAAAGCAGATCAAGTTTGATTTGCCCAATCCAGAAGAAAAAAATCTCAGCAAGCTTGAGTTTTTAGCAGAGCTAGAGAAAGCCTGGAATGTTTGCGACAAATTTGATTTACAGACTGATATTTGGAGAGGAAGAATTTTGCGAAGTGTTCGAGATAGAGAAAAGATCGGAGGAGAAGGTAGGGGTGCTGGTTTCTTGCAATGGCTTCGAGAAAGAGAAATCAGCAAAACAAGAGCTTATACCTTGATTCAACTTGCTGAGTCTGCTGACAACCTTGTAATAAGTGGATCGCTTGAGTCTGAAAGTGTAAATAATTTCTCGAGAAGAGCCTTTATTGAGACAGCCCAAGCAAATCCAGAGGTTCAGCAAATGATTACTGAAGCAGCAAATGAGGGCCAGGAAATCACAAGAAAACAAGTCAAACGACTGAATGACGAATTTACTGCCGTTACAAGCATGCTTTTACCTGAAGAGGTTAAAGAGAAAACTCAATCTAATTTGCTCCCTTCTAGAGTGGTTGCTCCTTTAGTGAGGGAGTTGGCAAAGTTGCCTGAGTTACATCAAGTGGATTTTAAAAAAAGTCTTAAGGAGGATCCTGAAATTGAATGTATTAAAGATTTAACAAATACTGCTAAGTGGATTGGCAAGTCAATGGATGTATCTCTTTCTTTGAGAGCATTTCAGAAATATAAGGATTTAGATTTGAACAAAGCTATTGACGAGGCTAAGCGAATAGAGGCATTGGGATTGCTTTCAGATGCTTTTGGTCAGGCACAATCCATAGAATCATCTCTTTTGAAATTTCATTCAGCATGGAGGCGTTTAAATGGCCTATACGAACGTTTATGGGTAGAGAGTGGAAGCAGTACTCCGTATTTGAGAGATGTTTTGAATATTCTTCAAACCTTAACTGGTTCAACTATGAGAGTATCCTTGGGAGAATTGTCAGGAGGTAAAAATTTACGTCTTCAAGTTGTTGAAGAATCTGTCGAGCAATTAGAACCTCCAGGTATTTAGTGAGTTAACTCTGGCTAGATCTCGTTTTGCAAGTTATCTTTGGCTACCAAGAGATAGAAGTAATTGGATCGTTTGATTAAAACCTTAGAAAAATATTATGGGTGGAAAAGTTTTAAAAATGGTCAAAGACAAGTAATTGAGGCTGTTCTTAGTGGCAGAGATGTTTTAGCTGTCTTACCTACTGGGGGTGGAAAATCTCTTTGTTATCAGCTACCTTCATTAGTTTCTGATGGTTTTGTGGTTGTTATATCTCCATTAATAGCCTTAATGGAGGATCAAGTATATCAATTAAACAAACGAGGAATTAAAGCAATATGTATACATGGGGGTTTAACAACTGAAAGGAAAGCTAAGGCTTATGAAGTTATTAAAGAAGGAAGTACTGATTTCATATATATTGCGCCAGAAAGATTGCATGTTTCATTCATAAAAGAATATTTTAATTCTCAATTCAAATTAGGTAAAATCATAGCTTTTGCGATCGATGAAGCACATTGCATTAGTTCATGGGGTCATGATTTTAGACCTTCCTATAGAAGATTAGGAGAGTTGAGGAGCTATTATCCAAATGTTCCTATAATTGCATTAAGCGCAACTGCAGCTCCGAAAGTGAGAGCGGATGTCATTAAATTGCTTAATTTAGAAAATCCTTTACTTGAGATTGCTTCTGCAAGACGTGAGAATCTTTATTATTCGATGAGAAGAAGACCAAAAGATCAATTGTCAGAGATAATTAAAATTATAAACGCCTCCAGGGGAGCTACTTTAATCTATTGTCGAACGAGACGATCTGTTGATCAATGGGCTGCATTATTGCAGGCTCAAGGTATTAATGTATTCCCTTACCATGCGGGATTAGATGATAATTTAAGAAAAAAAGCGCTAGATTATTTTCTTAAAGAAGAAAAACCAGTATTGATAGCTACAAGCGCTTTTGGTATGGGAGTTGATCGCCCTGATGTTGGAGTCGTATTACATCTTGAACTGCCCTCAAACCCTGAAGGTTATCTACAGCAATCAGGAAGAGCTGGTCGAGATGGAGAGAAGGCTAATTGTATTGTATGGTTTTCTTCAAGCGACAGAATTAAATTAAATTGGTTAATTAAATCTTTAAGAAGTTCAGAATGTAAAGATAAGAATTCTATTGAGATTAATAAAAGATATATAGTCGCAAGAAAGAATATATCTCAAATGGAATATTTAGCAGAGGGAAGCAATTGTTTAGAGCAATCCCTTCTTTTTTTTCTTGGTGAATTAGCCCCAACTTGTGGAAGATGCGATAGATGTTTAAAAAAAATTGAACTTGAGGATTTTTCTGATCAAGCTTATATTTTATTAAAAGAACTACAAGTCAAAAGGATTTCCAATATTAGAGATTTTGTTAAACAGCTAGAGCTTAAAATGAGTAAGCTTTCATTCGGATGGTCATCGCTTTTGAGATGTTTGATTGCTGAAGGACTTATTGACGAAAATAACAATGATGAAAATATAATTTTCATAAATGAATCGGGATTAAATTTTTTAAAAAATCCTTGGCCGATAAAATATCTTATTAATTGATTTATACTCTTTTTGCACCACAAATGTCATCGATTAATTGCATCTCGAAATCCTCAATAGGCGTAATCCAATCTCTCCAATTGCCGTCACTTCCTGTGGCATTTAACTTCCTCAATGGACAATTAACCGCTATAAACAGTTTCTTACCGTTTTTATGAATTGTTGGAGCGACTTTACTCCCATTCATAGTTCTCCAACTATCCCAAAAAACTCTTAGAGGACCATACTCCCTAGCCTTAGTAGCGTTGAATGAGATTTGATTGGGTTTTTTATATCCATTCTCAGATTTATTGATAGATGGTTTCTCGTCAATTTTTAGTTTAATACCAACCTGTAATTTGTTTATGTCCTCAATATTATTATTTCTAGCAATCAGTTCACTATTTGTATTGTACCTCTGAGCTATAATAGATAGAGACTCTCCTGGTAAAACAGTATGGAATATGGGCTTTGCAGAAAGTCTTTGTTCTGAACTCTTGACCACAAGATTATTTACAGATGAATTTAATGGTGGGATTTTTAATTTTTGACCTGGGAAGATAAGGCTGCTTTCACTTATGTTGTTTGCCCTTAAGATACTGCTTTGTGGTATCCCATATTTGAGAGATATTAAACTTATACTTTCACCACTGTTTACGATGTGAATAGAGAACTTATTATTTCTATTTTGACTGATCACAATCCTCTGACCAATATAAATCGAGTTAGGGTCTTTTATGTTATTCAAAATTGCTAATTCATTCTTCTGAATATTGTATCTATGAGCAATTCCGCTCAAAGTTTCTCCTGGTCTGATTGTATGAGAAGTAGAATTTATATTATTTGCTGCCAAGCGTTGGCTTCTAGTAGTATTTATTTCATCTACTGTTTTATTGCTTTTATGGTTGTTTATTGATTTGTTTTCGATTAAAGATTTACTGTTTGCAGCATACTCATTTGTTATCTCAGAGATGTTTGCCCCTTGATTGACACTTGCAGACTCAGCAAGCACCTCCTGAGGGGTAAGAGCTGCTGCTGTGATTAGAACAAGCAGTATTCGTTGCATTGAATTAATTTATCTCTTCTGAAGATAAGCCTCTTTTAAGGATATGCCAGTCCTTTTACTAAAATCTTAAGCTATTAGCTTCAGTTTATTTCATTATCCTAATAGCTTTTTAAGTAAATTTAAATCGAGTTTGTATGGTGGATATCTAAATTTTAAGTCCAACCAGAAAGGTCTCTTTAGGATTGATTTCTGGTTGGAAAAAGTTAAGAAACCCGCAATGCCATGGTATCGACCCATGCCACTCCCTCCAATGCCGCCAAAAGGCAACTCTGGTATTCCTACTTGTACGATTACATCATTGAAGCAAACTGTGCCAGAACTAGTATTTTCTAAAAGATATTTTTGCTCTATTTCTGTCCCCCCAAATTGATATAAAGCTAGTGGTTTGGGTTTATTTTTTATCTCAATAATTGCCTCATTTAAATTTTTAATTGGGATGATTGGAAGCAATGGTCCGAATATTTCACTTTCCATTAGAGGGTCTTTTGAATTATTGATTTTAATAATTGTTGGTTCTATTAGATTATTTATTTCATCGACATTTCCTCCTATTACTATTTGATTTTTAGCTAATGCACCATCTAATAGGTTCTTTATTCTTTCAAATTGTTTTTTATTTATAATTCTGCTAAAAGATTTTGATTTAATTGGCTCCTCTCCGTAGAAATCTTTTATTACACTCCTCATTTCATTGATTAATGGTTCTACTAAATTCTCTAAGATAAAAACATGGTCGGGAGCTACACATGTCTGACCAGAATTGAGACTTTTCCCCCAAATTAAGCGTCTTGCAGTAATTGTTATATCTGCCCCTTCGATTACAATTGCTGGGCTTTTACCTCCCAGTTCTAGTGTTACAGGAGTCAGATTGCTTGAAGAACCTTTGAGGATTTTTTTGCCTATCTCCCCTCCGCCCGTAAAAAAGATGTGATCAAACTTTTCTTGAACTAATTTTGCGGCAGTTTCTCCACCTCCTTGTTGAACTTGTACTACATTTTCAGGAAAGTATTTTTTAATTAGTTCTTCAATTAAATTTGCAGTAGCAGGAGCTTGCTCAGATGGTTTGAGGACTGCTGTATTGCCTGCAGTTAAGGCACTTATTAGGGGTTGAAGAGTGAGAGAGAAGGGATAATTCCAAGGGCCTATTATTAATATGCATCCTTTTGGTTCAGGCTGTACCCATGCTTCTCCGGGCTTTAGAGACAATGGGACTTTGATCTTTTGAGGCCGACACCAATTTTTTATACCCTCTTCCGCTGTTTTTAATTCCTGACGAAGAGCAATGATTTCAAAAAAAGCTTCAGTGGCAGGTTTGCCAAGATCTAGTTTTAAAGCGGCAATTATTTTTTCTTCATTTTCCTCTATTAGTCTTGAAAATCGCTGCAGCTGTTTCAATCTCCAAGCTATTGGATTTGTCTCGCCGGAGAGAACAGTAGAGCGAAGGTTCTCTAGTACAAAGTTTTTGGTGGTCAATTGTCTGATGACATTACATGTTTTTTTTAGCAGTGTTGGAGTGGAAAAGGCTACGAATGGTTGATTCCTATGAAAGATTCATGGTGGGAAGGGGCTGTAATTTATCAGTTGATTCCGAGGAGTTTCTCGGATAGTAATTGCGATGGAATAGGAGATCTTGAGGGCTTAGAACAAAAACTTTCTTATTTAAGCTGGTTGGGGATTGAAGCAATATGGCTAACTCCTATTTATCCATCACCTTTAAAAGATGTTGGTTATGATATTACCGATTTTGAAGGAATTCATCCAGAACTTGGAGATCTCGATTCATTCCATAAATTAATTGATTCCGCTCATAAAAAAAATATAAAAGTAATTCTCGATCTTGTCCTTAATCACACTAGTTATCTACATCCATGGTTTCAAAGGGCTAGATGGGCAGCTAAAGGTAGTAATGAAAGAGATTTTTATGTATGGACCGATGACATTGAAACTTATAAAGAAGCTCCAGTTCTATTTTGTAATTTTGAAAATAGTAATTGGGAATGGGATCCTGTCGCGGAGCAATATTACTTTCATCGTTTTTTAAGGCATCAACCTGATCTCAATTATTCAAATCAATTTGTACAAAAAGAGATGTTGAGGGTAGTTGATGTTTGGCTTGAAAGAGGGGTAGATGGTTTTCGTTTAGATGCTGTGCCATTCCTTTTCGAGGCTGAGGGTGGAAGATGTGAGGGCTTACCAGAAACTCATGAATTTCTCAAGAAGGTTAGGGAGAGAGTGGAAATAGCTGGTAGAGATGTTTTACTCCTTGGGGAAGCTATTCAACCTGTCATAGAAGCATCTCCTTATCTTGTTAAGGATGAATTACATGGTGCTTTTAATTTTGAACTTACGGCACATTTATTTGGCGCTATAGCTAACGGGCAGGCAAATAATTTACAGGTTTGTATTGAGAAATCACAGAACTTGGTTCCAGGTTCTAGGTGGGCATTACCTCTCAGAAATCACGATGAACTTTGGCTTGGAGATGGTCATCTGGTCTCTAATGAAGTAATAGAAATTATTCGAACTGGTTTGCCCCAATCAAATGGTCACTGGCTTAATTGGGGGATAAATAGAAGATTGGCCCCACTTTTGAATGGGGACCCAAGACCTAATCGTTTATTACATGGACTTTTATACAGTCTTCCTGGAATGCCTTGTATCTACTATGGGGATGAGCTTGGGATGGGCGATTGGCCCGGTTTGAGAGATAGGGATCCAAATCGCACCCCTATGGCTTGGACTCCAGCTAAAAATGGCGGTTTTTCTGAGGCCCCGGATCCTTTACTTGTTCTGCCTCCAATTACAGCTCCTGGATATGATTATCGAGTTGTAAATGTAGAGGTGCAAAGGCAGCTTCCAGCTTCTCTGCTGAATTGGCATAGAAGAATGTTGACTTGTCGTAGACATTTACCTGCTTTGAGGCACGGTGAGTTTGAGTTGCTTAAATCTTCTCATCCAAGTGTCATTGCTTATATAAGATATAGCTCTTCAATGATAGTTTTGGTAGTAGCAAATCTCTCTGGCGCAGGGGCCTCATTAAAAATAGACTTAAGTAGATGGGAAGGGATGAGGACTCGAGAAGTTATGTGGGGTTGTGATTTCCCTAAAGCCACGAAAGAATGGTTTGTTCATTTACCCTCTTATGGTTTTAGTTGGTGGTTGATTGGAGAAGTTGAAGGGTCTAATTTCGCTATGAGAACATAAGCTATTTAGAAACTTAAATCTAAAGAAGATTCTTCAAAACCATGAATTTTCAGGCATTTATTTACAATAGGAGTTAATTTATTTGCTTCATTAATATCGATCATTGCGATTCGACATCTTCTTGCAAGTATATCAGTTACAGTCTTTGCGTGTTCATTCTCTATAAGATAATTAATTTCAGATTCACAAATTGGTATTATACTATTAAGCGGCATTAACTTTTCAGTCTCAGATAAAATCTTGCGAGAATTTGTACCATAGTTTTTAATTAGATGACGTATTTGATTCTCACGCAATTTTGAGCTTGGTAGATTAGTCCTTAAATCTTGCTTCAAAGAATCTATTGAGTTGATATCCTTAAAAAAATCTTTTGGCATTCCATAAAGTTCTATCTCATTGATTAAAGGTAGACGTTTATTTAACAATTTTTCTACTTCTAATAGCGTGTCTAAAGCGATTTTTCTGCAAGTCGTCCATTTCCCTCCCATGGCACTAATTAGGCCTGAGGGTAGGACCTCTATTTCATGTTCTCTTAAAAGCTTGCTTGTTCCTTTTGTGTTATCAGTACTTTTCAGTAGAGGCCGAGCTCCCGCCCAACAGGCACTTTTTGTAATAGAATTCAAATTAGGAAATAATATTTTTATATTTTCTAATAAATACTCTTCTTCCTCAATAGAAGGTTTTGTAGCATTTTCTGTCTTGCATGCTACATCAGTAGTACCAATTAAAGTTGACTTATGAAAGGGTAAAACAAATATTACTCTCCCATCTAATGTTGAGGGATTTATTAGTCCAATATTTTTAGGGCAAAGACTTTCTTTTATAATTAAATGCGTCCCTCTGCTTGGAATAATTCTTTCTTCAACTATTGGAGAAGCCATTTTTCTGATTTTATCAGAGTTAATTCCAGTCGCATTAACTATTACACTAGCTTCCCAAAATTCTTTATTGCCTTTATTGTCTTCACTTTTTGCCCCGTATATAACACCATTCTCATCGTGCTTGAATTCAATGACTTTGCAATAATTTCTCACTATAGCTCCCCCTTTTTCTGCAGTTATTGCAAGTAATAAGCATAGTTTTGAATCATTGAATTGACCATCACTATATACAACTCCTCCATTAAATATATCGTTTATATAAGGATGATACTGTTTTATATCTATACTATCTATTAGCCGACTATTGTTAATATTTTTCTTTTTAGATAGAATGTCATATATTTTTAAGCCTGTCTGATAATATGCTCTCGAGAAACAATTTTTTGTTGGTAATAATAGTTCGATTGGACTTGTTAGAAGCGGTGCTTTTTCTAGCCAGTAAGATCTTTCTTCTAAGGCCTCTTTAACCAAGTTAAGTTGTCCAATATCTAAAGTTTTAAATGCCAACTCTAAATATCTAACTCCTCCATGCAAGAGTTTCGTGCTTCTGCAGCTTGTACCACCGCTAATATCACCTTCATCAAGGAGAGCAACTTTTAATCCTCGTTGAATAGCTTCAAATGCTAGGCATGATCCAGTTGCACCCGCTCCAATAATTAGTAGGTCGCAATTAATTTTCTTCATACCATTCAAGACTTCTTTCTACGGCTTTTTCCCATTTTTTTCTCCATTTAGATCTTTGCTCTGCAGAAATCTTAGGAGTAAAAACTTTTGAACTCTTTTTAGATTTATCTTCAAAGCTGTCTGTGTTTTGAATTAATCCTGATTCCATGCCAGCTAATAAGGCGACACCTCTAGCTGTACTTTCTAGGTTATCAGCCCTTCTAACATTAATTCCAATGGAATCTGCCTGTGCTTGGAGCAAAAGATCTGAGGCGGCCGCTCCGCCATCGACAGCGAGAACACTTAATTTTATTTTCATCGCCTCCTCCGCTAATTCTAAAAGTGTTGAGACTGATAATGCAATGCCTTCAATCCCAGCCCTGGCAATATGACTCCTATTGGTATCTCTTGTAATGCCAATAATCAAGCCTCTTGCTGCTGGATCCCAATGAGGTGTTCCATAGCCTGTAAAGGCAGGAACACACATTAAACCTTCTGAGCTTTTTACTTGACTCGCCAATATATTTACGTCTTTAGCATTATTAATTATCTGTAATCCATCTCTAAACCATTGAATTACAGTACCTGCGTTAAAAAGGCTACCTTCAAGGCAATAAGTAGGTTCCCCCTTTGAATTTGTCCAACCAATAGTTGAGAGCAAGCCTGATTTAGATCTAAAAATTTTGTCTCCGGTATTTACAACAAGAAATGCTCCAGTTCCATAAGTGCACTTTGCTTCTCCACTTTGGAAGCAAAGTTGCCCAAACGTCGCAGCCTGTTGATCTCCAAGAATCCCTTGAATTGGAACTCCTGAGAAAGGGAGCCCTTCTTTTATTCTTCCAAAATCTCCTCTGCAAGGAACTAATTCAGGTAAGGAATCTTCGGGTAAAAGGATATTTTCACAAAAGGATTTTTCCCAACTCAGGTTCTCTATATCCATTAATAAGGTTCTGCTTGCATTGCTCATGTCAGAAAAATGATTCTTTTCGCTGGTTAAGTTCCAGAGGAGCCATGTCTCCACCGTCCCAAAACACAAGTTGCTTTGATTGCAGGCATCAGAAGCCGCGCTTTCATTCTGAAGGAGCCAGCTAATCTTACTGGCACTAAAATATGGGTCTAGGAGTAGTCCTGTTCGATGACACCACTCTTTCTCTAATCCATCTTTTTTCCATTCAGCACAAATATTGGCTGTTCTGCCATCTTGCCAGACGAGTGCTGGCCCACATGGTTTGCTGTCATTTCTTCTCCATAAGATAGTGGTCTCTCTTTGATTGGTGATTCCGCAGCAGATAACCGACTTATACTGCGATTCTGTCAATCTCTCTTTTACTTTTTTCATAGCAGAAACCTGACTTTCCCATATTTCTTCTGGATTTTGTTCCACCCACCCATCTCTGGGATAATCGACTTTTAGGGGCACACTCTCACTAGCAATCATTTCACCATTTGCGTCAAAAATAGCCGCTCTTGAGCTGCTTGTGCCTTGGTCAAGAGCAAGGATGAGAGGCTCTGAGTTCATGTGTTTTGTTTTTTCTATTGCTAGCGTTTCACAAATCATATGCAAGTGCTCAATTTGCATTAAAAATTTTAAATCTTATAATCTGAATATTTAAATATGATAATTACCTATTTCTCAATAACATAGTCTATTAATTTAGGGTTTTCAACCACAGAGTTAATTGAAAAAGATTATGCTATCTCTTCGTTCCAAAAAGAATCTAATTTTTTGGGCCATATTGTTTGTTTTATGGTTTGTATCTATTCTCTTAGATAGATTTTGGCTTGTAACTGATAATTCAATACCTGCTTGGGATCAGGCCGAATATCTTAATAATGCACTTAATCATGGAAGAAATATTGGATTATTACCAGGAGGAGATGGTTGGCAAGGTTTTGACTCTTTTCTTGACTTGTCTCCAAAAATTCCTCCACTTTCTTCTGTGATTAGTAGTTTATTTATTACTTTTGTTGGTGATGATGTAGATAATGCTAGCTGGGTATTATCTTTTTGGAATGGATTGATGTTAGTTGTTATTGCTTCATGGGCTCGACAACTTGGCGGTAACATTATGGGACTATTATCGGCTGCATTTGTATTGAGCTCTCCTTTTCTTTCTTTCTTGAGAGTAAATTTTACGCTTGATATGCCATTAACAGCTATTACAATAATGACTCTTTGGATCCTTGGTATTTGGCTAAGGCCATCAGAAAAAGGAGGAGGAACTTGGCTGCTTTCCTTACTCTTGGGCCTAATGATTTCTGCATCTCTTTTGATAAAGCAAAGTGCGATATTGATTTTATTTTTACCTGTAATATGGGCGTCAATTAAATCAGTAAGACATAGCAAAAGACGTCTTCAAATTATTACTTCATTAGCTATTATAATTATGTTTGTACTACCATGGTTCCATCACAATTGGATTTCCATTATTGGAGGTACTCATAGGGCAGTTTTTGTTTCTGGAATGGAAGAGGGTGATCCTGGAATATTTGATATAGCAAATTGGTATTGGTATCCAAGACTTTGGCTTAATCAGATTGGCAAATATGTATTAATCATTGGTTCATCTGGTCTATTACTTGAAAGGTACTTGGCTTTTTTTAAAGAATATAAATCTAGGTTTTTATTGTTTAAAAGTGATTGGAGTTGGCTCTGTTTATGCATTTTTAATGGATTATTATTGCTGACTTTGACACCTAATAAAGACACTAGATATATAGCCCCGATCATCCCATTGTTAATAATAGTTTTATCAAGGGGTTGGGTCATACTATATGATTTATTTTCAGTTGATTTAAAAATTAAAAGCAAGAATATTATTTTGAGCCTAATATACGTATTGGTGGCTTCCCCGGGAGTATTTGACTTTTTAGAAAAAAGAAAAACTATAAATCATTCTCCTGCCTCCGAAATAATATCTGAACTCCAGGGGATAGTGGGCAAAGAATCAACAACACTTTTAATAAGTGCTAGCAGTCCAGATATAAATGATCAGACATTAAGCTATTTTGGTCGACGTAGTGGAGGTCAAATAGATGTTCGAAGAGTAGGAATTAATCCTGAAGATTCAGAAGAGGCTATTAATCATGGTGGTTGGTGGCTTTTAGCAAATGGTGATCAGGGAACATGGAGACAATCTGCACGAGAATTAAGTAGAAAAGTTAGATCCGATGGACGGTTTCAGTTAGTTCGGAATTGGGAATGGAGTGAAGGCAGGCAATTAGAGTTATGGAGAAGAAGATTAGATGCTCCTAATTCGAAAACAATAGATACGGAATTTATTGGACTTGCTAGGCAGATGGAAAATGGTCCCAGGGCTGTAAGCAGGATTTTTTCCAAGGTTTCAATCTGGCACTTACTTGATCCAAGATTTTCATACCAAAATAGAGTCTATGAATGGGCAAATAAAACTTTGGAAATTGATAGTATGAATAAAGATGCATTATGGTCATTATCTTTGCTCTCTATTTTAAAAAACAGACCAATAGAGGCAGAACAATTTCTCACTAGACTCGAGAAGATAGAAGGTAAAGGTCTATGGGCTACATCATATAAAAGTATTGTTTTGTTAGCTGATTGGGATTGTAAACCTGTTTCAAAAATGGAAATTAATAATAATGAGATTCAGCAAAGTCCTGTTCAATTGGCAACACTTCATGCTCTTCGAGATGTAGGTAGAACAATGTGTTTTGATTCAAGAGGATTCATTAATCTCTCAAGAACTCTTAGGAATGCATCTAAATTAATAAATCAAGAAATTGAAGATATCTAAATAGACTTTTTATTAAAAACAAATTCCCAGCAATGCTTAAAAAAACCGATAGCCATTAAAATTTCAATTGCTTCTTGATCATTTCTGATTCTTTCTCCAAGTGTTATCCAAGAGAGATCCCAATAGGTATAAAATAAAGCTACAAAAAGAAAATATAAACTATATTTGAGTGAGGGGAACGCAGTAATACTTGGCCAAATCTTCCAGCTAAACCAACCAAAGAACAACCCTGAACTTATAAAAGAAAAGTGGAGATAGTTTTGAACAAATTTCATATTATGGAGATTTGTCTCACCTTGATTGTTTATTACGCGAATTGAATCAATTCCTGTATTAATTATTCGCTCACCCCAGCTTATCTCCTCACCGGCAATGTAAAGATAGAAAATAGTCATCAATAGCCAAATCATCCAATTAATGCTTGAGCAACTTTTTCTATCCCTCCATAAAATATAGGTCGAAAGTAAAAATGAAAAGAAATAACATGAGAACTGAATCCACTCAGAAGGGCCATCTTCTCCTTTTCTCCAAACTTCAAATACCTGAAATGGCAAGAAATAAATTACTCCATATAATAGTATTAAATACAATACTGGGAAAAGATCAACTTTTGGGATTAAATCGCCCCATGGAGTTCTAATTTGATGCCTACTTTCTGAGTCTTTAACCAATTTTTTTTTAGAGATTTTCATTCTTGCTGCTTTAAAAGTAATTTAATTGTTTTGTTTATTTAGTATGTTGGAGGATCCTTTTACCCAGAAGGTGAACCAGGATGTGATACCCAAAAATTTAAAACCTTCTTCAAAAATTTGAACATTTTTATATCCAAAGGGTAGTATCCATTGTAGGAGATCACTGAAAATTGACAAACCAAGAAATATTATTGCAGATATAAAAGCAATTTTATCTATGGAAAATATTAATTTATAGTAATACGATAACATTATTGAAGCTATTATTGCATAACTTATGTATAAGAGGTATGGACTAATATGTCTATCATGAAGGAGAAAAAGGTCATCTAAGCAAAGCATTGCAGAGAATATACCTCCCATCAAAAGAAGATTTTTTGCTCTATTTTTGTTTGAAGAAAGATTTAAGCTGGTAAAAACAGCTATAGCAGATGAGCTTGCCCAAAGGATGATACCAATATTTGATATCATTCCGACTCCAATTGGCAAAGAACATGTTTGTATTATGTCGCGAAGAACCAATTCCGGCTCTATTCCTGCTTTTATGCTAAGTAAAATTATAGAAATGAAAATAACTACTGTTGGTATAAGAGTAATTGAAAAATAATTGCCAAATGATTCTCTTCTCATAATAAATAATAGATTCACCCTTTCTTTAAAAGGGTAGGTTCTGAAGCAGTGAAAGTATCATATCATTTTAACAACTGATTAATATGAAATATTTTAAGATTAAGAGTGTCAATAGATAAATGCTAAATATTCTTGTTATATAGAAAGTAATTAGAAATTTAATTTATTCTATATAGCTCATTACATATAAACCCTAGTTTTTCTAGTTGTTGTTAATATAATATTATAATGTTGGCAATTCAAGTGCGTTTTTTCCACATTTAATTGATAATGCTAATAATCATGCTGCCTAATAATGAGAAAGGTTTTGATTGAAGGGTTTAAAGCTCCTAACTTCCTACCAGTGGTTGTGGCATGTAGGCCTCGTCAGTGGCCTAAAAACCTGTTGGTTTTCGCCGCCCCTCTTTTTAGTTTTCGTTTTGATGCAGATGTTTGGTTTTATGCCGTTGGAGCATTGTTTTCATTTTGTTTGATCTCGAGTACTATTTATTATATAAATGATCTGATAGATATTGTCGACGATAGAGATCACCCTTTGAAGAAAAATAGACCAATAGCCTCTGGATTGATTAGAACAAAATTTGCATTTATTATTGTATTTATCTTATTAAGTTTAAGTTTTTTAATTGCATTATGCATCTCGAGAGAGATGGCCTCTCTGATCCTTTTATATTTTCTTATTCAAATTGCTTATTGCTTTAAGCTTAAGAAGGAGCCATTGCTAGATGTCTTTTGCATCGCAGCTGGTTTTTTACTGAGGGCAATTGCTGGTGGAGTCGCTGGTGGATTGCAAATTTCTCCTTGGTTCCTTTTGACCATTGGTTTATTGGCATTGTTCCTTGCCTTAGAGAAAAGGAAAGCCGAGTTACGTTCTTCTCTGCAAAGTGGAATTGTTACTCGGGAAGTTTTACAAAGATACTCTTTGCCATTACTTCTTCGCCTTGAAAGCTTAGTAGCAACTAGCTCTTTTATTGCTTATTCTCTTTGGGCTGCAGGTCCCTCTCTTGGGGGAGCTGAAACTAGCTGGATGCTTTTAACTGTTCCATTCGTTTTAGCAGGGATTTTTAGATATCAATTTTTAAGTGATCCAGATGAATCAGATAGACGAAAAGTTTTTAAGCCTTTAAGAACTAGTGAGAATCCCGAGGAGATTTTACTTGGTGATCGAGGCATTAGATTGACAGTCGGAGCTTGGCTCTTAACAACGATATTGATTGGGTTAATTACTCGTCTTGTTAGTTGAGTATGAAGATAGCAGTTTTTGATGTAGATCAAACTCTTTTGAAGAGAGATAGCTTATTTATTGCTATTCAAGAATCTCAAGGTATATTCAACATATTTATTAGGAGTTTTATATGTTTAATATGGTTTGTTAAATGGAAAGTAAAAATCATAAGAACTAAGCAATTTAAGGAGAAAATTTTATCTGTCTTTTCTGTCTGCGAAAAGTTTAATCAAGAAGAGAGTATAGGTCAATATAAATGGCTGTTGCCATTCCTTTTGAAGGCAATCCGTCCAGAAGCATTGTCTCGTATCAATTATCATAAAAGTCGTGGCGATCTTGTTGTTCTTTGCTCAGCGAGTACTAATATGATTTTATTGCCATTGGCTGACTATCTTGATGTAGATTTGATATGTACTGAATTACATAGAGAAAATAATAAATGGTATCCAATGATTAAAGGTCGGAATTGTAAAGGTCAGGAGAAAGTAGATAAATTAATTAAAAAATATGGCCCCTTGAAATCAATGGAAATAGAAGCTTATGGTAATAGGGATGGGGATAAAGAGTTGCTTCAGTTGGCTGATTATCCACATTACATGAGTTTTAAAAATGAACCTAAAGATTATCCTGACTTTTCATTATTAAGTTCTCTGCCAATTATCGCAATTGCTTTTCTATTATATGCTTTTTTTTATTTTAAATTAGATTATATTAACACATTTAACTTAGTAGAAAATGCATACATAAAAATTCCTTTTTGTCTATTATTGGTTTCTATTGGCTATTTTTTACGATTTATAAGATGGAGAATTATTTTGCAATGCTTTGGTATAAGTATTCCCTTTTTAGTTGATGCTAGGGTTTGGATGGGCTCATATGCATTTACTGCAACCCCTGGCAAAACTGGTGAATTAGTCCGTTCATATATATTAAATCGAAAATATAACATCTCATTTTCTGATTCATTTATATCTCTATTGTTAGAGAGACTTTTTGATGCTCTTGCTGTTGTTTTGTTTGTTATGATTTGGGCTCCAAAATATTTTGAACAATTTATCAATATTCATCCATTTTATATGCTAATCCTACCTATCATTTTAATTTGCTTTATTAGATTAAATGTTCACAAAATATTTATCTCTCAAGTAATAAATAAATTTATATCAAAGAAAAGTTTTTTAAAAGTTGACGAATTCTATTGCGCTATAAAGTCATTGTTTAAATTAAGGGCTTTTCTTCTAGTTATTTCATTGTCTGCTTTTGCATGGCTTTGCGAAGGATTAAGCTTCTGGTTATTACTAATTGGAATGGATGTAGAAGGTTTGGGAGTTGGAGGCGCTACTCTTGCTCACACTTTTTCAGGTTTAATTGGTGCTATTTCAATGCTACCAGGCGGTTTAGGGACTACAGAAGCTAGTACTGTAACTATGTTGGCTGTCAAAGGTGTACCAATTGATATGGCGACATCTGCAACGTTACTCATAAGGTTATTTACTCTATGGTTCGCAACTCTTCTTGGGACGGTTTGCCTAGTGTGCTCAAAAGATTTACTAATAAGAAAAAAATCATCTTGACAGCTAAAATTAATTACCTATCAAGAGAAGATTTAAGTAAAAAAAAAACAATGATTATGAAATTTTCAAGATCACCGTTGATAAAAAGCGTTCATGTGATTGGTTCTTCTAGTGAGATCGCAAAGGCTATTTGTTTGTCTTTAGCAGAGAGAGGTTGTCGAAGATTTCATCTCGTCTCCAGAGATATTCCTCGATGTAATCTATTTGCCTCTAAATTAAAAGAAGAGTTTGATTCCGTTGTTACTATGGAAGAAACTGACCTGCTTGATGATTCTGAAATTAAGAACAAAAAGTCTATAAATATTGATGATTTTGACCTTTATCTTGTAACAGCAGGCTCTTTGGGTGATCCAATTTTGGCGCAAAATGAGTCTTCAGAAGCATTGAAGATTACTGCTGCTAACTATACTGGTTTAATTACATGGATTACTTCAATTGTAACTGAAGAGAGGTTGCAAAAATCTTCTAGATTATGGGTATTTTCATCTGTTGCTTCGGATAGAGCTAAGCCTTCAAATTATCATTATTGTGCGGCTAAAGCTGCACTAAATATTTATTGTGAAGGTTTATATTTAAGATGCTATAAAAAACCATTTTCAGTGAGAATAATAAAAGCAGGTTTTTTAGATACAAGAATGACAGAGGGAAAGGCTCCTAAACTAATTTGTCTTAGTCCTCTCCTTGTCGCTAAGTTCTTATTGAGAAGACCAAATAGAAGAGGGTTTGAATATCTCCCCTGGTGGTGGTCGATAATTATGAGAATTTTTAAAAGTCTTCCTCCCTTTATCGCCTCGCGTCTTTGATCTTTAATTTGGATGCCTAATAGATTATGAGAATACAGAAACAAACTATTACTGGCTGGGGACGAATGTCTCCTGTTGAGGTTGAAATTATCACCCCGAAAACTCTCGAATCTATTCAAGAAATAATAAGTAATGCTTCCTCTTATTCTCTTATCCCAAGGGGCTTAGGTCGTTCTTATGGTGACGCTGCCCAATTAAAAAATGGTTCAGTAATCTGTTTAGATTATTTCAATCAAATTCAATTTGATTCATCAAATAGCACCGTTACTGTTGGCGGTGGAGTTAGCTTTGGCAAGCTTTTAGAATTAGTTGTTCCTCGAGGGTTTTTCTTGCCTGTTTCGCCAGGGACTAGAAATGTCACCGTTGGGGGTGCAATTGCTGCAGATGTTCATGGAAAGAACCACCATGCTGATGGAAGTTTTGGGAATCATATAAGTCGAATTTTAATTGTTGATGGTAATGGTGATTTAGTGGAACTTACACCAAATGAAGACGATTATTCCGAATATTCTAAGTTCTGGGCAACTGTTGGGGGGATGGGATTGACTGGTGTAATTATTGAAGCAACTTTTACCTTGATACCTATAGATACATCCTTGATAAGTGTTGATACATTTAGGTTTAATGATCTTGATTCTTTAATGGCAGCGATGATTGAAGGTGATAGTTTATATCGTTATAGTGTGGCGTGGGTTGATAGCCTCAATTATAAGGGAAGAGGTATTCTGACTAATGGAGATCACGCTTTTTTAGAGCAGTTGAATCAGCCTAATAAGGATAATCCCCTTTACTACAATCCTCAGGCAATTGGTGGTGCTCCAACTTTCCTTCCTAATGGTTTACTTAATAAATTAACTGTCAGGGCATTTAATGAAGCTTGGTTTAGAAGGTCTCCGAAGTCAGCTAAAGGGGAGCTCCAAGGAATAGCTTCTTATTTTCATCCATTAGATGGTATTAAAGACTGGAATCGAATATATGGCCCTTCGGGTTTTCTTCAATATCAATTTGTAGTTCCGGATAAGGGCTCCTATTTGATATCTCACACACTTGAGGCACTCAGACGGGTTGGGGCCCAAAGCTTCCTGACGGTTTTAAAACGCTTTGGCCCTGAAAACCCTGGCTTCTTATCTTTCCCAAAACCCGGTTGGACACTTGCGATAGATCTTCCTGCCGGATCATCTGATCTTCTATCCGTTTTATGTCAAATCGATGAGAAGGTGGCATCAGCAGGAGGCAGGATTTACCTAGCAAAAGATTCTCGTCAATCCCCTGAAGTTTTTGAGAGAACATATTCTACATTGGCTAAATGGAAATCAATAAGATCTTCTTTAGATCCTAAAAATATTTTCTCTTCTGATATCGCTATGCGATTGAATTTAAACTTGGAGTAAAAGTATTAATGAGATTTAAATTAACTTTAATCATGAAACCTGATATGATATTATGATTCAATTTATTAGATGATAATCTAGAGAATGATTGCCAATAAAATTGATTTTTCAAAAAAAAATAATATTGAAAAGAAGATTCCTTTTTCATTGTTAATAGTTTCATTGATAATTACTATATCATTATCAATTTGCTCTATACTTAGACATAATCTTTATCAAAGTAATGTTTATGATCTTGGCCTTTTTGATCAATGGCTTTGGTTGATAGGTCAAGATTCTTTGGCAATATCATCTATGGCGAAAGTTCATGTACTTAGTGATCATGCAGCATGGGTTCTATATTTATTCTCACCTTTATATAAACTATATCCAAGTTCAAACTTACTTTTTGTTTCACAAGCCTTTGCCCTAAGCTTCACATCTGTTCCTCTCTGGCTTCTTTCAAAGCAGAAAGGATTGTCAAATCAAAATATATGGATTATTTGCTTTTTATGGTGGTTACAACCTGTTGTTTTTAATGCAAATTTATTTGATTTCCATCCTGAAGTTTG
>CETG01172023.1_pt1 | contig 20439 bp, 20 predicted proteins | sample 361471 | NCBI WGS metagenome assembly CETG01 (sample SAMEA2622696, study PRJEB7988) | marine metagenome | isolation source: saline water (ENVO:00002010), including | reverse complement strand
TCCCATGCCACCCATTCCAGGCATTCCTCCCATGCCACCCATTCCAGGCATTCCCATACCACCCATACCTCCCATTGGATCAGAGGCTTCTCCACCTTGTGGAGAAGGTGGCTCGGGCTTATCTGCAATTACCACTTCTGTTGTTAGAAGCATGGATGCTATGGATACTGCATCTTGAAGCGCCAGTCGGAGAACTTTAGAAGCATCAATTATTCCTAGTTTTAGAAGATCTTCATAATTGCCTGTCATAGCATTAAATCCTTTGTTAAGTCTTTTCATTTCTGCAACAACTACATCTCCATTCTCTCCAGCATTAATAGCTATTTGTCGAGCAGGAGCAGACAATGCATTCTTTAGAATATGCACACCTGTTTTTTGGTCGCCAGATAATTCTTGAGAAAGATTTGTTAACTCATTACTTAATTTGAGTAAAGTTGTTCCTCCTCCGGCAACAATCCCTTCCTCGATTGCAGCTCGAGTTGCATTTAAAGCGTCTTCAATACGGAGCTTTTTACTTTTTAGCTCGGTTTCAGTAGGAGCTCCTACTTTTATAACAGCTACGCCTCCGGCTAGTTTTGCAATTCTTTCGTTAAGTTTGTCTCTGTCATATTCAGAATCAGTTGATTCTAACTCTCTTTTGATAGCAGACACTCTTTCAGCTACCTCTTTTTTATGATTGTCATTGGCAACAATGGTTGTAGTTTCTTTTGTAATTGTTATACGCCGAGCTTTCCCTAAGTCTGATAATTGGACTTTTTCTAGAGGCATTGCTTTGTCTTCACTAATTAAGGTAGCCCCGGTAAGTATTGCAATATCAGCTAAAGCTGCTTTACGTCTCTCTCCAAAAGAAGGTGCTCTAACCGCAGCTACTTGTAAAACCCCTCTGTTTTTATTTACAACTAAAGTTGCTAGCGCTTCTCCTTCAACTTCTTCAGACAGGATAAGAAGGGGAGAACCACTTTTGGCGACTGTTTCTAAGACTTGAACAAGATCAGTAATGGCGCTGATTTTTCTATCAGTAATTAATAAAAGAGGGTTTTCGAACTCACATATTTGTCTATCAGGATCAGTTACAAAATATGGCGAACTATAACCACGATCAAAGGCCATCCCTTCTGTAATATCTAATTCGGTAATTAATGATTTTGACTCTTCTACAGTAATAACTCCTTCAAAAGTTACTTTTTCCATTGCTGAGGCAACCATTTCTCCTATCTCTTGATCTCCTCCAGAACTGACCGTTGCAACCTGCAAGATTCTGTTTCCAGTTACAGATTCACTTCTTCTAGTAAGTTCTTTTAGAACTTTGTCTAAGGCTTTAGTGATACCTTTGCGAAGTTCTATTGGACTAGCTCCTGCGGCCACATTTCTAAGACCTTCTTGAACCATGGCCTGAGCTAAAATAGTCGCGGTTGTTGTTCCATCCCCAGCCTTGTCTTTGGTCTTTGAAGCAACTTCTTCAATAAGCCTGGCTCCAAGATTCTCAAAAGGATCTTCTAATTGAATCTCTTTTGCAATAGTTACACCGTCATTAACAATGTCTGGGGCTCCAAATTTTTTTTCTATTACTACATTTCTCCCAACCGGACCAATTGTTACTTTTAAAGCATCTGCAAGAGAATTGACACCTTTCTCTAAGGCACCTCTGGATTCGTCTGAAAAGCTAATGAGTTTGGACATTTTTCTTGAACACTTCCATTAATTTCCCACAGTAGACTTACCAAATGGGGATGGGCTAAGTGGGGAAAGCCGAATTCTTTTGAAACTTTTAGTACCAAGTCCTTAATAAGGAAGTTATGTTTTCAGCATGAATGACCCTGGAGTTTTATTTTTCGTTTTAATGGCTGGTCTTGCTGGGACTATGACATTGGTGTATTTTCCATTGCGTTTATTTCTGACGGCGACAGAACGGAGCAGAAGGTTAAAGCTTTTGCAAAGAATTAGAAGATTGCGTGATGAATTAGGTCAGCCTTTAGAGAGTGATTAAGGGTCTATTCTATTGAAATTTAGGTTAACTTTACTTTGTTAAAGAATGAATATAATGGTCATTAGTTGGGGAACCATTCAGTAAAGGATTCTTTTTCTGAATGGTTCTTTAGAATTTTTTCTATATATAAACCTTGCATCTAAAAATCTTTTTAAGCAAGTAGGTTGATTAATTCATTACCATTCCACCGTCGACATTGATAATTTGTCCAGTAATGTAAGCAGCTGCAGGATCTGAAGCTAAAAACCTTGCTGTCCCGGCGATGTGTTCAGGAGTGCCAAATTTTCCTAAGGGAATTGAAGAAAGAATGTTGTCATCATTTAATTCTTTTGTCATATCAGTGGTAATAAATCCAGGAGCTATAGCATTTACAGTGATACCCCTGCTTGCAAATTCTCTAGCTGTACTTTTAGTTAGTCCAATTAATCCCGCTTTTGCAGAAGAGTAATTTGCTTGACCGGCATTACCTACAACTCCTACTACAGAAGTAATATTTATAATTCGACCTTGTTTTTGTTTGAGCATTGCTCTGGCTACTGCTCTCGTTGTTAAAAAAGCTCCTGTTAAGTTGAGATTTATCACTGATTGCCAATCTTCTGTTTTCATTCTCATTAAGAGACCATCTTTTGTTATTCCAGCATTATTGATTAAAACATTTATTTTTTGACTTCGCTCCAGCACGTTTTTTATCAATTCATTTACTGAGGACTCTTCTGCAATATTTGCTTTAAGGCTGTAGGCCTTTCCTCCAGTAGAGATGATCTTTGAGACAACTTCCTCTGCTTTGTCTGGAGATTGAGAGTAATTGACTACCACCTCTGCGCCTGCTTCTGCAAGTGCAAGTGCTGTTGCTTTCCCGATGCCTCTACTAGCTCCAGTTATTAAAGCAGTTTGACCTTGTAAATTTGAGGAGTAAGTCATTAGTAAGATGAGATGTAAATAATAGTTTGAGAGATTGAAAGTTTAATTTTCTTTTATTGATTAAGGAGTTTTATTTCCATAAATCAATAAGAAAATAATAAATTTTTCAGAAGATATACCTTTAAGATCAAATAGTAATAGGTAAGTCACTTTTGAGTAAATAACATGATCAATTTGTTTCTATTAGAGGGTCCGCTGTGCATTTGTTAATTGCTGCTGCAGGTAGTGGCAAAAGAATCGGCGCAGGTCAAAACAAGCTTCTTCTGCCAGTTGCCGGCCGACCAATACTTGCATGGACTTTGGATGCGGCAATTGCTGCACAGTCAATTAGTTGGATTGGGATAGTTGGCCAACCAATTGATAGAGATCAAATCATGGATTTAGTTAAAGATTGTGTAAAACCTGTAAGTTGGATTAAAGGTGGAAGCACAAGGCAAGAATCAGTGCAGTTAGGTCTTAGGTCTTTACCTAAGGATGCTCAATATGTCCTTATTCATGACGGTGCGAGATGCTTAGTTGATCCAGAGCTGTTTAATCAATGTGCTGATATGGTTTCACTTGGGAACGCCGTTATAGCGGCAACTCCTGTTACAGATACCATTAAGAGAGTTGATTCTAATGGATTTATTCTTGAGACCCCTTTGAGATCTGGTCTTTGGGCGGCTCAAACTCCCCAAGCTTTTTTGGTGAGAGATTTGAAACAGGCTCATGCAAAAGCAATTGGGAAAGAGTGGATAGTTACAGATGACGCATCTTTATATGAAAGACTTGGTTGGCCAGTAAGCATTTTGGAGTCTGTGCCATCAAATATTAAGGTCACTAATAAATTTGATTTGGTAATAGCAGAAGCGTTTTTGGGGGTTAAGACAACACCTTAAGAGTTCCTTTATCCCCATTTAGACAAGCTGTTTTCCCAATTGGCATTGCCGCATTCCCACAGCAATGACCAATAGGTAAATTCCCAATCACAGGAATTCCAAGATCAAAACTACGTTCGAAGAGAATCTTTTTAAGGCTGAAGGATGGATAGTCTTGTGGGTCTTCACACGAATTGAAATTTCCAAAGCCCAGGCCTGCGAGATTTTTAAAAATCCCTGTTAATCGCCAATGAGTAAGCATTCGATCAATTCGATATGGAGCTTCGTGTGTATCTTCTATGATTAAGATCGTTCCTTTTAAATTAGGGATATGACTACTTCCAAGTAGGTGTGAAGCAACAGTTAAGTTTATGACCACTAATGGACCTGTTGCGGACCCCTTTACCCAGCCATCTCCTTTGAGAACAGGAATTGATTTTCCAAATAATAATGATTTTAGTCTTTCTTTGCTCCAATCAGGTTCTGAGCCAAGAGAAGTGAGGAGAGGACCATGAACCCCTCCGTAGAACCCAGCAGAAAGCCTTGATAAAAGTATTGAAGTTACATCTGAATAACCAACAATCCACCCAGGCTGCCAGGGTTGTTTCTTTTCTAGTAAACGCGCCGCTCCCCATCCACCTCGTGTGCATATGATCAGCTCTGGGGATTGTTTAGGATGCAGTTCATTGAATCTGTCTTTATCAGGACCTGCTAGAAAACCCCAAGGTTCAGGGCAGATAGGTTGATGACGAAAAACTAAACCCCATCCCTCTAAAACCTTGATACCTTCTTTTGTTAAGCTTTCATTTGTGTTGATAGAGCTAATAGATGCTGCAATAAACTCGTCTCCTTTTTTGAGTGGTTTGGGAATTGTTTCTGACTTAAGATTAATCATGTATTTGTCATAGTTTACAAATGACTAAGCCAAGTAGAATTAGTCCTCCAAGACGTACCTGATTTATAAAATGAAGACCAAATTGATTTTTCTTATTCTTGGGATTGTTTAGAAGCCAAATTTCTCTTTGCATTCCGAGACTTGCTACTATCCAAAACGGCCAAAAGAGTATTTTTGTGCCGGCAAAAAATGCACTTAAACCTAGGAAAGTTGAGGCTGCTCCATAACTTATTGATACAACTTTAATTACATTCCCTTGAAGATTTAAGGCACTACTCTGAAGACCGAGACTTTCATCATCGTTTTTATCAGACATGGCATAAACTGTGTCAAATCCAAATGTCCAAATTATTGTGCTCGCCCAGCAAAATAGTAAAGGGAGCGTTATCTCAAGATTTGATTGACTAGCTGCCCAAGGAATAAGTACGGAAAAGCCCCAACAGATTGAAAGCATTGCTTGAGGATATTTAAACCATCTTTTTGCAGATGGATAAATCATTATTAATGGCAATGCAATTGTTGCAAGTTTTAGACATATTGATCTACTAGATGATGGAAGTAAGAGAACAATTAAAAGGCTTAGTGATAGCATTAAGCAAAGTAAAAATAATGCAGTTGAAACTTTGATAGTGCCTGCTGATAAAGGTCTTGAGGATGTTCTCCTAACAAGTTTGTCGAAATTTCTGTCCCATAAGTCATTCGTAATACAACCTGCACCACTTATAAATAATGTTCCTGTAACTATTAGTGCAAACAGTTTTATAGAAGGAGGAGCTGTCGGAGTAAGCCATAAAGTCCATCCTGCAGGAATAAGAAGTATTAAGCGCCCACTTGGTTTATTCCATCTCAATAAAGCCAAAAGAGGGTGTATATGCTTTTGGAAAATGGAAGGTTGCAAAATTTGTTTTTAAAAGAGTTTAGACATTGTTTGCAGAGTTGCGACTTCTGATGCAAGAGTGTGTTTAGTATATTCTGGCTTTAGCCTCATAGAAGCATAGATAAATCCTTTCCTAAAATTGTTTTGTCAAATGATTTTGGAGAATCTCAATTGAAGGATGTTAATTATGTAGGAGCTATTGATATTGGCACTAATTCAACACATTTGTTAATTGCTTCAGTAGATACAATTTTGAAAACATACACTATTCAACATACAGAGAAGTCGACAACCAGATTAGGAGAAAAAAATGTTTTCACAGGAGAACTTACAAATATAGCTATAGATAGAGCATTAGAGACATTGAAAAGATTTAAGGAATTGGCTGATAGTTACAAAGTTAAGAATCTTTTAATAGCAGCAACCAGCGCTGTGAGAGAAGCTCCTAATAGTAGTTATTTTTTAGATTTAATTAAAGATCAGATAGATTTAGATGTTGAGATTATTAGTGGAAGAGAAGAAGCAAGATTGATTTATTTAGGAGTACTTTCTGGGATGAAACTAGAAGATAGACCTCATGTTTTAATTGATATAGGAGGTGGATCGACCGAGTTGATCCTTGCAGATGGTTATGATGCAAAAGCTCTTACTAGTACAAAAATAGGTGCGGTTAGACTGAAAAGAGAATTTATCAATAAACAACCTATATCTATTAGAAAGCGTGAATTCTTAAATGCTTTTATTCAAGGTTCTTTAGAATCGGCAGTAGATAAAATTAGTCGTCGAATTAGAGCTTGTGAAAATCCAGTTATGGTTGCGACAAGTGGTACTGCGTTGGCAATAGGTAATTTAATTCTGAATGATCAATCAAACTTAAAAAGGAAATTACATGGATTGAAGATTTCAAAAGAACTTGTTGATCAACAAGTTGAAAAATTATTGAAGATGTCGCCTAGTGAGATTAAGAGATTTACACCCTTAAGTGAAAGGCGCTCTGAAATTATTCTTCCTGGAATTTTAATTTTGCAAACCACAATGCAGATGATGAAAATAAATGAAGTTCTTCTTAGTGAAAGAGCTCTAAGAGAAGGTTTAGTTATTGATTGGATGTTTCGAAAAGGTTATCTTCAAGATCGATTTACTCTTCAGGGCAATATTCGAGAAAAGACAGTATTGCATCAGGCAAAACGTTTTGGGGTTAATTTTTTTCGCGCAGAGAAAGTCGCTCAATACGCATTGACTTTGTATGACAATACATATGGAGTTTTACATTCTGATAATGGAGAAGGTAGAGAATTGCTTTGGGCCGCTGCAATGCTTCATGCCTGTGGTCAGCATATAAATTTAGCGGCTTATCATAAGCACTCTTGGTATTTAATACGTCATGGAGAGTTGTTGGGATACTCGCAGGCTGAGCATTTAATGGTTGCTTCTATTGCCAGATATCATCGAAAAGGCTTTCCAAAAAAACGACATGAGGCTTGGCAAAGCTTGATGGAGAGCTATCAACGAGATATTGTTTTCCAGATGTCAATCTTATTGCGCTTAGCCTCTGCACTAGATCGAAGACCTGAACCTATAATTTCTCATTTAGAGGTAAAAGTAGATAATTCAAAGTTGAAGATAAAACTTGTCCCTGAAAAAACGAATCGGAATTTTGCTATTGAGGAGTGGAGCTTGAGAAAGACATTTGAAATAATTGGAGAGCACTTGGAAGTCGATTGGGAGATGCAAATCAATTATTAATTTAAGCGCGGTATGTAATTTGATCAAAAAAGTTTGAATTTGGTGTAGAGGACGGAGTTACAGATTTGAAAAAATTTATTACAAGGATTGAGCTCATTAAACCTAGTAAGCCTGATGAAATGAACATCCAGGGAAAAAGTTTTTTGTAGTCTGTTTTTTGAGGCTTGGGATGTTTTTGCTCATACAGATTTTTAATTATCATTTCTCTTCCTTGAAGTTCCTTAAGAACAAAAGTTGTCTCTAATCCTAATTTCTCTGAAATTCTGCGAACCATGGCTTTTATAAATACTTGCTCAGGTAGTAAATCTTCCTGACCATTCTCTAATGCTTCTAGTTGTTCTTGACCAATTCTTAGGCTCTTTGAAAGATCTTCTATTGAAATACTTCTTGATTGTCTCCCTTCTTTTAAGAATGAGCCTACTTTTTGTAGGGGTGTTCTTGCTTCTTCGGACTGAAGCGGATTATTTGGTTGTGGATTAATATTTTCCAATGACATAAATGGAGTTATGGTCATTGTAGTGTTAAAAAAAAAGAACGTTAATTAGTTTAAAAAGTATTTATGTGCTTTCTTTATAAAATAAAGAAGCTTTATAAGCTTAAATTCTTTCGAGTTAATTGATTTAACTGATTTTTTGTTAAAATTTAAATATTCAATTAATCTAAACGAAATAAATGCTTGTGACTTGATTTATATAGCTTCGATCTCTTGTTTGTTGCACTTAATGCTGGGCTTATTATATAAATTGTTGTTCTAATTAACCCTTGATCCTTAGAGGTAGATGCCATTGATTTGAGAGGAACTATCTTTAACCATTCATCTTCCCAACTCACTCGATACCCTATCGCTACAGGAGTATCTTCTGGATAATGTTTTAACAAAGTTTTCTCAACACTTTCAACATGTCGAGCACTCAAGTAAAGGCATATAGATGATCTTAAAGATGCAATCTTGTCTAACCTTTCTCGTTCTGGGGTACCTGTTCTGCCGCTTGCTCGGCTAAGAATAATCGTTTGTGTTACTCCAGGTATGGTTAACTCTGCTTCCAACTTTGCAGCAGTTGCTTGATAGGCACTAATCCCAGGAATTACTTCAACCTTTATGCCTTCTTTGCGAAGGTGATTAATTTGTTCTGTGAGCGCCCCGAATAGGCAAGGATCTCCATCATGAAGACGCACGACCTTTTTCCCTTGGCTTGATTTCTCAATTAAAATGGGCAGAATTTCTTCAAGAGTTAATGAGCTGGTAGAAATTAGTTCACAATCTCTTTTAGATGACTCTAAGATCTTTTTAGGTATTAATGAATCAGTCCAAAGAATCACATCAGCATTTTTTACACGATCTAATGCCCTTAGAGTCATAAGATCTAAGGCTCCTGGACCTGCTCCCACTATTGAAACTTTTGCCACTAAATCTTTTGATGCATTTTTCTTTGCTTTCGCTTTTTATTTATAAACGAAAGTCCTAGAACACCTAAGCACATTAATAAAATGCTAATGAATTGTGCTACTCGTAATCCTCCTTCGCAGAAAGGAGGGATAGAATTGACACATAAAGGATCTATTCTTAACCCCTCAATCCAGAATCTACCAAAACTATACATGATTAGATAAATACAACTTACTGATCCATAAGGAAGAACACTTTGCTTTTGTTTTTCAATCTTAAATAAAAATATTATTATTATGAAGATAAGTATATTCCAAATTGATTCATAAAGAAATGTGGGATGAAAATATGAATCATTAATAAAAACTATTGGTCGATTATTTAATGGAATAAATAGCTTCCATGGCATAGATGTTGGTATTCCAAAAGCTTCATTATTGAAAAAATTCCCCCATCGACCTATCGCTTGCCCTAAAACAACTGAAGGTATTAATACATCTAAAATATTTAAGAAGTTTTGCTTCTTTAATTGAGAAAATATTATTACTGAAATTGTTCCAGCAATTAATGCTCCATGAATAGCTATTCCACCTCCCCATATTTCAATTGCTCTTGGTATGGATAAATTCAAACCAAGAAAATTGATTTGATTCCAAAAATTTATACCACTATAATTCTTCCATTCGAAGGCAACATAATAAATTCTTGCTCCAATGATTGAGGCTAATACTAGGAAAGGTATTAGATCATTAATTAAACCTTTTGGCAAGCCTCTTTCTTGAGCTAATTTACTGGATAGATTAATACCAATTAGTAAAGATATTGCAATCAAGAAGCCATACCAACGGATTAAAAATGGGCCAAGGCTTATGATTTCGGCTCCAGGTGATTTTAAAAATAAAAATATATCAAACATTCTTTCTTAAAAGTTACTTGCGAGTAATTAAATACCTTCCGCAGCTTGAACTTTTTCCACTTGTTTCTTTTTAAGCACAAGCATTATTTGAGAAAGTGCTACACCACAGAAGAAAACTACGAGGCCAATTACTCTTGCATAACTCTGTAAAACAATCTCAGTGTCTAATTGTCCAAATCCCCCAACATTTGGATTATTTGTAAGAGGATCTCCTTTATCCAAGGTATCACCTACATTTACTAATATACTTGGTCCGATTGGGATTGTTTCACTTTCTAATTCACCTTCTTTTGTTTTTATAGTTATTATTTTAGAACCATCTTCAGATGTTTCTATTGTGGTGACTTCACCAGAATTTTCTGCCGTATAAATATTGTTATTACTTTTTTCGCCAGTTGGATAAACTTGACCTCTTCCTCTATTACCTCCTACATGTATTGCATATTTACCAAAATGAAATTGCTTATCTACTTTTGGATTTGGAGATAAAATTGGGAAAACAATTTCTTTATTTTGATCTCCAGGCAAAGGACCTACGATAATAATATTTTCTTTGTCTTCACTATATTGACTAAAATAAACTCCTTGAGTCTCTTCTTTGATGTTTTCATCCCATCTGTCTTGAGGGGCTAATTTAAATCCATCAGGAAGCATTACAAGGGCGCCGACTTGTAAAGGGACATTGCTTCCATCGGCACCTATTTCTTCTGTTCCATTTTTATAAGGGATTTTTACTACTGCTTTGAAAACACTATCCGCTGCTACTGCTTGAGGTACTTCGGCTTGGGTTTTCATGTTTGCTAAATGACAATTTGCACAAACAATTTTGCCAGTCGCTTCTCTAGGGTTTTCATAGTTTTGCTGAGCCCAGAAAGGGTAAGACCAGCTTGGCGAAGGAGAAATAAAAATAGTTATCCCTATAAGGAACGTACTGAGAATAATTTTTATGGAACGGCTCATTTTTTTAATAGGAAAATTTGACGATGATTCGCAATGAACTCACCCCCACCAGGGTTGATTCCCAGTACGGAAGTCAGTTTCAGTCCATTGACTGACTAAAACGTTGTCATCATCTATAGATACATGAGCTAAAGCTAGAGATAATGGAGCCGGACCTCTTACAACTTTCCCAGTTGAATCATATTGACTTCCATGACACGGACATTTGAATTTATTCTCTCCGCTATTCCATGGAACAACGCATCCTAAGTGAGTGCAAATTGCATTGATCCCATAGTCAGTAATTGCTTCAGGTCCTTCAACAATAAGGTAGGTCGGATCACCTTTTAACCCTTGAACAAGACTTCTGTCTCCAACGGCATGATTGGATAACCACCCACTTGCTGTTACAGGATTGCCAAGCTCATCTTTTGCTGAACTTCCACCACCTCCACCACCTGCCCTTAAAGGAGTGAAATAACTTGCAACTGGATATAAAGCGCCTAGTGCTACACCAGTCACTGTTCCAAAGGTAAGTAAGTTCATGAACTGCCTCCTGCCCATTGAAGGCACATCTGAGGCGGTCATTTGTGTCATTACTGATGTTCACCTGATTCAGAATATAAACCAGCATGGCTTCAAAATGAGGTTTGTTTATTGCAAATACAGGCTTTTTTATTATCAAGAAAGAAAAATCATGAATAATTCCACTTTCCAGTCTCAATCTCCTTTGAATGTTGCAGAGGTAATTGCTTGTTTAAGGGAGCGTTGGGGGGTTAGTTATGACTTGCAATTAATCGTTAGAAAAGATTGCCTATATCTACACATTATGTGGGCGTACTTGGAACAACAATCTTTTCCAATTAATGAAGAAAAATATAGAGAGCATCTTAATGAAGTTTTGGAAATTATTAATCGTTTGGGTTTAGCAGATGATGTTAGGCAATGGATGAAAATTGTTGGACCAAGACCCAGAATTGGTAGAGCTCTTAGTTTGAAGTTGAAGGGGGGTGAACTATTGAAGGAGTTTGTTCTTTGATCTTTTCTGTAATTGCAACCATTCCTACTCCGATCAAGAAAAGTGCAGTTATGGAACTTGCTAGCAATATCATTGTTAAAGGATCAGTTGAGGGTGTAAGAATTGCTCCCGCTAGGGCTGATCCCATGACAACAATTCGCCAGTTAGCAATCATCTTTTGTGATTGAAGAATTCCTAAAGTTCCTAAAATTAATTGAATTACAGGAAGCTGGAAAGCCAGTCCTGAGCTGAGCATTAGTAAAAATACAAAATCTAAATATCGTTCTATAGACCAAAGCGGCTCAACAACATCAGCTCCATATGTGACAAGGAATTTAAGTGCCGCTGGAATTAATACCCATAAAGCAAATGAAATTCCTAAAAAAAATAAAAGTGCAGAGCCAATTACTGCTGGAGCAATAAATTGCTTCTCTTTTTTAGTTAGTCCAGGGAGGATGAATTGAAGTACTTGAAATAGGATGAAAGGCAATGCAATAGTCAGGCCCGAGTAGCCAGCTACTTTAATAGAGGAAAACAAGAATTCACCTGGTGATAATTGAAGAAAATGTATTGATTTTGCTGGTTTTTCTAAAAGCCTAATTATAGGTTTAACAAAAATAATACTAATACCTGAGGCCAATATTACTGCAATTAGACTTTTGATAATGCGTGCTCTTAGTTCTTCCAAATGAGAAAAGAAAGGCATCTTCACATCATTCACTTTTGATTCGGACTTTAATCTGGTATTCCCTTTATCTGATTTAATAAAATCTTCATCTCTCATTATTTTTCTAATTTTATTTTGATCAAAATATCATTATAACCGATTTGAATTTTTACATTAAAAAACTAACTATTTTTAGTTGGGTCAGGAAGAATAAAAGGAGGACAATCGTTTAAAGAAGATTTACCATAGTTTGCATATTCTTTATATCCGCCCATTTTCCCATTGGTTTTCATGAGAGCGCTCATGAATGCTAAAAGAAGAAATACTGTAGGAGCTCCTATTATCAAAGCAGCTCCAAAAATATAGCCAACCAAAAACTCTGGGAAAGAGTGATTCCCTAGAAATTCATGCGTACCTAGAAGGAAATCAATCATTTAATTAGGAACTTTTTGATGATGATAAGTCATTGAGACTTGATTCTGTTGACATATGTTTCATAGCTCTATCTGATTGTCCCCAAATCACCTCTGCACTCCTGTGCCGAACTGTTCCAGGAACTGCTCCTTGTATTCTTTGGAGGCTTTCTATCTTTGCCATAACAATCGGGGTTTTTTTATTCCCTTTGGCCCGGCTAAAAAGAGCAGCAAAGTCAGCTGCAATTTGCACATCTTCTTCATTGAATTTAGATATAGAAGCTTTTAGGACAACATGACTGCCAGGACATTCTTGAGCATGGAACCAAAGATCTCCTTTTTTTGCCGCCTTTATGCTTATAAACTCGTTTTGGCGGTGATTCCTTCCAATTTGAATGCAAACGCCACTTGGAGTTCGAACTTCAAGGTGCTGAGATAAGAGTATGTTCTGATCTTTGTTCTTGTTATTCTTTTTTTTAGACCTGATTAAATAATTTTCCAGTTCATTTTGCAATTCTATAATCCGAGTTAATTTTTCTATTTTGTGTTCCCATTGATTAAGTAATAGATTGGATAAGAAATCTACGCTTTCTTCAATGTTAAGAATTCTTTGTTTATGATAATTAATTCTTTCTTGAATTAAAGAGGCAGAACGTCTTAGTTTCTTATATTTTTTATATAGTTTTTGTGACTTTTCAATCTCTTCTTTACTTGGTGAATTTTGGCATAAGATTGAATCAGCTTCTTGTTTGATTGAATTTACATCTTTGGTTTTGGAAAGTAATTCTTCTTGCTTTGAAAGCTCTTTTAACTCTTCTTTATTTAATTTAAATAATTTTGTTTTTAAAGTATTTGAAATTAAATCTAGTTTTTTTGATGTTATATGTTTTCTGTAATATATACCAAGTTTTAGGCTTATGTCTATTTCTGATCTCGCTAAAGGATTTGCAGACCAGTTCATAAAATCTGTAGGACCTGAAAAATAAAGGCAGGGATTTGTACACTCAATATCTTTTAACCAAAAGCACCACCTCTGATAAATATCTTTCCACATTTCCATGGAGATCTTCTGAGAGTTAAGACTTAGAATATTTTCGGCTATTTTCTTATCTTCATTAACTAATTGGAGAGCTAAGGATGGACTAATACCTTGGTAAGTTTCTTTAAGAGATTGTTTTAACTTTATTGGTAATAGTGAAAGTCTTTCTTTCCATCGATTGAAACTTTCTGTTTTACTTGGTGCAATTCCTTTTAGAGGAGGAGGGGGTAAGTAGGTATCTCCAGTGCTAATAGGTCTGAGTCGTGATTGATGGTTGCGAATTTGTCTGCCAAGAGTGATAACTTTTTGATTTTTATCGAGAAGAAAAATGTTGCTATGCCTTCCCATTAATTCCAATAATAAGATTTTTTGAATGGGATCACCTGGCCGCATGGCTAGTTCAAATTGAATAATTCTTTCAAATCCTTTTTGCTTGATTGAAATTAAGGCAAGGTCCTTTAGCCCATATTGAAATTGTTTTGCAAGAGTACTATTGGTTCCGATTTTTGACGGCGTATTAATTTCAACTAATCTTGAAGCTTCTCCAGTCCAACAAATTTCAATCCAGATCAGCCCTTTCAATGTCCTTAAACCTAGTTGGAGAGTTTCTTGATCCGGTTGTTGTGCTTTCTCGAATCGACTGGGCAGTATTTTGGTTCCCATATCTTTAATTACAGCCTTTAGGCTGGTGACATCCATCAATTGCAATCTTGAGGTGACCATTCTTTATACCAGCCTTAGATTTTGATTACGTACTCTGGTTATTAACTTAAGAACGAACATGTCTGACTTTGAAAAAATAATTTTAATTACTGGGCCAAGTGGTGTTGGTAAAGGTTCTTTAGTAAAAAAATTACTTGAAACAAATCAAGATCTTTGGTTGTCAGTCTCTGCAACTACTCGTAAGCCTAGAGAAGGAGAGAAAAATGGAGAACATTATTATTTTCTTGAGCGCAAAGAATTTGAAGAACTTATTGATAATAAAGGTTTTCTTGAATGGGCTGAATTTGCTGGAAATCTTTATGGAACACCAATTCATCAAATTCAGAAACAAATAGATAATGGGAAGCGAGTTCTTATGGAGATTGAACTACAAGGTGCTCGACAGGTCCGTAAAAGCTGTCCAGAGGCGATTCAGGTGTTTATAGCACCACCAAGTTTTGTTGAACTTGAGAAACGAATTCGAGGAAGAGGTACTGAGATTGAGGAAGATATCCAAAAGCGTTTGCAACGAGCTTTGGAAGAGTTGAATGCTATAAATGAATTTGATGCAGTCGTTATTAATGATTCTTTTGATAAGGCTCTATCTGAACTTGATCGATTATTTAGAGGCCTTAGAAGTTAACTATTCAACCTATTTTAAATTGGGTGAAATAGTAAATCTGGTACGAACCTATTAAATTCAACAATTATGCTGGCGGTTATAAATATCCAAATAGCAGCAATAACTGGAGCTGATCTGAACCATTTTGTGGAGAAGATTTTTAGCATGTTTTTAATAGAAGAAGGGTTTTAAAGTTTTAATTGAGCTTGAAAGCTATCTAGGTCCATTTAAAGAAACATTCTTGTCACTTTCACGAAGGTCACCATTCTTACCTTCTCTATTTGCATGCAATGGCCAGGCGGCTCCTTTTTTAATACATTGCCAAGCTACTTGAGTATCAATAATAATTTCGTACTCGGCAGAATTTTTTTGTGTTTTTGCATATCTTAAATATTCTCTTCCAGACCAACCTATGATTCCTGCGATATAAATGAACATAACCCCAGGTATTAATAAATCCCCTTCGTGGCCTCTATTCAGGAGAGCTCCAAAAGGTTCAATTGGAGGACCTATAAGTAAATGAGGTAGACCATCTTCTCCGCAGGAAGCTTTGCTGTATCTATCAAACCTTGCAATGTCTTTTGCTGTTGTAGCTTCACTTGCTCTTGCTTGGAATCGAGCGTTTTCGGCGCAGGGCGTTAATGGAGCTGCAGCCATATCAGTTGGAGGTCTATCTTTATTTAATACTGCACCTTTCGCAGCATTAGCTGTTGGAGCAAATCCAACAAAAATTAAGGCTGAAAGGAAAATGCCTAATAGGCGTCCGATTAGGTTTAATGGCGTTTTCATTTGATTAGCTTTTTTTTAAGCTCTTCACTATTAGAACTTAGATTAGATTAAGCTTAAATATGCAAACAGTACTAGCCCTCGAAACAAGTTGTGACGAGTCCGCCGTTGCTGTGATGGGAATAAATGATGGGAAAATACATATTCTTTCTGATTTTGTTTACTCACAAATAGCAGAACATACTCAATGGGGAGGTGTTGTTCCAGAAATAGCTTCTCGGAGACATCTTGAAGTCCTGCCAGGTTTGATTGAAAAGGCGTTAATTGGATCGGGAAAACAAATAGCTGAAATTGATGCTATAGCTTCAACTGTGGCACCTGGTTTGGCAGGTTCTTTATTGATTGGCTCTATAACGGGACGAACACTTTCAGTATTAAATGATCTTCCATTTTTTGGGATTCATCATTTAGAAGGACATTTAGCTTCGGTCCTTTTATCCGAATCACCTCCAAGGCCTCCTTATTTGGTCCTATTGGTAAGTGGAGGTCACACGGAATTAATTAGAGTTGACAATGGGATGAAGTTCTCACGTCTTGGTCGAAGTCACGATGATGCAGTAGGAGAGGCTTTCGATAAAGTGGCTCGATTACTTGGCCTTGCTTATCCAGGAGGGCCAGAGATCGAAAAAAAAGCAAAAACGGGAGATAGTAAAAAATTCTCTTTACCTCAAGGAAAAATTTCAAAACCAGGTGGAGGCTTTTACCCTTACGATTTTTCCTTTAGCGGGCTAAAAACGGCGATGCTTCGAAAAATTGAAGAATTAAGAAATGAAAATTTTGATTTACCTATTGAAGACTTGGCTGCGAGTTTTGAAAACGTAGTAGCAGAGGTTTTAGTCGCTAGAAGTATTAAATGTGCTCAGGATCAACGTTTGAATTCTCTAGTAATGGTGGGAGGTGTTGCAGCAAATACGCGTTTAAGGAAAATGATGGCTGAAAAAGCTTTGGCAAATTCTATTAAAGTTCATCTTGCACCAAAAGCTTTTTGCACAGACAATGCAGCCATGATAGGCACAGCGGCGTTGATGCGATTAGTATCTGGAACAACACCCAGTTCACTTGAATTAGGGGTTACAGGTCGCATGCCATTAGATCAAGCAGATTTGTTGTATCAACAAAATCAGCCTTTCTAAAAGCCTTAAACCTAATTACAGCTTTACGACTTCATGTACTCAGAATCAGAAAATAATTCGACCAATTCCTCCCAGAAGGTTAGTAAGAGAGAGCTCAACTCTTGGAGAAGAGGCTTTACCTATCAAGCAGAGATTTGGAATGGACGTATGGCAATAGCTGGACTTTTATTGATCTCAATCATTTTATTTGGCAGCAACTTCCTTTTTGGAAACTAGGAAACCATCTTTTTTTGTTTGTATTTTTCATTTTAAATATTTAAATGGCTATACCATTTCTATATTTATATAGTTATATAAGTAAATATAGAAATTTCTTCTCAGTGATAAAATTAATTACACATTCAGCAAAAAATATATTCATTTGTATTTGTAGCTTTAGGTAATAGTAATGAAAACTTTACTTTCTTTATTCAAATTTATCCATGACGCCTGAGCGTCTTGGTCTTCTTTGGGGGATAACCGTTTTTGCAGGAGCGGGGGCAAGGCTTTTGTCTTTACTTACTGGTTTGCCAGGCGTTGTATTGCTTTTATTGTCAGGATTACTTATTGGTCGTTCGGGTCTTGGATTAGTAGAACCTCTAGACTTGGGACAAGGGTTAGAAATAATAGTTGGTTTATTAGTAAGTCTTGTTTTATTTGATGGCGGATTAAATCTTCGTCTTCCTGGAGAAACCATAAAAGCAATTGTTGTACGAATTTCTTTTATCAGGCTATCTATATCTCTTGCGGCAGGTCTTATTGCGGCTCATTTCTTAGCAGGATTAGGGTGGAATGTTGCTGCTGTATACAGCGCAATTGTTTTGGCTACGGGTCCAACAGTTGTTACTCCTCTTGTTAAGCAAATACGTCTTAACTCTCCTTTAAGTGATGTGCTTGAGGCGGAGGGATTGGTCTTAGAACCAATTGGGGCAGTACTTGCTTTGCTTTTGCTAGAGCTTTTATTGGGAGATCTTCATGGTTGGCGTGAATTGGCTTTTGGGCTATTTGCAAGACTAGGAGGAGGAGTCTTTATTGGTTTGCTCGCAGGGTGGCTACTTTCAGAGTGTTTGCGTCGTCTTCCAAAAGATCCAACATTAGGGATTCGGTTGCAATTGACACTAGGATTTTTATTTTTGCTATATGGCATTTCAGAATGGCTTTTACCTGAATCTGGATTACCTGCTTCAGTAGCTGCAGGTTTCATCGTTGGAAGGAGACCATCTACTAATGCAAATGAATTAGATGAATTGATTAGACAACTTGCTCAGTTAGCAATAACAATGTTGTTTCCGCTTCTTGCTGCAGACGTGTCTTGGGGTGAATTAAGTCCATTGGGGTGGGGAGGAATTACATGCGTACTTTGTTTAATGTTTATTGTTCGTCCTTTTGCAGTAAGTCTTGCGACAATAGGTTTGCCATTAGATTTCAAGCAAAAACTCTTTCTTAGTTGGCTTGCTCCTAGAGGGATAGTAACTGCCGCTGTAGCTTCTTTGTTTTCAATTCGATTAGAGCAAGCAGGGGTTTTAGGAGCTGGTCCATTACAAGGACTTGTTTTTTTGACAATTCTTATGACAGTTGGGATTCAGGGATTAACTGCTCAACCTCTTGCTAAAGCATTGGGTTTGCTTAGAGAAGAAGATGAATCTCAATCAATTTGAAAAACTTTTTTGAATCTATAAACATCTTTTCCTGATTGGGCTATAAGGCTCCAGCTAGAGATTAAGTCTGGGCCTTTTAACTGGCCAAGAAGTGCTGCTCTAAGTGTTTTCATGATTATGCCCTTTTTGATTTTTGTTAAATCAAATATTTTTTGAATTAATTCTTTTGCTTTGGAGCTGTCAATGCCATCCCAGGGATCTTGCTCTAGTTGATTTAAAAGTGATCTAAGTACAAACTTTGCTTCTTTGATTGATAATTGCTGGATTGCATCATCTTTGAGTATAGGTTCTTCAAAAAATGGTTTAGCTTCTTCTATTCCATCTTTAAGAGTGATTAATGAAGGGCCTATTAGCTCAGTTAAATTAGTTCCCCAGGTTTTGCTTGGTATTACCCATCCAACTTTGTCCCATATTGGGATGAGCGTTTCTAAAAGTTTTTCTGAGGAGAGTTCATGAAGTACTTGTGAGTTAAGCCAATTCAATTTATCCCAGTCAAACTTTGCTCCAGATTTATTTACACGTTCAAAACTAAATAATTTTGAGGCTTCTTCAAGAGTAAATCTTTCATCAGTTCCATCAGATATTGTCCAACCTAATAAAGCCATATAATTTGATAAGGCTTCAGAGGTATAACCTAACTTGCGAAAATCGCTAATAGAAGTCACACCATCTCTTTTAGAAAGTTTTTTTCCTTCAGAATTTAGAATTAATGGAGTATGTACGAATTCTGGAATCTTTAAACCTAGCGCTTCATAAAGAAGAATTTGTTTTGCAGTATTAGAGATATGATCTTCCCCTCTTATTACATGAGATATTTCCATTGAGGCATCATCTACTACAACTACAAGGTTATATAGAGGTTCCCCAATTTTCTTCCCTTTAGCTCTTCTTGAAATCACCATATCTCCCCCCAGATCTTGTCCTGTCCATATAATTTTTCCTCTTACCAGGTCATCCCATTGAATAGTTTGATTTTCGTTGATGATAAATCGAATTACCGAAGATCTTCCTTCTTGAATAAATTTTTGTTCCTGACTTTCACTAAGGTTTCTGCCTCTGTTGTCATAGCGAGGTGGTTTCCCTTGAAGTCTCTGAGATTCTCTCATTTCTTCAAGTTCTTTTTCTGATGCATAGCAGTGATAAGCGAGGCCTTTTCTTAGTAAGTCTTCAATTGCTTCTTTATGTTCCTTAATACGTTGACTTTGAATTACTACGTCTCCATCCCAATCTAAATTTAACCATTTAAGTCCTTCTAGGATATTTTCAAGAAATTCTGGCTTTGATCTTTCCTTATCTGTATCTTCGATTCGAAGCAAAAATTTCCCACCTTTATTTTTTGCAAAAAGCCAGTTAAAAAGTGCTGTTCGCGCAGTCCCGATATGGAGTGTTCCAGTGGGACTAGGCGCAATTCTTACTCGAACTGTCACTCTGCTGTTTGTATTGGGACGGGACCGACGGGATTCGAACCCGCAACTTCCGCCGTGACAGGGCGGTGCTCTAACCAGTTGAACTACGGTCCCAACTTTCTAAGGCCCTTTTTAGAACTTTAGTGAGGGGGTGCTTCTAAATTGAAGCAATAAATGAAGTATCAATGTAAGACCATCAACTCGTCAAATTTCAAGTTTGTGTTTTTTTTTTAATCACTGATCAATCATTGTTGTAAATCCAAAGGGAATTTGAGATTAGTTGAATGAAAAGGCCGTTGATGTTTTTAGGGACGAAATCCTGCTGGTTCTATTAATCGAACTTGATTCCCTCTAGCCGTAAACTCTCTGCCTTGATCACTTTGTACAACAACGCGCCCTCCAGATTTGACACGAATAACTCTTGCTCGAACCCAGCCTAAGGCTGCAGATTCAAGAACTTTGACAACATCACCAGGTTGAAGATCTAACTC
>CETG01060153.1_pt1 | contig 20442 bp, 17 predicted proteins | sample 361471 | NCBI WGS metagenome assembly CETG01 (sample SAMEA2622696, study PRJEB7988) | marine metagenome | isolation source: saline water (ENVO:00002010), including | reverse complement strand
CGATTCCTCCTCCTATTACTCCAATATTTAGTTTTGATTGATTTTTTCTAATGATGTTTTTGGATATATTCATGTTTCTAGTCGTTATTCATGCTTCTTGTTATATGGCAGGGAAACCTGGTCGAGAGAAAATGAATTTTTATATCTATGATACTTGAGTTCAACTACGATGATTGTGAAGTTCATTTGTCCTGATCGTCTTGGATTAGTGAGTCAGCTTTCTCGTTGGGTTGCTAAATACCAGTTTAATATTCATAATACCGAAACTGGAGTAGATCTTTTTCTTAGTAGAATCGAATGGCATCTAGATAATATTGACGTGATACTGAACGTATTGCTCTTGCTAGAGCTTTAAGATTACATTTATGTCGACCAGTAATGGAATATCGCGGTTGTACTGCTTTTTTCACGTGAAGCATCTATTTAGTGCAGAACATATTGAATTGAATGGTTTAAATACTTATGGGTGGGTTTTGTTTCAATTAGGTCTTTTTATTCTGCCTTCTAGTGGTTTACTAGGAAGTATTGCTTTATTAATGGCAACTATTGTTGGAGCTTATAAAAGAAGAGATGCTTTTTGGCGTGATCAATGGAATTATCCGTTAGTGATTGTCACGGTATGGATGATTATAGGTTGTTTTAGAGCTTATTCTGGGTGGTTGGCATGGATTGGATTGGCTAATTGGATACCATTTTTTTGGTTTTTTTGGGGTTTTCAGCCTTATTTGAAAACGTCTCAAGCTAGAAGACGTTGTGCTTTATGGTTGATTTCGGGTACTGTCCCAGTTTTAGTTACTGGATTTGGGCAACTTTGGTTTGGATGGGAGGGACCTTGGCAATTATTGAATGGTTTGATTATTTGGTTTGTTAGTCCTGGTGGGCAACCTAGTGGTCGTCTTGCAGGGTTATTTGATTATGCAAATATTGCTGCAGCTTGGTTAGTTGTGGTTTGGCCTTTCTCGCTTGCAGCTTTACTTCAGCCTTTTTCCAATCGTTCTAATCGTTTTTTTGCGTTCATTTTATCCGTTGCAATTGTAAGTGCTTTGGTATTGACTGATTCGCGTAATGCTTGGGGAGGATTAGTTTTAGCAGTTCCTTTTGTGTTAGGTCCAGCTAGTTGGGCTTGGTTATTGCCTTTGTTGATCTTATGTTTATTACCTATAGTTTTTGCGGTTGTACCAGGAATTGATTTAGGACTTCAAGAATTTGCAAGGAAAGTAGTACCTGATGGCTTATGGACTCGTCTAAATGATATGAGATTTGTCGATTCACGTCCGTTGGGATCTACTCGCATAAGTCAATGGGGAGTAGCAATTGATTTGATTAAAGAGAGACCTTGGTTAGGTTGGGGGGCAGCGGCATTTTCTCTTTTATATCCTTTACGGACAGGACTCTCTCATGGACATGCGCACAATTTGCCGCTTGAATTAGGAGTTGCACATGGCTTTCCAGTATCATTTTTTGTTATAGGTATGGTATTTTCATTATTAATTATTTGTTTGCAACGCGGTGTTTTAAGTCAAGTCAAGCAGAAGAACGGATCTATAGATATATCGGTTTTTGATAGAGCGTGGTGGACTTCCATTTTCTTATTATTTTGTTTGCATGGTACTGATCTTCCTTTTTTTGATAGCCGTATAAATCTTGTAGGTTGGGTTTTATTATCTGGATTACGTTGTTTGCTGGTTTCTCTTCAGTCAATTGAAAAGTAAATATAGAAGGATTTCTGACCTTTAAAGAGTTGTGATTTATTTTGGAGTATTACGTACATCTACTTCCATTGAGATTTGACGTTCATAGATTGATGATTCATTAAATATGCGAGCGATGAGAAAACTTGTTATACAAGTCACTAATAGAGGTTTAAGGATTAATAGATCTTTGGTTAGAGCAAATGCTAGAAACATAGCCGTTATCGGTGTACGAGAACAAGCAGAAATAAATGCACCCATACCAGCGAAAATATAGGTGCTTGGTACGTGACCAGTTAATGCTTCTACCCAAGTACCACAAGCTAATCCTATTGAGCCACCAAGTATAAGCATGGGATAAAAGAGTCCCCCGGGTGCCCCTGATGCTGCTGCTATTCCTGTACTTAAGAATAAAACAATAAAAGTTCCTAAAGCCATTGAGATTGTTGCATTTCCTTCTGCAATTAAATTTTGAAGTCCTCCTAAATTATGAAAAGTTTCAGGTAGAAATGCATAAATAGTCCCTAGGGTTATTCCGCTTATTGCCATTCGAAAAATAATTCTATTTCCAAACCATGCATTACCTTGTCGTTGCATTGTTAGAACATATCGACAATAGATTTCTGCTAAAAAACCTACAATAACTCCTAACGCAATTAGATAGCCAAGATCAATAGGGAGAAAATGTATTAAAGGAGTGTATTCTCTTTGCAGTTGAAAACCTAAAAGGTTATCAAATCCTCCTGCTTTTGTATCTAGGCCAATAGCCTGGAGTACATCTGCCCAGGTATCTGCCCAGAAAGTTGTCACCACGACTAATAAAAGAACAACTGGCTTGGCTGAATTTAATAATTCTTCAATTGCATAAATGAATCCTCCTATAGGTGCACTAAATATTGCTGCTATACCAGCTCCTCCTCCAGCTGCAACTATTACTCTGCGAAATGCTATTGGGGCTTTGAGCCATTGAGCCATTTGCCAAGCAACAGAACCTCCCATTTGTACTGATGGACCTTCTGGCCCTAAAGGAAATCCACTACCAATTGCGATAATTCCTGCGATTAATTTCACTAGACCAACACGTAGCCCCATTGGCACAGGTCTATGGCGGATATATGCCATGATGTGACTAATGCCTGATCCACTTGCAGCAGGGGCAAATTTTGTAATTATTGATCCAGAAATTAATCCTCCTATTCCACCAAGTGCTGGTAAAACAACCCATGCAGGTAGCTGTTCAAGTAGTTTTAATCTCCAATCATCGAGAGCATGTACACCTGCTTTAAATAAAACACCAGTTATTGCGGCACCAAATCCAGTTAGGATTAAAGCAAGAACCACTATTAGCCATCGTTGCTTTAATAACCTTTGAATACTGCGACTAGAATTGATTTGTTGAGTAAATTGTTTGATATTTCTTTGATTAGGAGGCATTGGTTTTAATTATTCGAAAAACTATTAGCCAATTCTTCGTTTGTTAGTATTTTGCCTTCATCTTCAAACCCTGGGATTTCATTAAAGTTTAAATATCGATAAAGTTCATGTGCAATTGGATCAATTTTTTTTGCGGCAATAGATCGATATTCATCAGGTGTTGGTATGCGCCCTAAGAGAGCACATACTGCTGCTAGTTCTGCGCTACCTAAATAGACTTGTGCTCCTTTCCCCAGGCGATTGTTGAAATTTCGAGTACTTGTAGAGAAAACGGTTGTTCCGTCGTCTACCCTTGCTTGATTGCCCATACAAAGAGAACATCCGGGCATTTCCATTCGACTGCCAGCATTTTCAAAGATTGTGTAATAGCCTTCTTTCTTGAGTATTTCTTCATCCATTCTAGTAGGTGGACAAATCCATAACCTTGCTTTGATTTTTCCACTCCCTTCAAGTATTTTAGCTGCTGCACGATAGTGGCCAATATTTGTCATACACGATCCAATGAAGACTTCTTGTATAGAATTACCTGATTCTTCACTTAATAATTTCACGTTATCTGGATCGTTAGGACAAGCAAGTACAGGTTCAGTTAAGTCATCGAGGTTTATATTTATAATTTCTGAATAAATAGCATTTGCATCAGCTTTTAACAGTTCAGGCTTTTTAAGCCAGTTGTTCATTGCATTAATTCGTCTACTTAATGTTTTTGGATCTTTATAGCCACGAGCAATCATATTTTTGAGTAAGGACATATTACTGCGTAAGTACTCTGCGATAGTTTCTTTGGAAAGTTGAATAGTGCAACCTGAGCATGATCTTTCTGCGCTTGAATCAGTCAGTTCGAAGGCTTGTTCAAGTTTGAGATTGGGTAATCCTTCTATTTCTAATATTTTGCCATTAAACACATTAATTTTATTAGCTTTTTCTACAGTTAATAGTCCTTTTTGTATTGCCATCCATGGAATGGCATTAACTACATCCCTTAGTGTGATACCTGATTGTAAGGAACCTTTGAATTTTACTAGTACTGATTCGGGCATGTCTAATGGCATTGCGCCAATTGCAGCCGCAAAAGCTACTAATCCTGATCCAGCGGGAAAAGAAATTCCTAGTGGGAATCTTGTGTGGCTATCACCTCCTGTGCCAACCGTATCTGGCAGTAGCATTCTATTAAGCCAGCTATGAATGATTCCATCTCCTGGACGTAACGCAATCCCGCCTCTTTCTGAGAAAAAATCAGGCAATTCTTTTTGTGTTTTTATATCGACCGGTTTTGGATAAGCTGCTGTATGACAAAAGCTTTGCATTACTAGATCTGCGGAGAAACCAAGACAAGCTAGCTCTTTCATTTCATCTCTAGTCATTGGACCGGTTGTGTCTTGGCTACCAACTGTTGTCATTAAAGGCTCGCAACTTGTTCCTGGATGTATACCTGGCAAACTGCAGGCCCTACCTACTATTTTTTGTGCCTGTGTAAAACCATGAGGTGCTTTTGTTGGTTTGCCTGGTCGAATAAAAATTTTAATTGGTTCAAGACCTAATATTGTTCTTACTTTGTCAGTTAGTGCTCTTCCTATCATTAGTGGGATACGTCCACCCGCTTGTACTTCATCAGTAATTGTTGTTGGCTTGAGATTGAAGGTTGTAAGAATTTCTTTGCTTGTTTTGTTATGGCCTGCTTCTTTGATAGTGCCTTCATGTGGACGAATAGTTATTACATCACCATTGTTTAATTGACTGACATCACATTCGATTGGTAATGCACCGGAGTCTTCAGCGGTATTAAAAAATATTGGAGCAATTTTACCTCCTAGGATGACACCTCCCGAACGTTTATTTGGAATAAAAGGGATATCTTTGCCTATATACCAAAGTAATGAATTTATTGCTGATTTTCTTGAACTCCCTGTTCCAATAACGTCTCCTACATAAGCAATGGGATAACCTTTTTCCTTTAACTTATTAATTTGTTCAAGAGCATTAGGGATTCGACTTTCAAGCATTGCTAGTGCGTGAAGAGGTATGTCAGGTCTGGTTGTGGCATGAGTAGCAGGTGAAAGATCGTCAGTATTGGTTTCTCCTTCTACTTTGAAAATGGTTACAGTTATTTCAGCTGGAAGCCTCGGTTTTGAGGTAAACCATTCAGCATTGGCCCAACTATTAACAACTTTTTGAGCGAAATTATTAGTTTTGGATAATTCTAGAACTTCATTGACTGCGTCATATACAAGGACAATTTTACTTAGACTTTGTGCAGCACAGCTTGCAATAGTTTCATTCTTATTTTTTAGTATTTGAATAAGAGCAGATACGTTGTATCCCCCTACCATTGTTCCTAAAAGTTTCGTTGCTTCTAAAGGACTTATTAGTTCTGTTGTTGTACTGGATTGTGCTACTGAGCTCAGCCAAGTGGCTTTTACATAAGCAGCTTGATCAACCCCTGGTGGAATCCGATGCTTCAAGAGATTGACTAAAAATTCTTTATCTTCATTAATAGGTGGGTTTTCAAGAAGTAATGTGAGTTCTTGAACCTGTTCTGCCGTTAAAGGCAGTGGTGGAATCCCTTGATTTCCTCTTTTTGCAACTAATTTACGATAGTGATTTAGCATTGACTATTGCTCCTGTTTGTTAAATGGTGTCATTGAGAAGCTATTTTTATTGTTTACAATCTTATGTTGAAGGTAGATAGATGCCCAATTGGGAGTTAGTAGTGTATTCATATTGTATTTTCTTTAATTTTTTTCATAGGCAGAAGAGGGCCCAATGAATATTGCATCAGATCTTTCTTTGGTTGATAACACTGCAGATCTTCATGTAGTGGAGACTAGGCCTTTGGTTCCTCCTAGCCTTTTGCATCAAGATTTACCTCTTGATAAGCAAGTTGCTAGTCTTGTAACTCAAACGCGAACCAAAATAAAATCTATACTTCGTGGAAATGATCCTCGAGTACTAGTAATTGTTGGTCCTTGTTCAGTTCATGATATTGCAGCTGCTAAAGATTATGCCAGTCAACTTTTGCCTTTGCGTAAGAGATATCATGAGAAATTGGAAGTGGTTATGCGAGTTTATTTTGAAAAACCTCGGACTACAGTTGGTTGGAAAGGTTTAATTAATGACCCTCATCTTGATGGTTCATATGACATTAATACAGGTCTAAGAAGAGCTAGGTCTTTATTGCTGGATTTGGCCCGTCTTGGGATGCCAGCTGCAACAGAATTATTAGACCCTGTAGTGCCTCAATATATTGCTGACTTAATTAGTTGGACTGCAATTGGTGCTCGAACCACTGAAAGTCAAACTCATAGAGAAATGGCATCAGGCTTATCTATGCCAATTGGTTATAAGAATGGTACAGATGGCACCATAAAGATTGCTAGTGATGCAATTAAAGCGGCATCCAGACCTCATCACTTTCTTGGAATTAATCACGATGGATACGCTTCAATTATTACTACTACTGGAAATCCAGATGGGCATCTTGTTTTGCGAGGTGGTACTAGTGGAACTAATTATCATCTTGAATCAATACAAAAGGTTTCTACGCAGTTGTCTAAAGCCGGTCTTTTTAATCGTTTAATGGTTGACTGTAGTCATGGAAATTCTAATAAGGATTATCGCCGTCAGTCTGATGTTTTGCGATCTGTAGCCAGTCAGCTGCGTCAGGGATCTAAGGATATTATGGGTGTCATGATTGAAAGTCATCTTGTTGCAGGAAATCAATCCCTATCAGATGATTTAACTAATCTTGTTTATGGTCAAAGCATTACAGATGCTTGTATTGATATAGAAATGACAGAAACTCTGCTTGAAGAATTAGCTTTGGCAGTTAAGTAGAACTTCATAGATTAATTTTAAATATTCATTATCCAGATCCAACATAATGCAACTCCTATTGGCACAGTTAAGTTGTCAATCCCCCCAATACTGATTTGTTCTAGTAATACTGCAAGAGCACTTATTGAAAGAATCTTTATAGGTTGAAAAGATTGACCAGTAATTATTGTTATACTAAGTAGGGCAATGCAGGATATAAGGCCCATCGTAAGTGTTCCTATAAGAGATTTTTTTTGTCCCAATACTTTCCACGTTAGAGAGTTAACTTCTCGCCCAATTAATCCTGCCAAGCCATCTCCAAATGCCATAACCAAGACACCTGCAATAACTGCAGAAGCTTGTTGAGGCCAGAAAAAAAGAATTAATAGTGTAATACTCAGCCCATACGCAATAGTGCCATAACTTTTTCGTGGTATGTCCTCAAGAGATGGAACTAAACGAATTTGATGATTTATAAAAAGAGCAATTGTAATCGCGGTTGCGATACCAATGGCTAATTCTTTTGAAATTTCGAGCCACCATACCAAAGGAATAATAGGACCAGTTCCTATGTGAACAATTTTTCTAGGTAATTCTTTTTTCTTAGGAAATTTATTTTTGCAAATGAATGAGATTGCAAATACTATTGCTAACCATCCAACAACAGGCAATAAAGAGTTGACGTTCGCCAATGACTCTTATGCAGCTTTTTGATGAGTCGTCATTACTCTTAATTTGAGGATAGCTTTTGCTTCTAATTGTCGAACACGTTCTCTTGAGACATTGATTTGTCGTCCAATTTCTGCAAGTGTTAAAGGTTCTGCTCCATCTAACCCAAACCGTAATCTCATTATCTTTTGTTCTCTTTCATTTAATTGAGCTAGCCAACCTCCCAGATGTTCTTTCTGAATACTTCTATCCATTCCTTCCATTGGCTCATCACAATTTGGATCGGGAATTAATTCTCCAAGTGTGCTTCTATCTTCTTCTCCACGTGCATGGGCATCAAGTGATGCGCATGGGGCACTTTGTGCAATTAAATCTTCAAGGTCTTGGGGCTCAATTCCCATTGCATTGGCGAGCTCTAATCTGTTTGGTTGTCGTCCAAAACGATGAGCCAATTCTCTTGTAATACGACGCATTTTCGATAATTTTTCACTTATATGAATTGGTAAACGAATAGTACGCGCAGTGTTATCAATGGCTCTAGTCATTCCTTGACGTATCCACCAATAAGCATAGGTTGAAAACTTGTATCCCATTGCCGGATCAAATTTATCTACTGCCCGTTCAAGTCCTATTGCACCTTCTTGGACTAAATCAAGAAGTTCAAGCCCTTGGTTCTGGTATTTTTTTGCGACACTCACAACAAGCCTAAGATTTGCGGCCATCATGCGGTCTCTTGCTCGTTTACCCATACGAATTTGATATTTTTGACGAGGTGTTCTTTCACCATCTGCTATCTCTGATAGCTTTTTCATCCCTTGCACATGATGTGCAAGTTCTATTTCTTCTGCAGCAGTAAGTAAAGGGACTCTCCCAATACTACTCAGATAAAACCCTATTGCATCTGTTCCTAGTCTTCCAGACTGTCGAGATTGAGGTCGAGAGACTGGATTGTTTCGACTAGGTTGTCTTCCTCTAGTTTTAGAGGTTTTTGGCAAAACAATTTTATCTGAAGACACCTTTGTAGTGTCTTGTGCAGATTCCAGAGGGATCCCCATCACCCTGGCCTCCTTATATTTTTATTTAGTTTGAAGTTAGCACTGAAAATGGCAACTAGATCAAAAGAAACGAAATATTTTCGATAGACCTTAGTTAAATGTTGTATAGAGCAATTTGTATTAGGTGTAAAGACGCAATAGAAACCTTCAAGTGATATCTTCTTGGAGATAACAGGATAAAATACTTAGTTAATATTCCAAATGGTTCTACTTAGCTTGTTCGTGAAAAACTTTTTATTAGTTCTTCTTGTATAGAAAGTTCTTTTTTATCAGATTTAAGACGAATAAAGCTACCATTACTTTGCATTTCCCATGCCCCATTGCGAATATTGAGATATAGCTCTAAAAGATCATTTAATTGTTTTTGAAGATCTTTGTCTTCTATAGGAGTTACTGCTTCTATTCTTCTATCTAAATTTCTTCGCATCCAGTCTGCACTTCCAAGATAAAACTCAGGATTCCCATTATTGGAAAACCAAAAAATCCTTGAATGTTCCAAGAATCTTCCAATAATGCTGATTACTCTAATGTTTTCACTTAGACCTTTTTTCCCTGGATATAAACAACACATACCTCTAATAATCAATTCTATTTTTACTCCAACTTGCGATGCTTGATATAACAAGTCAATTATTGCTTGATCTACCAACGAATTCATTTTTGCCCGTATATGTCCGGGATTACCATTTTTTGCATTTTTAATTTCTCGATGAATTAAGTCTTCTATGCCTTTACGTAAGGTTACAGGTGCTACAAGTAGTTTTCGAAAATCTTGTTGTTTTGAAAAGCCAGTTAGATAATTAAAAAGTTCTATTAAATCTTGCCCAAGTTCTGGTTGTACTGAAAGCAATCCAAGATCTGTATAAATTGTAGATGTTTTTGAATTATAGTTACCAGTACCTATATGGAAATAAGTACGTAGTCGATCTTTTTCTTTCCTTATGACTAAAGCAATTTTGGTATGAGTTTTTAGTCCAACTACGCCATAGACAACATGTACGCCACATTGTTCAAGATGTTTTGCCCATTGAATATTGTTGTCCTCGTCAAAACGCGCTTTCAGTTCAACAAGCGCCATCACTTGCTTCCCATTTTCTGCTGCTCGAATTAAGGCAGAAATGATTGGAGAATCTTTTGAGATTCGATATAAAGTCATTTTGATTCCCATCACTTTAGGATCATCCGCTGATTGATTTATAAATTCTTCAATAGATGTAGAAAATAAATCATATGGATGGTGAATTAGTAGATCCTTGCGACGAATAATTGAAAAAATGCTTTTAAATTCATCTTTTTGTATTGATCCGTCTTCTAGAAAACAACGTTGGCATTTTTTTAATGCTTGGTGAGTCACTCCTTGGTGATTCTGATACTTTAGCTTTGGTAAATTTATTTTTAATAGATCCATAAGTTCATCAAGCCCTAATAAACCCTGGATCTGATACAAGTCTTGTTCAGTAACTCCCATACCTTCTTGCAGTAGGTTTAAAATTTTTTGTGGCATGTTTTTTGAGACTTCCAGACGTACTACCTCACCTCCCATTCGACGTTTTCTCAACCCTTCTTCAATTGCAATCATTAAATCATCGGCTTCTAGATCTCTAAGTTCTAAATCAGCATCTCTTGTTACCCGGAAAAACGAATATTCGTTGATTTGCATTCCAGGGAATAACAAATTTAGATTTGAAGCAACGACTTGCTCGATTGGTATGTAGGTGTGTATTGATTCATTATTGCTTTCATATAAATCATTTGGGATAGTTAAAAATCTGGGTAATGTTTTTTGTGGAATCTTAACCCGAACAAATTCTTGTTGATTTGTTTCTGGATCAAGGATGAGTGCCGCTAAGTTAAGACTAAGGTTGCTAACAAAAGGAAAAGGATGTGCAGGGTCAACTACTAATGGTGTTAAAATAGGGAAAATTGCAGTTTGAAAATAATTATCAATCCATACTTGTTGCCGATGATTGAGATTCTGGTAGTCAAGTAAAAAAACGTTTTCTTTTTGTAAGTCTTCTTTTAAATCTTTGATTAGGTTGCTTTGTTGTTGTTCGAGAATAGGAAGTAAATGAGATCTGATGTTAAATAATTGTTCTTGTGGAGTTTTGCCATCTTCACTTTTCTTTGTCATCCCAGCGTCTACCTGTGATTTTAATGAAGCTACCCGCACCATAAAAAATTCATCTAAATTATTACTGAAGATTGCCGAGAATTTTGCTTTTTCTAGTAACGGAGTGTTTTTAGCAAGCGCAAGCGCAAGGACTCTTGCATTGAAATTGATCCAACTTAATTCTCGGTTGATGTATAAGTTTTTTTCTTTAACTTTGGAACTCATGAAATAGTTGAAATTTATTTACTAGAAAATGATTACTCTTTTCTAATCTATCAAAATTTCAACAAATATTTAGCAATCTATTTCTTATGAGTCAGTTGATACATTATATTTTAGAGAACTACTACCTGCTATTAAAGAAATAACGATTAATAGAAGTAATGTTGTCCCCAAGAATGGGCTTCTTTGTCCAAGAACGTCGTAACTTAATCCTGCTGCAGAAGCGCCTATAAAGGTTCCTAAGCTTTGCAGTCCTTGCAAACTTCCCAAAACAGCTCCTTGACCAGCTGCATTTAGTCGTCGTGAGATTAGTGCTCTAAGGCAAGGCGTTACAAGACCGGTTCCTAAAGCCAGTACTGCTACCGAACTAAATACCATTGGGATGGAATTGTCTATATTTGCGAGAGTTAAGATTATGCAGCCTGAAATTACAAATCCTATTCCTGTTAATGTTAGTCGCTTTTCTCCGAATTGATTAACTAATGGACCAATTAATCCTCCTTGGACAACCATTGCAATCACACCTACGACAACAAATGCTTGGCTAGATAATTGAGGGCCCCAATTAAATGCTTCTTTTAAATACAATACTAAGACCGCAGTAAAGCCATTAAATGCCATAAAAAAGATAAAAAATGCTAAACAAAGTGTTCGAGATAATCGATTAGAGAAAACAAATTTTAATTGGGTAAAAGGATTGAGATCTCTTTTTTTTGGTAATGAATTGCGTCTATTTGAAGGTAGTGTTTCGGGAAGGATCCAAATAACTAAAATCAAATTTGAAATTGCAAAGATTGTTGCTGCCCAGACTGGAAGAGTAACACTGAATTTTGCCAGAGCTGTTCCAAAACCAGGTCCAAGTACAAAGCCCAATCCAAAAGCAACTCCAATCAGACCAAAAGTTTTTGCTCGGTTTTCTGGAGTAGAAATATCTGCGAGGACTGCAGTTGCAGTTGCTGCTGTTCCACCACTCATTCCATCAATTATTCTTGCTAAGAAAAGTAGTAACAAAGGTAAGCTTGTAGCCCATAGAGGTAGAAAATTGTTCCAATCCAAACTTACTGTTAAGGCAAATAAGCTTAATCCAATGACCGAACCTGAGACGCATGAGATGATGATTGGTTTACGCCCAAATCGATCACTAAGAGCGCCGATCAGGGGAGCAACAGCAAATTGAGAAATAGCATATGTTCCAGCCAAAAGACCAAGAGTAGTACCACTATTAGTAAATCGGCCTAGTAGAAAAGGCAGTAACGGGAAAACAATTGTTTCGCCTAACCGGTCATTTAATAGGGTTATAAAAGCACTAAGGAGTGTTGGGATCTTAAGCCTTTTCACAGCTGCATGTTGCATGATCTATTTCACCCTCTCACATAATCTGTTTTATTGATTATTGAAGGCTCAAATGATCATGAGCAATAATTTTGAATTACGAGAACTTTTAGCGGCCGATTACCCCTTGGTTAAAGAGGTATATCAAGATTCAATAGAGTCTCAAGGCTATATTTTTTATTCTAAAGATCAAATCCAGTCTTGGAGTGCTTTAGCTTATTTACCTGGTGTCTTAGATAGACCTCTTAGTGAAGGGAAGGGATGGGTGAGCTGTCACAACAAACAAATAGAAGCATTCGCAGTGAGATATCCAATGAATCGTTTAGCACTTTTGTATTGCCGAGGTCGTTCGTCTCGCCGTGGTCATTCCACTGCATTACTTCATGTAATCGAAACAGAAGCTTTTAAGGAAGGTCAAAGTAAATTATTTACAGAAGCTAGTCTATTTAGTTGTCCTTTATTGGTGCGTTGTGGTTGGCAAATCATATCTCTAGAAAAAATAAATATAGGAGGAGTGGGTTTTGATCGCTATTTAATGGAGAAAAAATTGGTTGAGTAATTATTTGATTCCTTGTCTCCAAAAAATGAGTTGTTCTAAAATTGACTTTACTGCACCAGATTCAATTAAAGATTTAGTTCTAGATATTCCTTCCTCAATTGTTGCGGTTATACCACCAATCCATAAATACACTCCTGAATTCCATACTAGAGAATTTTTTAATGGACCTTCATTATGAAGTGCCTTGATGGCTTGATTTTGCCAGTCTTCAAGATTTTTGAAAGTGATCTCTTTCCCTGAGTAGTTATAGCTTTTGGCATGAAGTTTAATTCGCTTAGTTTCTTTATTTTGAATACGTCCGATGATGCATTCCTGATTAATTGGGAGATCTGTACTTCCTTCTAATCCTTTGATAGTCATTAGATCATTTTCTCCCATGAGTTCGAGAGTTTTCCAATGTCTTTTTTCTGTAGGAGGATGTACAAACCCATTAATCAGTAGATGTTTTCCACGATGAGCTGTCCACAGTAGCTCCATGCTTGCCAAAGGAGGTCTTTTACCAATCTCTTCGCGATAGTGAATTAAACTTTGAGCCAGAGGGAAATGGTCTGGTTGATAAATTAATGCAAACCCATTTTGCAAAAATCCATTTTGTAAATTATTCATTGTTATTCCTTTTAAATTAAGCCCAAGACTATTAAATAATTCATGTGTTGTCACACCAAATTTTACGGGCATTCGTTCTCCTCCATGTAGGACAACTGGTTGACCGGCGCTTATTAGTACTAAAGTTGTTAAAGGATAAATAGGTGCGGTTTTAGTTCGTCCATCAAACGGCATTCCAAAACAAACAGGACGACGGTTATGTTTGCCTGACTTAAATTGAGGACCTAATGTTAAGTAGGTATCAATCATGCCTGCAAGTTCTTGTGGTTCAGGCCGTCTAATACGGTGAGCAATCAAGAATGCACCAATTTGGGCGGGACTAGGTATTCCTGTCAGAATTAGGTTTAAAGCATCTGCAGATTCTTCACGGGTCATACCTCGACTTGTATGCTCACCACTTCCTATTTTGCGAAGATGGTTTTTGAATCGCTCCTGATTAGATTTTTCTTGCATGAACGAAACTTTGACCGGAATTGTATATTTGGTAGGAGCAGGGCCTGGTGATCCTGACTTACTTACTGTGAAGGCGCAACGCCTTATTAGTCAATGTGATGCACTTGTATATGACTCTTTAGTGCCAAATGAAATATTGGATATGGTCAAGCCTTCTTGTAATTCTATATTTGTTGGTAAAAGACGTGATCATCATTCAGTTCCTCAACCTAAAACTAATGAATTGCTTGTAGAACTTGTAAAGACTCATAAGTGTGTTGTGCGTTTAAAGGGTGGTGATCCTTTTGTCTTTGGTCGTGGTGGAGAGGAAGCGGCTTACCTACACAATCAAGGTGTTGTAGTGGAAGTTGTTCCAGGTGTTACTTCGGGTATTGCAGCGTCTGCTTATATGGGCATTCCTTTAACCCATCGCTTAGCAGGTAGTTCCGTAACTTTTGTGACTGGTCATGAGGGTTTTGATAAAAAATTACCATCAGTTAATTGGAACGAGTTGGCCAAAGGAAGTGATGGATTGGTTATTTATATGGGAATTCACAATCTTCAATATATTGTTCAACAACTAATAGATAGTGGTTTATCCCCTCAAACACCTACAGCAGTTATACAACAAGCAACTGTTAAAGGACAACGTTATCTAACCACGTCTTTAAATAACATTGTTAGTCGAGTGAAAAATGAGAAATTTGAATCTCCTTCGATAGTTATTGTTGGTTCAGTAGTGAGTTTTCAAGTTAATGCTTGTGCTGCTAAGCCATCTAAGGTCACTATGCCCATATCAGTTGATTGATAGAATTAGATTGCATATAAAGAAAGCCAAAATTCTTCCGGATTTGGAAAAGGGTTAAGATTTGTTTGATTGACTTTATAAATAGGCTTACAACCAAGACTATTAATTAATAGCCATTCATCATTTCTTTGTGGAACACTTGTCAGTTGAACTTCTTTAATGATTCCAGAATTGAGACCTTGTTGTCTCATGACTCCTGGTAAGCAGCCACTTTTTAAGCGTGGTGTAAGCATTATTTTATTGCGTTTAATTATGATATTTGATGTGGTTCCACAACATAATTCACCATTGGTACTCTCTAGTAAAGCTTGATCAGCTCCTAGTTTTTCTGCTTCTAGTTGAGCTTGTATTGCTTGCCCATAGGCAAATGTTTTACATGTACTAAGTATGCTATTCGCATTACGTTTTTCTAAACAACTAATTATTGTAGTTATTGGTTTAAAGCAAGGTGTTATGGCATGTAATTCCAGCCAAAATTGATGAGATTTAAAAGATGTATTTTCTTTTTTGATGAAGATAGCACGATTGTGACTATTCCCTCTACTCCAGTTAAGACGGAGTGCACCATAACCTTTGTGTAATGAGCAACGGTATATTGATTCTTGAATAAGTGGATTGAGCCAATCTTCCGTAGGAGGAAGAGCCATGCCTAATTGCTTAGCATTTTTTTTCCAACGACTAAGATGGGAGGATAGAAGCTTTGCTTTTCCTTGGGCAATTAAAATAGTTTCAAAGATTCCGTCGGCGTATTTTAGACCACGATCTTCTATAGCAACTGTTAATTGTTCAAGCTTTCCCCAATGACCATTGATCCAACCAATACTTTTTGAACTTTTCATTTTTCTAATGCTTGTAAAAGAGGTAATAATTTCCAATTCATTTCTTGAACTTCTTTCTCTGGGTCTGAATCTGCAATAATTCCACATCCTGCATAGGCTTTAAGTGTTGAGTTGTTCTTTATAAGTGAACGTATAAGAATATTGCTATCAAATGTGCCATTCCAATTTAGATTGATTAAAGATCCACAGTATGGACCTCTTGCTATTTGCTCGAGTTCATTGAGGCGTTGACATGCTCTTAATTTTGGAGCACCTGAGATAGATCCTCCTGGCCAGCAGGCTTCTAATAAATCTACCCATGTTTTATTAGGGTTTAAATTTCCATGTATAACAGAAGTTAGATGATGCACTTGAGGGTAGCTTTCTAAACCAACTAATTGAGGGATTTTGATGGAACCCGGTATGCATACCCTTCCAAGATCGTTTCGAAGAATGTCTACCACCATTATATTTTCAGCTCTATCTTTTGTGCTTGAGACTAGTTCAATTGCCATATCTGCATCTTTTGTGGGACTAGTTCCTCTAGGTCTAGTTCCTTTGATTGGCCTTGTTTCAATTTTTCCATTTGGTAATACCTTTAAGAATCGTTCGGGTGAAACTGAAAGTACGGACTCATGTTTTGCTTCTCCACTCCCAATGACAAGCCCACTAAATGGTGCTGGACAGTATTTTCTTAGTTGGTTGTAAATTGCCAGGCTAGAACTGTTTTTAGATAACAGAGTCGAGCAACATGTGGCAAGATTTGCTTGAAATATATCTCCTTGATTAATCCAATTTTTTATATATTGAACTTGTTCAGCATAATCAACTTTTGTAGTGAGCCATTCCCATGAATTTAGGGATATATTTGTCGATAATTGTTCAATTTCAATCTGCTTTGATAATTCATTTAACCAATTACTTATTTTTTGAAAGCGCTTTTTCTGATTTCCTTCAAGCCAAAGTTCATGTTTCTGAAGATCAAATTTTAAAACTGGATCATGAGAACCAATCCAAAGTGTAGCCATATCATTTAATTTCCAAGGATTAGATGGCTCTATCCATGCGCCGGCTTCATAACTTAACCAGCCAGTCCAATGACCCGGAGTTAAGCTTCTCAATTTCTCAAAGGGGTTTGATCCGTATTTCTCAGTGGGAAGACCTCTGCAACATATTTGTTCGATTGGGTCTACAGCTAATGTGACCCATCTGCCGAGTTGGCTATTGTCTCCGTCAAGCCAAATAAGGCCCTCTTCGCCCCAAGCCTTAGTTAATTCTTGAGCTATTAACTCTGGTTCTTGCCATTTACATAATTGTCGAAATAAACTTGGCATACTTCTATAGATTACATAAGTCAGGCCGACCTGCTTTTCTTAAGGCTAGATTTCTTATGCGACAGCTATCACATTTCCCACAGGGTATATTATTTTCGCTATAGCAGCTCCATGTTGATTGAATTGGTACTCCTAATCTCAATGCTTCTTCAATGATTTTTACTTTTTCCCAGTAAATAAGTGGAGTCCATAGTTTAATTCCATTCCCTTCTCGCCCAATTTTATTTGAAAGATTGGCTAGCTTTTGAAAAGCATCAATATAGTCTGCTCTGCAATCAGGATAACCTGAGTAATCCATAGCATTGACTCCTAAAACTAGTTGATTGGCTCCGCGTGCTTCTGCAAAACTTAAACCAATCGCAATAAAAACGGTATTTCTTCCTGGGACATATGTATTGGGTATTAAACCTTCTACAACACCGTTAATTGGTAATGCTTTTCTCATATCTGTTAAAGATGATCCCCCCCAGGTTGATAAATCAATATCAACAATTTGATGTTCTATGAGATTAAAATATTTAGCTAATTGACTTGCAGCAATTAATTCACGATTGTGTCTTTGTCCATAATTAAATGATAAACCAATGACTTGATGACCAGCTTCTATTGCTATTGCAGTAGCGGTGGCAGAATCAAGGCCACCTGAGAGAAGACAAATGGTTGTAGTGTTACTCATGTATTTGATTGTGTGACCTTGATGCAATAGTTTGCATGCATATGAGACATATTCTGATTTGTATTTTTAGCTTACTTTCAGCCATTTATGTGTTTGCACACTTAGTCTCCATTTAGGATTTCTTTTTACATATTCAAATGTAAGTATTTGAGCTTTATGGCTATTCCAAACGGGTTGAAGAAATAAAAATGTTTCTTGCGAAGTTTGCAATTTTACTTGTGTTGCCATTTCTTCTGCAAACAGAAGGTCTTCTGCATCAGAAATTACTACTTTTAATTCTTGGCATGCCATTAACACTTGAGTGAGAGGAGGCGCATGTCTCTTAGGTGAAAGAGTGATCCAATCTGGATTTCCACTAAGTTGATCAACTCCACTGGTTTCTATATGAATAGGAATAGGTTTATTTATTTTTCGTACAGAAGTGTTTCTAATTGCAGCACAAAGATGATCTAAATTGTGATGGAGTGGTTCTCCACCAGTTATTACTACAAAAGCTGCACCATTAGATTGTGCTTTAGCCATATGTTCTGATATCTCTATACTTGTTTCTTTAGGATGTAGATCTGGTGACCAAGAGATTTTTGTATCGCACCATGGGCATCCAACTTTACAGCTAGCCAGTCTGACAAAAAAGGCACTTCGACCTGTATGTGCTCCTTCTCCTTGTAAAGAATGGAAGCTCTCCACCACTGGAAAGGTGGAATCCATTAGGAGTTGCTAAAAGGCTCTGCTTCTATAGGTTTAATGGCTTTTTGGATTGCTTCATTAGGTGAGGTTGGTAAACGTATTTGTGCTGCTTCTATTAGGCCTCTGAATAATGGATGAGGCTTCCCAGGCCTAGACAAGAATTCAGGATGATATTGACATGCCATGAAGAAAGGATGGTCTTTAAGTTCAATAAGTTCTACTAAACGTCCATCTGGGGATGAGCCACTAATCTGGTATCCAGATTCAATAAATAGATTTCGGTAGGAATTATTGAATTCATATCTATGTCGATGCCTTTCATAAACTACTTCTTCGTTATAAAGGAGTTGTCCATTGGTATTACTTTTTAATCTACAAGGGTAGACACCTAGTCGCATTGTCCCTCCTAGATCAACTACATCCTGTTGTTCTGGTAATAAATGGATGACTGGATGTTTAGTTTCAGGATTTAATTCATAACTTGAGGCTCCTTCAAGATTGGCTTGATTTCTAGCCCATTCAATTACGGCACATTGCATCCCTAGACATAACCCTAAAAAGGGAACGCGTTGCTCTCTTGCCCAGCGAATGGCATTTATTTTCCCATCAACACCACGATTCCCAAATCCTCCAGGGACGACCAGTGCATCCATTCCTTTCAGTAGGTGATCTGGTGCATCTGTTTCAATTTGCTCAGCTGAAATCCAATGAAGTTCAAGAGAAGCGTCTTGAGCTATGCATGCATGCCTTAATGCCTCAACTACAGATAGGTAGGCGTCATTTAATTGAATATATTTTCCAACAAGAGCTACTTTTACTGATGGACCAGGGTGCCTCAATTTATGTACTAACTCTTCCCATTCTTTTAATTCACATTGGTGATCAACAAGATCTAGAACATTGAGGATTTCTCTACAAAGACCTTCTTTTTTCAGTGCAAGAGGAACTGAATATATGCTATCTGCATCTAGCGAGGGAATGACAGCTTGTTGATTAACGCCACAAAAACCACTGATTTTGCGTTTTAATTCATCGTTAATTGCTCTGTCGCTCCTACACACAAGCAGGTCTGGTTGAATACCAATAGATCGGAGTTCTTTAACTGAGTGTTGAGTAGGTTTAGTTTTTATTTCACCAGATGTTCCGATGAATGGCAAAAGAGTTACATGGATATAGGCAATGTCTTGTCTCCCAACATCTCCTTTGAATTCTCGAATTGCCTCAAGAAAAGGTAGTGATTCAATATCACCAACCGTTCCTCCAATTTCAGTTATTACAACATCGGCTCCACTATTATCTGCTACCCGCATTATTCTTTCACGGATTTCTTCTGTTATATGAGGTATTACTTGAACAGTTCCACCGTTGTAATCGCCTCGTCGTTCTTTATTTATTACTGATTGATAAATAGATCCTGTTGTCACGCTATTGAGTCGAGACATGGCCGTATCAGTAAACCGCTCGTAATGTCCTAGATCTAGATCTGTTTCTGCACCATCTTCGGTAACAAATACTTCACCATGTTGAAAAGGACTCATGGTTCCTGGATCAACATTTAAATATGGATCAAGTTTTAGTATCGATACGCTATAGCCTCTTGATTTAAGTAAACGACCAAGACTTGCTGCGACAATACCTTTGCCAATACTTGAAACTACTCCACCTGTGACGAAGACAAATTTTGACATTTATTTTTTGATACCTTGTATTAGTAAATTACCTCGATCCTGGGTTGGGCCAAGAAAATTCCATAGTTTTTAGTGGAATCAGCAACTATAAAAAGCATGGTTTAAATTTATAAGGTTTCTGACTGTGTGGGAGTTATATGAAGTTCTTTGAGTTGATCATCAGATACATCTGAAGGTGCATTAGTCATAAGGCATTTGGCTTGCTGGGTTTTAGGAAAAGCAATTGTGTCTCTGATTGAGTCTTCTCCCAATAAAAGCATTACAATTCTATCCAATCCGAAGGCAAGTCCTCCATGAGGTGGTGCACCCATTTCTAATGCATTTAATAAAAAGCCAAATTGATTATTAGTTTGTTGGTTGGAAAGCCCAATAGTTTCAAATACAAGTTTTTGCAATTCAGAATTATGAATACGTAGCGATCCTCCTCCTAATTCAAGTCCGTTTAAAACGAGGTCATAAGCTTCTGCACGAGCTTTTGGTAGGTGTTCTGCCCATTGATCTTGGTCAG
>CETG01110425.1_pt1 | contig 20464 bp, 14 predicted proteins | sample 361471 | NCBI WGS metagenome assembly CETG01 (sample SAMEA2622696, study PRJEB7988) | marine metagenome | isolation source: saline water (ENVO:00002010), including | reverse complement strand
TTCATTGGATATTTCAATTTAATGCATTCATTAAAGATCCCATTTCTAATGCTTGTAAGGCATATGTCCAACCAAGATTACTTTTAATACCTGCCCTCTCCAAAGCTTGCTGCATAGTGTCAGTAGTTAAAACCCCAAAAATAATTGGAATTCCTGTTTCTCTTGAAACAATAGAAATTCCTTTACTGGCTTCGGAAATAACAACATCAAAATGGGGAGTATCTCCCCGAATTACCGCACCAAGAGTAATCAAAACTTGATATTTTCCTGTCCGGGCTAAAGATTGAGAAATTATTGGCAACTCATAAGAACCTGGAACCCAAGCTATGTCTAACTGAAGACTCTGCTCAGAAGTATCTATTCCATGTCGATTTAGACAATCCAAGCATCCAGTAAGAAGCTTATTAGTAACTAAATCATTGAAACGAGCCACTACTATCCCAATTTTGAGATTAGAGGCATCAGTAAATAGCCCTTCATATGTGACCATTTCTTAATGGCTTAATTGGAGAATTATTACAACCTTCGCACGAGACGTGCTCAAGTTCAAACTAAGGCAGCTATCGCACCATTCACAAGAACAAGGTGAAACCAGACCCCTCCAATAATCTCGATTTTTTTAATTTCACCATTCCTTCGATCTGAAGGATCAGATTGAGTCATATAAAGCACTGGAACGCCTACGACCAATATCAATGATGCGAATAAAAGGGCATTCGCGAAAATAAAGCTAATGGCTTGCATGGGGAAAGAAAATTGCTACAGAGTGAATGCTCTACGTAAAAGCAATTGTCACATGTGAATAGCATTTTTTGTACAGGTTGGTAAATAGTTGTCGCGAGGCTTCACATGCAAAAAATATCATTCCATTTACTATGCCAAGAATTGGACGGCAGAAAATCGAAATGACTGCCATGAATCATGAATTACAAGGCAGTCTGTTTAGCCCAAAGGAAGACGAAGCATTAAATGCAACAAAACCTTTATTTCCTATAGGTAAGGAAGCTTTAGAGCAAGAACTATCCGATGAACAATTATCTAAGGACGCACAACTAAGACCTCGTATAAGTCAGAAACAGGAAATTAAAGGGTCTATAGAAAGCAACAAACAAGGAAAAGAAAGATCCTTAAATCCAGACTTACCAGCATGGTCTCATCACAATCTTGTTGATTCAGAAGAGTTAACCCCTGTTCTTCGTCATTATGTAGAGCTTAAAAAGGAGAATCCTGAAAGGATTTTGCTTTATAGATTAGGAGATTTTTTTGAATGTTTTTTCGAAGATGCTATTAAGCTCTCACAAATTTTAGAATTAACTCTTACCGGGAAAGAAGGAGGAAAGTCTGTAGGCAGAGTTCCTATGGCAGGAATACCACACCATGCGGCAGAAAGATACTGTGGAGAACTAATTAAAAAAGGTCTTTCTGTAGCACTTTGCGATCAACTTGAAAGTTCTCCAAGTAAAGGTGGGGCACTTCTAAAAAGAGGGATTACAAGAATAATTACACCTGGAACAATTATTGAAGAAGGAATGCTGCAGGCCAGAAGAAATAACTGGCTAGGAGCAGTTCTCATAGAAATTCCAGTGAACAAAACAATTTTTAAATGGGGATTAGCGAGTGCAGATGTAAGTACGGGAGAATTTCTTGTTAGAGAAGGACAGGGTGAACAAAATCTTAGACAGGAAATATTAAAGCTTGAGGCTTCAGAAGTAATTTGTTCATCAATAGAGTCCTCGTCAAAAAAAGAATGGTGTCCTGAAAATTTATCCTTAACAGAAGTATCTAAAACACCTTTTAATTTATTAGAGGCTGAAACATCTATAAAAAAACACTTCAAGTTAAGTACAGTCAATGGAATAGGTCTAAACCAATTTCCCTTAGCACTAAGATCAGCTGGTGGATTAATCGATTATTTAAATCAAACCAAGCCAAATATTGATGAGAAAGAATTTGTTTTAGAAGCTTCGCAAATCGCACTAGAACTACCTAAAATATGCACAGCGAAAGAAATATTATTAATTGATGCTCAAACAAGAAGAAATCTTGAAATAACCTCTACACAGAAAGATAGTCAATTTCAGGGATCACTTTTATGGTCTCTTGATAGAACACTCACATCAATGGGCGGCAGATGCCTTAGAAGATGGATCGAGGAACCGTTAATTGATATCAATGCAATTCTTGCTCGTCAAAAAATTGTGAGCATGCTAGTTGAAAATAAAACTTTAAGAAATGATTTGCGCCGATTACTCAGAACTATGGGAGATCTAGAAAGACTTGCTGGTCGAGCTGCTGCTGGTCAAGCTAGTGGAAGAGATTTAGTCGCAATCGCAGACGGATTAGAAAGATTACCTTTACTTTCAATTAAGTTACAAAATCATCCAAATAATCCTCCAAGTTGGTTCAAAATACTCATAAAAGTAAATCCAGAATTAAAAAACTTAGCTCAAGAAATTCGAAATAATTTAATTAGTCATCCGCCTTTAAGTCTAACTGAAGGTGGTCTGATTAACGATGGTATTGATCTATTATTAGATGGATTAAGGAATCAACTAGATGATCAAAATAAATGGCTGAAAAGCCAAGAAGAAATTGAAAGAAAAATAAGTGGTATTAATAATCTTCGTCTTCAATACCATAGGACATTTGGTTATTTTTTATCAGTAAATAAATCTAAGGCTAATAATGTACCCAAGCATTGGATTAGAAGGCAGACGCTAGCAAATGAAGAAAGATTTATTACTCCTGATTTAAAATCTAGAGAAGGAAAGATCTTTTCACTAAAAGCAAGATCCGCCCAAAGAGAATATGAATTATTTTGTGGTTTAAGAAAAATTGTAGGAGAAAAAGCACAAGAAATCAGAAAATATGCAAGAGGTGTAGCAGGATTAGATGCATTAGCAGGTTTATCAGAAATTGCAGCTAAAAATGGTTATTGTAAGCCTCAAATTACTAAGAGTGAATCTAAATCTTTATCACGTATAATCGACCTAAAGAAAAGCAGGCATCCTGTTGTTGAACAATTACTAGTTGAAAAAAACTTTCAAGATAATGATGTAAAAATAGGTAAAGATTATGATCTTATAATTTTAACTGGTCCAAATGCTAGCGGAAAAAGTTGTTACTTAAGACAAATAGGTTTAATTCAACTAATGGCACAAATTGGCAGCTGGATTCCTGCTAAAGAGGGAACTCTTAGTATTGCGGATCGAATATTTACCCGTGTAGGTGCAGTTGATGATCTTGCTGCAGGTCAATCTACTTTTATAGTTGAAATGGCAGAAACTGCTTTCATTCTTAATCAAGCTACAGAAAATTCACTAGTTTTACTTGATGAAATAGGAAGGGGAACTTCAACTTTTGACGGTCTATCAATAGCCTGGTCAGTTAGTGAATATTTAGCAAAAACAATACAAAGCAGAACAATCTTTGCAACTCATTATCATGAATTAAATGAACTAACAAATAGCTTAAAAAATTCAACTACATTTCAAGTACTTGTTAAAGAAACTGGCGAGGATCTAATTTTTCTACATAAAATTACACCAGGAGGTGCTCATAAAAGCTATGGAATAGAAGCAGCTAGATTGGCAGGTGTCCCTAGAAAAGTTTTAGACAGAGCTAAGGTTATTTTAAAAAAATTACAAGAAAAAGAATTAATTAACAAAATAAATGCTTCAAGCTAGTGTTTTTTTATTGTAAGATTGATGACCTCAATAAAGAATTAATAACGCTTGCGGCTATTGAAGCTCCACCTCGATTGCCATCTAGACGTATCTGGGGAAAAGGAAAGTTAGCTAAGCGTTCTTTACTATTAATAACTCCAACAAAGCCAACTGGCATTCCAATTATCAAACTAGGTGGATTCGCACCGAGATTAATAAGATCTAACAAGGCTTCTAAGGCAGTTGGAGCACTACCAATCACAACAACAGGAGATTGTGGCGAAACAAATTTGTTTGAAAGTGCTGGCCAAGCCTTCCTTAAGCCTATTTCAGATCTTGTTAAACCATTTTCAGCTTCCTCTGGTGCCCACTCCAAAATACATTTAACATTCGAGTTAAGAGTCCTTTTTGCCATTGATTGAACACCTGCTTTAGCCATAAAAGTATCTGTAAGAATTGGTGCTCCTGCTTTCAAAGCCTCTATACCGATTGTGCATGCCAAAGGACTAAAACTTAATAAAGGTTCTACAGCAAAATCACCTGTTGTATGAATTATCCTTTCAAGTACATCTTGTTCAAATGAATCCAATCCTGTTGGCTTTAATTTAGCTTTAATTATTCGAATACTTTCAACAAAAATCGGATGGTCAATTGTCATCAATTTTTTTTTCACAATTGGTCAAAGGCATGATATATAGAGAAAAATTAACTGTTCAATAATGCCAATTCATTTAATCTGGGGAGATGATACAGGAGCTAGGGAGTTAGCGATAGAAAATTTTATTCAGAAAATTATTGATCCAGAATGGCGAAGTTTTAATTTAAGTAGAATTGATGGCTCTGATTCAGAACAAGAAAATAGAATTCTAGAGGAAGTTAGAACTCCGCCATTTGGAAATGGTTCAAGAGCAGTCCTAGTTAATAAAAGTCCTTTTTGCAATGGATGCTCTCAAGAGTTAGCAAATAAATTTATTTCTATAATCTCTTTAATCCCACAAGAAACTTATCTGATTCTTAATAATTTATTAAAGCCGGATGGTCGCCTTAAAACAACAAAAAAACTACAAGATTTGATTAAGTCTAAAGATGCTTTTGAAAAAAGTTTTATCTTACCTCCAGTTTGGGACGAAGCAGGCCAAAAAAAAGTAATAGAGAGAACAGCCGAATCCCTAGGCCTTCAATTAGAAGAAAGCGCTATTTTTGTCCTATTAGGAGCTATTGGGAATGACACTTCAAGACTTATATCAGAGTTAGAAAAGCTTTCTCTACTGCAACAATCCAAGGAAGGAAACAAAAATAACTCAAATAATGAGCTCTTAATCAAAGTTGAAACTGTAAAAGATTTAATTGGAGGATTAGCAACAAACTCACTTCAAGTTGGGGATTGTCTCTTACAAGAAGATGTGGGAGGAGCTCTTTTTAGAATTGACTCATTATTAAATTCAGGCGAACCACCCCTGAGAATACTGGCATCACTTACAACTCAAATAAGAGGCTGGCTTTGGGTTGCATTATTAGAGAGTAAAGGTCACAAAGATGTAACAACAATTGCTAAAGCAGCTGGAATTGCAAATCCAAAAAGGATTTATGTAATTCGTAAACAAATACAAGGAAAACCCTTTACTCTTTTCTTAAATCTACTTACTCGCTTGCTAGAAATAGAAGCAGACCTAAAAAAAGGAGTAATGCCTTCCAATGCATTTAAAGATAATCTCCTAACACAATGATTATTTCTTTCGCTTCTACCTGAAATAATTAGAATCATATATAGAGAAAATTAATGGCACTTCTGGTGCAAAAATTTGGCGGCTCCTCAGTAGGAAATATTGAGAGAATTAAATCCGTAGCAAAAAAAATTTCTTATGAAAAAGAACTGGGACATGACTTAGTAATAGTTGTTTCAGCGATGGGCAATAGCACTAATGAATTAACAAATCTTGCCCACTCAATAAGTGAAGATCCACCACAAAGAGAGATGGATATGTTACTTGCTACTGGAGAACAAGTATCCATTTCCTTACTATCTATAGCTCTCAACGAACTTGGTATACGTGCTATATCAATGACTGGAAGCCAAGTTGGAATAATTACTGAATCTTCGCATGGACGAGCAAGAATATTAGAAATTCGGACAAATATTTTAAAAAGTCTTTTAGATCAAGGGCTAACTGTTATTGTTGCCGGCTTTCAAGGTACAAGTCTCAGTAGAGAAGGTACCGCAGAAATCACAACACTTGGCAGAGGAGGATCAGATACCTCCGCTGTTGCATTAGCAGCAGCTTTAAAGGCAGATGCATGTGAAATATATACAGATGTACCTGGTGTATTAACTAGCGACCCGCACAAAGTAAAAAATGCACAATTAATGAAAACTATCAGTTGCGATGAGATGCTTGAACTAGCAAGTCTTGGTGCTGCTGTTTTACATCCTAGAGCTGTAGAAATTGCAAGAAACTATGGAGTATTACTCAAAGTCCGATCTAGCTGGGATGAAAGTCCTGGCACGACTCTTACTAGTCATGCAAGACATTCACAAACCAGAGGTGGCATAGAACATGGACGACCTGTTGATGGTTTAGAACTAGTGGAAAATCAAGCAGTCATTGGCTTATCACATATTCCTGATCAACCAGGAGTAGCCGCCGACTTATTTGAAACTCTTTCCAAAGGCGGCGTAAATGTAGATCTCATTATTCAGGCAGTTCATGAAGGGCAAAGCAATGACATCACTTTCACCGTTAGAAAAGAAGAATTAATTCAAGCAGAAGAAGAATCCAATGCACTGATTAAATCTTTTGGTGGGAATGTATTCATTCAAAGAGATATGACGAAACTCAGTATTAGTGGAGCAGGTATTATGGGAAGACCAGGTATAGCCGCAACCCTTTTTGAAACTTTATCAAAAGCAGGGATTAACCTCAGATTAATAGCTACTAGTGAAGTAAAAGTTAGTTGTGTAATAGACTCTAAATTTGGAGCTAAAGCTATTAGAGTAGTAAGCGAAGTGTTTGAATTAAGTGATAAGCAAATCAGTATCAATCCAAAAATTCCGACAAGTGATTTACCAGAAGTAAGAGGCGTTGCGCTAGACACTAATCAAGCTCAAATAAGCGTTAGAAAAGTGCCTGATGAACCAGGAACAGCTGCAGCAATTTGTTCTTTACTTGCTGAAAATGCTATTAGTCTAGACACTATTGTTCAATCCGAACGAAAGCATCAAAATGGCAGCAGAGATATAAGCTTTACTCTAAATAAAAGCAATCAAAAATCAGCAAAAAAAGCATTATTACCTTTACTCGCAAATTGGCAAGAAGCAGAATTAAAAGATGGTTCTGAAATAGCAAAAGTAAGTGCAGTAGGTTCAGGAATGCCTGCTACAACTGGGACAGCAGGTCGAATGTTTAGAGCACTTGCAAAAGCAGGTATAAATATCAAAATGATTGCAACTAGCGAAATAAGAACTACTTGTATCGTTCAGCAAGAAAAAGGTGTAGAAGCTCTTAAAGTTGTTCATGATTGTTTTAATCTGGGAAAAAAAGATTAAATTTTAATTCAAGATTTGCCTATTAATTTATGGCGTAATTTTTTGATTTTATCTCGCAATTTTGCAGCATTTTCAAAATCTAGTTCCTTTGCAAAAGATTTCATCTTTGTTTCCAATTCAGCAATAATATCTGGTAATGCATCTAAAGTGATTTCTGAATCATTGATCATAATATTATCTAGTTGATTATCAGCTAGATTAATTAAATTATCGTCATTACTATCAGCTTGCATACGTCTAGAATTCTCTAAAAATGAAAGAATAGAATTATTAAATTTTTTCCCTGCAGGTTTAGGAGTTATCCCATGAATTTGATTATGTAATTGTTGGACAGCTCTTCTTCTTTCGGTTTCTCTAATCGCATTAGCCATTGAATCAGTCATTTTATCTGCATAAAGCAGCGCCAATCCTTCAACATGTCTAGCTGCTCTCCCAATAGTTTGTATTAATGATCTTTCAGAACGAAGAAAACCTTCTTTATCAGCATCAAGAATAACAACTAATGAAACTTCAGGTAAATCTAAACCTTCACGTAATAGATTAACTCCTATCAAAACATCATATTCACCTATTCGTAATTCTTGTATAATTTCAATTCTTTCAATTGAATGAATCTCTGAATGAAGGTATCTAACACGAATATGATTTTCTGATAAATAATCTGTTAAGTCTTCAGCCATTCTTTTAGTTAAAGTCGTTATAAGCACTCTCTGTTTCTTCTTAACTCGTTTACGAATCTCTGACAAAAGATCATCAATTTGACCTTCAGTTGGACGAACCTCAACTAATGGATCTAATACACCTGTTGGTCTAATAACTTGTTCAATAATTTCTCCTTCACTTTTTTGCAATTCCCAATTACCTGGAGTAGCACTAATAAATACTGTTTGTTTAGCTTTTTCCCAAAATTCTTCACTTTTAAGAGGTCTATTATCTGCAGCACTTGGCAATCTAAACCCATGATCAATTAATACTTTTTTTCTCGCTTGATCACCGTTATACATAGCAAGTAATTGGGGACAAGTAACATGACTCTCATCAACCAATAAAAGCCAGTTATCAGGGAAATAGTCTATTAAACACTCTGGAGGGGATCCTGCGGGTCTTCCAGATAAATGACGAGCATAATTTTCCACTCCATTACAATATCCAACTTCTTTAAGCATCTCTAAATCATATTTTGTACGTTGCTCTAACCTCTGTCCTTCTAATAATTTACCTTCTTCATTAAAAAAATCCAAACGATTATTTAATTCTTTATGAATATCTTTAACGGCTATATTTAAACGCTCTTTTGGTGTTACAAAATGTTTTGCAGGATATATATTTATAGACTGAAGAGATCCAAGTATTTCTCCTGTAGTTGGATCAACATACCTTATAGCTTCTACTTCATCACCGAATAATTCAATTCTTACAAGACGATCATCATAAGCCGGTCCAATCTCTAAAACATCCCCTTTAATACGAAATCTACCTCGAGAAATTTCAATATCATTTCTATTATATTGATTGTTAACTAATTCTCTAATTGAATTTCGTAAATCAATAGTTTCACCTGCTCTAAATTTAACTGAGGCTTTTAAATATTCGCTAGGGATTCCTAAACCATAAATACAACTAATTGAAGCAACAACTATAACATCATTTCTTTCAAATAATGAGCGAGTTGCAGAATGACGCAGCATATCTATTTCTTCATTAATAGATGAAGTTTTAGCGATATAGGTATCACTGACTGGTACATATGCTTCTGGCTGATAATAATCGTAATAAGAAATAAAATACTCAACAGCATTCTTGGGAAAAAAATCACGCAACTCATTACAAAGTTGAGCTGCAAGAGTTTTATTATGAGCTAATACAAGTGCAGGGCGTCCTGTTTGTTCAATAACATTAGCTATCGTGAATGTTTTTCCTGTTCCTGTTGCACCTAAAAGAGTCTGATATTGCTTACCTTTATTAACACCTTTTACTAGTTTAGATATAGCTTCAGGCTGATCACCCTTAGGGCTATAAGGTGACTGAAGAATGTAATTGTTCATATGAAATTTCAGTCAATTGATACATATGAAAGAATTTCTTCAATCACAACTACCAAATAAATAAATAACTACAGACTCTTGCCTCAATCAAATCAATTAACATTTTTAATACTAAAGCTTTTAGATGAAAACATTAGTCCTGCTCGCAAACTTTTAATGACCGCAACCATTTCTATCTCATTATCCAGTCGATTTATTGCAGAGCCTACACCTACACCAGAAGCTCCAAGAGAAATAGCCATAGGTACGGTTACTGGAGACAAACCTGAAGCACAAATTACAGGGACAGCAACTGATTCATCGATAAAACTTGAAGTGATTGCATGTGTAGCCGCAAGAGTAGGAGCAGCCTTTTCAATTAATCCAAGACTTCCAGGGCTCAACGCTCTTGCACTTTTCCCACCTTCTGTTTGTATCAAATCTGCACCTGCATGAACCAAATCCAAAGCCAATTGTGATTGTTGATCTAAAGGCAAAGTATGTGGAACAGTAACTGACAAAGGAATATCAGGAAGAATTCTCCTTGTCTCTTTTGTAATAGAAAGCACTTCTAATGCATCAAAAAAACGACCCTGAGAGTAAAAAGAATCAAAATTGCCAATTTCAATCATTGATACACCATGATCAATAACTTCCAGGAATCGACTTGGTTCAACAGCACTGACACAAATAGGAATTTTGGAATATTTCACAGCCAAAGCAACTATTTGCGGGTCACATGCAACATCCAATAAATCAGCGCCTCCATAGCAGGCTGCTTTAGCAATCTGTATTACAGAATCAGTGTCGAAATTATTTAATCCTGCAATAACCTTCAACAATGATTTTTGAGAAATAATGTGCTGAAGAGAAGGTGATAAATGCTTAAAGCTCGACATCAAAAAACAAATGCATAATCTGATTGTGACACTGTTCAAGAATAAAACCTAAAAATTTGAATCAAAGGTTCTAAGCAAGTATTAATGTCTCGATTCACCAAAATTCAAATGCCCTGGTCTTCATGGCATCATCGCTTGCATAAAACACTTGCAAGAAACAAAAGCCTAATCCCCAAAAGAGCGTCTCTACTCCTTGCTGTGTCTGGTGGGCAAGATTCCATGGCTTTGGTGCAATTAATTAGTGACCTGCAAAGAATTTATGAATGGAAATTAAATATTTGGCATGGCGACCATAGCTGGCACAAGAATTCTCAAAAAATTGCAGGCGAATTAAAACTTTGGTGTAAAGAAAAAGATCTAAGTTTTCACTCTGATACTGCAACGCAGGCACAAACAAAAACAGAATCATTAGCGCGCGAATGGCGATATAAAAATCTTGTTAAAAGAGCCTCCCAACTTTCTTTAGACAATACCAACTCCCAATGTATACATATCCTGACTGGCCATACATCTAGTGATCGTGCTGAAACTTTATTAATGAATCTTGCGCGAGGGAGCGATTTAACTGGGCTAACAAGTCTAAGAGAATCAAGGGTTTTAGAAGGGGATATTCAATTGATTCGTCCTTTACTTTGCTTTAGCAGAGAAGACACCGAAAAAATATGCAAAGAATTGGACTTACCTATTTGGTTAGACCCATCTAATCAAAACCTTATCTTTAGTCGAAATAAAATTCGTCACCAAATAATGCCTATATTGGAAACACTGAATAAAGGGTGTTCTAACAGAATTTCCGATTTAGCAGAAAGACTCAGTTATTACCAAGAAGATCAAAAAGCCATTGCGAATCTTGCAATAGAAGCTATCAGCAATGCCAAAAGACAACTCATCCGCAAAAAACTAATTAACCTCCCACTAACTGCCAGAGGTACTGTTTTAGCTAAATGGATAGAAAACGTAAATGGTCCAAAACTCTCTAGCAGAAAAATTGCAGAGTTAAGTCAAAAAATTGGTATAAATGAACCTCCTGGCATAGAACAACTCTCAGAAAATTGGACAATCAGTTGGGAAAAAGAATTTATAGAAATTTCTGGCCCTGATAAAAATAAAAATTAGGGTTTTCAAGATGGAACTGCAGAGCGTCTTCGTCGTGTTCTCCCAGTAGGTTCAGATTCTTTCTGTTCTGTTTCAATTGATTTTGCAACTACCGATTGATTATTAGAGGGATTGATATTAGAGGGGTTTTGAACCTGTAGATTTTGATTTTTATTATGGTTACTAGTGGTCGAGGAAACCTGACTATGTTGTTGTTTGACTTCAGGAGCTCTTTCTTCGAGACGAGGTTTATAAGCTCGAGTCCCTGCTGGCGCTGGCTGAACCAGGCAAAGAATTAATGGTTCTATTTGCATCTCTCGACGCATTCTTCTAGCCAATCCAGATTCAATTTCTCTCTGCAGACCAATCCAATCAACCTCTATAGATTTTGATCCACTTTGAATAGTTAATTGTTTCCATCTATTTTCGAGAACCCAACTAATCTCCCTCTCTGTCCACATAGCCATTGTCTTTGCATCAAGGTTAGTGATAACTCCTCTTAGATTTACTCTTGGTGGAGCGACCATAACTCCATCGGTACTAACAGCAGACAGCACAGTAACTAAGCCATCTTCGGCAAGCTTTTGACGTTCGCTTAAAACTCGATCATTAACAATTCCTGTTCTTGAACCATCCAAAAGTTCGACACCAGCTTTGACAGATTGACCTTGAACCATTGACTCAGGTCTAAGCTCAGCAGTATCTCCATTATCAAGAATAAGAATATTATTTGGATCCACACCCATAGAAACTGCAGTCTTTCCATGAAGAACTTGCATTCTGTATTCGCCATGAACAGGAACAAAGAATTTTGGTTTAGTTAAAGCAAGCATTAACTTCTGATCTTCCTGACAACCATGACCAGATACATGAATTCCATGTTCTTTCCCATAAATCACTTTTGCTCCAAGTCGAATCAGACGATCAACTGTATGGCAAACGGAAATTGTATTACCAGGGATAGGGCTTGCAGAAAAAATAACAGTATCAGTTGTTTTCAATTGAACATGTTGATGCTCTCCTCTAGAAATACGACTTAAAGCAGCCATCGCTTCACCCTGACTTCCAGTCATCAAAAGCAATGTCTCTCGATCAGGTAAATCTCTGATATGTCTAATCGGGAAAAAAAGATCATCAGGGCAACGCAAATAACCAAGCTCCCTACACTTGCCAACTACATTCAACATCGAGCGGCCCAACAAGCCCACCTTTCGACCATTCTTGAGAGCAAGTTCTATGATCATGGAAACTCTATGAGTAGAACTTGCAAAAGTTGTAAGCATTACGCGCCCTTCGGCTTCAGCGATATAACGATCAAGATTAGGAAAAACGGAATATTCAGAAGAAACAAAGCCTGATACTTCAGAGTTAGTTGAATCTGAGAAAAGGCAAAGAACTCCTTTTTCTCCATAATGAGCCATTCTTTCAATATCGACTGGTTGCCCATCTGGCGGCATGTGATCAAACTTAAAATCTCCTGTAAAGAAAATCACCCCAACTGGAGTTGTAATTGCCAAAGAAAAACTGTCTGAAATTGAATGAGTATTTCGTATAAATTCAATTGAAAAATGCTGTCCAAGCCTCACTAGTTGCCTTGGAACAATGTGTTGCAAAGTAGTCCTATCAGAAACACCCGCCTCATCCATTTTCCCTTTGACCATAGCCATAGCTAAAGGAGGGCCATAAATGACAGGAATTTGGAAATTTTTAAGATGATGACAAATACCACCAATATGATCTTCATGACCATGAGTAACAACCATGCCACGAATCCGATTTTGATTTTCACGCAAATAGGTCGTGTCAGGCATCACAACATTTACACCATGCATGCCATCAGTAGGAAAAGCTAAGCCACCATCAACAATGATGATGTCTTCGCCATATTCAAAAACACAAGTATTCTTCCCTATCTCATGTAAGCCTCCTAGAGGTATAACTCTTAAACATGGATCTTTTGATTTGATGGCATTAGATGAAGCTGGAGATGAGGTATTTGAATTCATTGAACTAGAGTCATGGGGAAAGTATGAGAAAGACGAACTTTGGTTTGTTAAAAAAGCAAAGGTAATTTCATAAGAAAATTGATAATCAAATCAATCACAAAGATTCAATTACTTTTAAAAGCTCTTTTTTCATGTCTTTTTCAAGAGGAAGTAAAGGACTACGAGGAGAACCAACTGGCCATCCAGTTAACTCAAGCGCTGCTTTAATAGGGATCGGATTTGTAGTTGCAAATAAAGCCTTAAAAAGAGGCTGTAACTGCTCGTGATATCTAAGAGCCAGCTTACCTTGGCCAACAAGATAAGCCTCAATCATTTCTTTTAATTGGCGACCTACAAGATGGCTTGCCACACTAACAACCCCAACAGCACCTACAGATAACATCGGTAAAAGGAGCCCATCATCTCCGCTATAAACTGCCAATCTCGATCCACATTGCAGTCTTAATTGAGTAACTTCATCTATAGAGCCACTAGCTGCTTTTAAACTGACAATATTGGAACATTCCATCAATTTTTTCACTGTTTCTGGATCAAGAGAGCATCCAGTTCGGCCTGGAATGTTATACAACATCAAAGGTAAGCCTGGAGCAGCGTCTGCGATAGAACGGAAATGAATCTCAAGCCCTTTTTGAGGAGGTTTATTGTAATAAGGAACTACAACAAGAGCTCCATCTGCACCTGATGCAGCTGCATCTCTAGTGGCTTCAACTGCTTCAGCAGTGCTATTACTGCCTGTGCCTGCTAAAACTTTTATCTCTGAACCAACAGCATTACGAACGGTTTCAAGCAATTGGTGCTGTTCTTTCCAGCTAAGAGTTGGAGACTCTCCAGTCGTCCCACAAACCACGAGACCATCGGACCCTTGGTGAACTAAATGATTTGCAAGGCGAGCAGCTAAAGGTAAGTCGACTTTTCCTTCTTTATCAAATGGTGTCACCATTGCGGTTAATAACCGACCAAATGGGGTGGGGGAGCAATCAGCTAAAGCACTCATGAGGATTTCAATAAAAGTTCGGCTATTTGAACAGCATTTAAAGCCGCACCTTTTCGGATTTGATCACCGCATAGCCATAATTCCAAAGCATTCGGATTACTAATATCCTTGCGAATGCGACCAACGGAAATAGAATCTTGACTCGTGACATCTGTTGGCATAGGGAATCGATTTTCATTGAAATCTTCGATTAATTCAACCCCAGGTGCGTTCATCAATATTTTGCGAGCTTCATCAACATCGAATGCTTCATTAAATTCAATATTAACTGCTTCAGAATGAGCTCTTAAAACTGGGACTCGAACACAAGTAGCAGTTAAAAGCAGTTCCGGCTGATCCAATATCTTTCTTGATTCATTCACCATTTTCATTTCTTCCTCACAATATTTATTCTCTTGAATAGGAGAGTTATGAAGAAATAAGTTAAACGCTAAAGAATAAGGTAAGACATTACTTTCTGGCTTCCTTCCATTTAATACAGCTTGAGTTAGTTCTTGCAGTTCTTTCATTGCTCTTAATCCCGCACCGCTTGCTGATTGATAAGTAGAAACAACAACTCTTTTTATTGGAAAACGATTAGCCAAAGGTCCCAAAACCAAACTCAACAAAATTGTTGTGCAGTTTGGATTAGCTATTACCCCATTGTGCATATGAACTTTCTGAGGATTCACCTCGGGTACTATTAAAGGCACTTCTGGATCCATCCGAAACGCACTTGAGTTATCTATCATTAAAGCCCCGCAAGAATTAATTATTGGTCTCCATTTATAAGAAACAGACCCTCCTGCTGAAGCAAAAACTAAATCTACGCCATCAAAACTGTGTGCAGAAACGCTCTGAACTTCATAGGACTTTCCTTTCCAAGATTGAATTGTTCCAGCAGAACGCGATGAAGCTAATAGTCTTAACTCTTTGACAGGGAATTCTCTTTCTTCTAATAAATTCAGTAATTCTTGTCCAACCGCTCCACTTGATCCAAGCAAAGCAATCGAAAGAGGTTTTTGGAAATGAAAAGAATGGTTGTTCAAGCGCTTAAATGTGATTTAGGTTCAAAAAACTCGTTGTATAAAAAATGAAGTTATAACTCCTTTTAAACAAATTACTGACTTTAAGCTGATTTTTTTAAAACCTTTCAAGTCAGAATAGCTTTAGAAAGATGAATTGACGCTTTCTTACGGTCATGAAATTAGTAAAGACACTATGAGCCCTTCCAAATTAAAAGTAACAACGGACCCTCGTCCTAATAGCAGAATGGCTTTCGAACTAGAAGTTCCTGCAGAGAGATGTAAGGCAAGTTACGACGCAGCTCTATCTCGCTTAAGCAAGACTGCAAATTTACCAGGGTTTAGAAAAGGAAAAGTACCGAAAGCAGTTCTCTTGCAACAATTAGGTGCAACAAGAATTAAAGCATCAGCTCTTGAAAATCTTTTACAAAAAGTATGGGAAGAAGCCTTAGATGAAAAAAAAATCGAACCATTATGTGAACCAGACATAAAAAATGGATTTGAATCCTTACTTGAAAACTTCAATCCTGGGGAAAATCTCTCAATTATTTTTGAAACAGATATCAACCCTTCGCCTACATTAAAAAAAACCAAAGGTCTCATTGCAGAGTCAGAAAAAGTTGAATACGATCCCAAGAAAATTGATGAACTTATTGAACAATCAAGAAAACAATTAGCAACTCTTGTACCCGTAGAGAATCGTGCAGCAAAAAAGGGAGATGTTGCAGTGGTTAATTTTCAAGGTACTTATGCAGATGATGGAAGCAAAATTGAAGGAGGTAGTGGAGAAGCAATGGATATTGAATTAGAAAAAGGAAGAATGATTCCTGGATTTATTGAAGGAGTTATTGGGATGTCAATAAATGATGAAAAAACATTGAAATGTGAATTCCCAGAGGATTATCACCAGAAAGATTCCAAAGGGAGAAAAGCCAATTTCCAAGTCACACTAAAAGATATCAAGACCAGAGAACTACCTGCACTCGATGACGAATTTGCTAAACAAGCCAGCGAAAAAGAAACCATGGCTGAATTGCGCAATGATTTAGAAAAACGTCTAAAAGAAGATGCAGAAAGTAATCATAAAAAAAATCGTCAGGAATCTCTTGTTAAGGCATTAGTAAAAGAACTTGAAGTAGATCTTCCAAAAACACTTATTGATTTAGAAGTTCGAAATTTAGTAGAGCAAACCGCTCGTAATTTCGCTCAACAGGGAGTTGATGTGAAATCAATGTTTACTAATGAAATAGTGGAGTCGCTCATGAAATCATCTCGCAATGAAGCAGAAGAGAATTTGCGTCGAACTTTTGCACTTCAAGCCCTTGCGACAAAAGAAGAGATAAAAATCAGTGATTCTGAGTTACAACAGAAGCTATCATCAGTAAAAGAAGAGCTAGGTAATGACAAAAAAATTGATGAGATCAAACTTAAACAAGTAATTTCCGATGACTTATTAGAAGAAAAACTTTTATTATGGCTTGAAGATAACAACACAGTCATAGAAAAGGAGCATGAAAAACCGAAAGAAGCAAAAGAAAAATCAAAAAAACCCAAAACTTCAACTAAATCATCAAAATAAAAATCAACTTAATAGTAAGTTTTAATTAAACAGACATTCCTTAACTCAAAAGATTCGTGTGATTCAAGCAATCTCCCACCACCCAATTCAAAACCGCTGGTCTGGAAAAATGCCTATTTCATCTCCTGGAGTTCTACCAACAGTTATAGAGCAATCAGGAAGAGGAGATAGAGCATTTGATATTTATTCACGTCTTTTAAGAGAAAGAATAATCTTTTTAGGTACTGAAGTTAATGACCAAGTATCTGATTCATTAGTTGCTCAAATGCTTTTCCTTGAAGCAGAAGATCCTGGGAAAGATATTCAATTATATATAAATTCCCCTGGAGGCTCAGTTACAGCAGGGCTAGCTATTTACGACACAATGCAACAAATAGAACCTGAAGTGATAACCATTTGCTACGGACTAGCTGCAAGTATGGGAGCTTTTCTTCTTTCTGGAGGGACTAAAGGAAAAAGACTTGCTCTCCCAAATTCAAGAATTATGATTCACCAACCATTAGGCGGAGCACAGGGGCAAGCTATAGAAATCGAAATTCAAGCAAAAGAAATTCTCTTCCTTAAAGACACACTCAATCAACTGTTATCAGAACATACAGGTCAACCATTAAACAAAATTGCTGACGATACTGATCGTGACCACTTCCTTTCTCCTCAAGAAGCGGTTGAATACGGCCTAATAGACAAAGTGGTAACCAGTTTCAACTAACAGAAAATCATTAAGGAAGGATGACTATCAAACTTTCCGTAATGATCCTATTAGTTAAGACTGCAAATCATCAGTCAAATCAATTGTTCTTTATTTAATCCCTCTGAGCTCGATGGCAAAATTCGACGCCCATCTGAAATGCTCCTTTTGCGGAAAAGCACAGGACCAAGTTAGAAAGTTAATTGCTGGTCCAGGTGTATATATCTGCGACGAGTGTATAGATTTGTGCAACGAAATCCTTGATGAAGAACTTCTAGATGGTCAAGGAAATGTGAGGAATAATTCCGAGCAAACTCGCAAAAGTACACCTTCTAATCAAACAACTAGCAAACCGCCTCTAACACTTTCTTCAATACCCAAACCAAAAAAAATCAAAGGATTATTAGATCAACAAGTAGTTGGTCAAGAAGAAGCTAAAAAAGTACTTTCAGTTGCCGTATACAACCATTACAAGCGACTGGCTTGGAAAGGTGATGGCACTGGTGAAGCTGATCTAACAGCGACCAAACTGCATAAATCAAACATTTTACTTATTGGGCCAACTGGCTCTGGAAAGACTCTGCTAGCTCAAACTTTGGCAGAACTACTTGAGGTACCTTTTGCAGTTGCAGATGCAACAACTCTTACTGAAGCAGGGTATGTAGGTGAAGATGTTGAGAATATTCTTCTCCGTCTTCTACAAAAAGCAGATATGGATATAGAACTTGCTCAAAGAGGAATTATCTACATCGATGAAATAGATAAAATCGCCCGAAAAAGTGAAAATCCATCGATAACTAGAGATGTATCTGGTGAAGGAGTTCAGCAAGCATTACTCAAAATGCTAGAAGGCACAGTTGCAAATGTTCCTCCTCAAGGAGGACGAAAGCATCCATATAGCGACTGCATTCAAATAGATACAAGTCAAATCCTATTCATATGTGGAGGTGCATTTGTTGGGCTTCAGGACGTAGTTCAAAAAAGACTTGGACGGAACTCTATTGGTTTTGTTCCAAACAATGAAAATGGAAGAAGTCGATCAAATAGAGATATAAAGGATTATGAAATCCTGAATCACCTAGAACCTGATGATCTAGTTCGATATGGACTAATCCCTGAATTCATAGGAAGGATGCCTGTCAAAGCAGTCTTAGAACCACTGGACATTAAAGCTCTTGAATCAATCCTTACCGAGCCAAGGGATGCCTTAATCAAACAATTCAAAACATTATTAAGCATGGATAATGTTGAGCTTGAATTTGAAATAGATGCTATTGAAGCAATTGCAAAAGAAGCCTTTCGCCGCAAAACAGGTGCCAGAGCTCTAAGAGGAATTGTCGAAGAATTAATGCTTGATTTAATGTATAAATTACCTTCCCAAAAAGATGTAGAGGATTTCACTATTACTAAAAGTATGGTCAATGAGCTAACTGGCGGAAAAGTTTTATCACTGCCTTCTAAAGATGAATTGCAAAAAAAAGTTTCAGCCTAATCAAAAACATAGTGGCCACAAGGCTTTAAATATTGAAGAAAAATATGCCGTTAATAATTACTGCACTTCTTAAGAAATCTTTTCTGGAAATTGAGTATTCTCAGATTCTTGCAAGGCATGCATGAGCCAGGCCTATCAACCTCTCCACCATAAATACCGCCCTGAGCGTTTCGATGGTTTAATTGGCCAAGAAGCAATAGCTAGTACTCTCAAGCAAGCAATTACAAAAAACAGAATTGCACCTGCTTATCTTTTTAGTGGCCCTAGAGGAACTGGCAAAACTTCGAGTGCAAGAATTCTTGCTAAATCCCTGAATTGTTTAAGCAAGGAAGAGCCAAGCTGCGATCCATGTGGAAAATGTTCTCTTTGCTCAGCAATCTCCTTAGGTACGGCACTTGATATTATCGAAATCGATGCAGCTTCTAATACTGGTGTAGACAATATTAGAGAAATAATAGAAAAGTCTAGATTTGCCCCAGTTCAAGCACGGTGGAAAGTATATGTGATTGATGAATGTCATATGCTTTCAACTGCTGCATTTAACGCTCTTTTAAAAACACTTGAAGAACCTCCAGCGCAAGTTGTATTCATTCTTGCAACAACAGACCCTCAAAGAGTTATTCCAACAATTTTAAGTAGATGTCAACGATTTGATTTTCGTCAGATTCCTTTCTTAAAATTAATCGAGCATCTCGAACTGATTGCTGCAAAAGAAAAAATATCTATTGAAAAAAATGCCTTGGAAATCATTGCGAAACGAGCACAAGGGGGACTGAGAGATGCTGAAAGCATGCTTGATCAACTCAGCCTTCTTCCTGGAATTATCAAAGTTAATGCAGTCTGGGATTTACTTGGAGGAGTACCTGAACAAGAACTTCTAAACTTGGCATCAGCATTCGGAACGCACGACCCAATATCAATTATAAAGATATGCCGAGATCTTACTGAAAAAGGAAGAGAACCTATTGCCATACTTCAAGGTTTTGCCTCAATTATTAGGGATCTAATTATCAAATCTGCTACTCCAAATTACTCTGATTTGTGTAATATCTCCAATGAGTCTCAAGAAGAACTATCAGCTATAGCAAATCAAATAAGCTTAGAGGAATTATTACAATGGCAAGCTCAATTAAAAGGCTCTGAATACCAACTTCGTCAGAGTATGCAACCCAGACTTTGGTTAGAAGTTTTATTCTTAGGACTACTATCAGGGAAAGATAAAGTAAAAAATAAGCAATCAATAAAAGAGGAAAAATACATATCTAATGAAAAACACAAATTGCCAGATTTAAATAAAGTTAATAAAAGAACTATTTCAAATCCAATTAATAACTCACAATTTGAAGAAACAAAAAAAGTCGAAAATGTTCAGAAAAATGACAATAAAAATCAAGAAAATTTATTAGAATTATGGAATCAAATTCTTGCATCATTAGAGCTACCATCAACTCGTATGCTTTTATCTCAACAAGCT
>CETG01039070.1_pt1 | contig 20481 bp, 23 predicted proteins | sample 361471 | NCBI WGS metagenome assembly CETG01 (sample SAMEA2622696, study PRJEB7988) | marine metagenome | isolation source: saline water (ENVO:00002010), including | reverse complement strand
GGTGGCGGCAACTCAGGCGGCTATGGCGGGAATCAACAGTCTTCCTCTTCTTCGTTTGATAGACCTTCAGGTGCTACAGGTTGGGAAGATAGAAGTTATACAAATTCGAACACTCCTAATGAATCTCTTGATGATGATGATGGTAGAAGTCGTAGAAGAAGAAAAGCAGCTACTGAAGGATCTAATTCTGAGAGTGTAGAGAATTTCTCCTCCCCTGAAGAATAAATTTAATAGCCATTGTCTTTTAGTTTGTTTTTTGAATTTTCTATAATTTCTATGTTATTCATATTGTTTTGTAATTTCTGAGACAAATCATTTCTCCATATTTTAGCGCCAGGAATACCTTCTACTAGTTTTAAAAAATGCTTACCAATGTCCCATAGTCTTCCTCCCTGAAGGAGATAGTTATCACAATATGGGATCATTTTATCAATTACATCAGAAGGTTTTAAAGAAATCTTCGGACACCCAAATATCATTTCATCAATTCTCTGCCAATTCATTGGATGATTATAAGCAGATCGACCAACCATTACTCCATTAAAGATTTTTAGGTAATTGATACAACTTTCGATATCTTTAAAACCTCCGTTAATTTCGATTATTAATTCTGGATTATTGTGTTTTAATTTTTGAACTAAATCGTATCTTAATGGAGGAATGGTTCTATTTTGTTTTGGATTTAAACCCTTTAAAATTGCTTTTCTCGCATGAATTATAAATCTTTTGGCGCCAGCTTCAGCACATTTAAGTACAAAATCTTCTAAAAATTCAAAAGAATCATAATTGTCCACACCAATTCTATGCTTGACAGTTATAGGTAAAGATGAGGTGTTATTTAGTATTTCTATACATTTAGCAACTTTTTCTGGAGATTTCATAAGCGATGCCCCAAAATTTCCTGCTTTTACCCTTGGGCTAGGGCATCCAATATTTAAATTTATTTCGTCATAACCCCACTCTTCGGCCATTATGGAAGCTTTTTTTAAAATTTTTAAGTTTTCTCCTCCAATTTGCAGTGCAATAGGATGTTCTGCTTCATGAAATGATAGTAATTTAGATGCATTCGCAGAATAATAAATACTTTGAGCCGCTATCATTTCTGTGTATAAAAGAGCTTTTTTCGTTATTTGTCTCATAATCATCCTAAAATGCTTATCAGTACAATCCATCATTGGAGCAATGCTTAATTTATAGGAATCATTTTTTTCGTTTCCCATGCAATTAGAATTTCTTTGTGTAAATGCTTCTATAAGCATATATTTTTAATCTATTGAATTTTATGAAATACTGGCAATCAAGGAGAATATTTATTATGACCTTTTTGGGATTTGCAATTAATTTTTTGTTAAAGCCTCTTAATGTCTTAGCAGCTTCAAAACCTAGTGATGAGAAATGGGCTTTGACCGATTTTGAGTGGAGACAGAGATTGTCTAAAGAAGCTTATGATGTTTTGCGCAAAGAAGGAACGGAAAGACCTTTTACTAGTGAATTAAATGAAGAAAAACGTAATGGATTGTTTCATTGTGCAGGATGTGATCTGCCTTTGTTTTCTTCTGACAAAAAATTTGACAGTGGAACTGGCTGGCCAAGTTTTTGGGAGTCATTAGATGGAGCAGTAGCAACAAAAATAGATTTTAAGTTGATAGTTCCACGAACTGAATATCATTGCTCAAGATGTGGAGGTCATCAAGGGCATGTTTTTGATGATGGACCTAAGCCTTCTGGTAAAAGGTTTTGTAATAATGGAATTGCATTAGTTTTTAGAGTTTCATAATAAATTATTTCTTTCACTTGTGCGGGCTTCCGCAACTTGTAAATTGTCTATATTACATGCAAAGTATTTAAAGTGGAATTGAACTTATGAAGGAAGATCAATTAAAATCAAATTCAGATAAATTAGAACAGGAGAATAATCACAACCAAACTCAAAAGAATGGTGATGAAATTTTCGAATCTTCAGAAAAATCTGAAGAAGTTCAGGTAGATTTATCATCAGATAATACAGAATCTGGGAATGAGGATTCAGAGTGGACTGATAAAACAACTATTAATGAAACTAAAGACCCTATTTCAAGCACTGATGCACGATTAGAGCAATTAGAGAAAGAGCATGAAACGCTTAAGAAAGAGCATGAAACGCTTAAGTCTCAATATGTTCGCATAGCTGCTGATTTTGATAATTTCAGGAAAAGACAATCAAGAGATCAGGATGATTTGAAAATACAATTAATATGTAATGCTTTAACTGATATTTTGCCAATTGTAGATAATTTTGAACGTGCCAGGCAGCAGCTCAAGCCTGAGGGAGAAGAGGCTCAAAATTTACATAGAAGCTATCAAAACTTATACAAACAACTTGTTGAAGTGTTAAAGCAACAAGGAGTAGCTCCCATGAGAGTTTTAGAACAGCCTTTTGACCCCACTTTGCATGAGGCTGTTATGAGAGAGCCTAGCAATGAACAGAAGGAAGATTATATAATTGAAGAATTGCAGAGGGGTTACCATTTAAATGGAAAAGTTCTTAGACATGCATTAGTGAAAGTATCTATGGGACCAGGTCCTGAAAATCCCCAAGATTCTCAAGAAGAAGATACAGTTAATGAAATAGATCACTCTAATGAAGGTCAAGATGATGCTCAGTGAATTATTTAGGAACGCATTTTTTGTGAATTAGCTAAATGGCAGATTTTTATCAAATTCTGGGAGTAGGTCGAGATGTAGATTCTGATGCTTTAAAACGAGCCTATAGAAAAATGGCGCGTCAGTATCATCCAGATATTAATAAAGATCCAGGTGCTGAGGAGAAATTCAAGGAAATTGGTAGAGCGTACGAGGTCTTGGCAGACCCTCAGAAAAGAGCTACATATGATCAATTTGGCGAGGCTGGTCTTGGTGGTGCTGCTGGCATGCCTGATATGGGCGATATGGGGGGGTTCGCAGATTTATTTGAAACTTTTTTTAGCGGATTTGGTGGTCCTGGAACATCCTCTCAAAGGAGTCAGCGAAGAGGACCTCAAAAAGGAGATGATCTTAGATATGACTTGACAATTGATTTTAAACAAGCAGTTTTTGGTCAAGAGAGAGAAATTAAAATTCCTCATTTAGAAACTTGTGATATTTGTAGAGGTAGTGGATCTAGACCAGGATCAGGTCCTATTAAATGTAATACTTGCGGAGGTGCTGGTCAGGTTAGACGGGCAACCAGAACACCTTTTGGAAGTTTTACTCAAGTAGCGGAATGCCCTTCTTGTAATGGAGTTGGTCAGGTCATCTCTGATCCTTGTCAGTCATGCGGGGGACAAGGAGTTAAGCAAGTTAGGAAAAAATTACGTATCAATATCCCTTCAGGAGTAGATAGCGGAACCAAATTAAGAGTTACTGGAGAAGGTAATGCAGGTTTAAAGGGAGGTCCATCTGGAGATTTATATGTCTTTCTAAAGGTTAGAAATGATCCAAAGCTTCGACGAGAAGGTATTACTATCAATTCAGAAGTATCAATTAGTTATTTGCAAGCAATATTAGGAGATACTGTAGAAGTTGAGACAGTAGATGGTGCTGAACCACTTAAAATCCCTTCTGGTACTCAGCCAGGTAGTACTTTAATTTTAGAAAACAAGGGTGTGCCAAGATTAGGTAACCCTGTAGCAAGAGGAAATCATTCGGTTTTAATTAATGTGAAATTACCTACTCGCATTAATGAAGCAGAAAGAAAATTATTAGAAAATTTAGCACATCATTATTCGGCCAAAGGAACCCAGTATCATCATCATAAAAGTGGCTTATTTAGTAAGCTTTTCGGACAGGATTTTTGATTAATCTCTCCACTAATCAAACTTATTTAGATCTCAAAGGAACGCCTTGCCCCTTGAATTTTGTTAGGTGTAAGTTGAAATTAAAAACTTTAATGAAGCATGAATCTTTACTTGTTGATATTGACAGAGGAGAACCAGAGCAAATGGTGATAGAAGGATTATTAAATAGTGGCTTTTTAGTGAATATTATTCTTGAAGAACCGAAATGGATGCGAATATGCATTACTTATGGCTGAAGAATTTAAGAATTCCGGATTAGTTACTAAGAAATTTTCTAATTTCTTTTTTGTAGAATTAGAAAGGACTTGTAAGCAAAAACCACAAAAATTCTTGTGTCAAGCAAGAAAATCTCTTTTATATAAACAGAATTCTGTATATGTAGGTGATCATGTTTTAATTAAAAGTATTGATTTAATTAAGAAAACAGCAATAATATATGATATTTTGCCTAGAAAGAATTTGTTTCCAAAGCCTAATGTTGCTAATTTGTCTGATATTTTTTTAATGTTTTCTTTATCTCAACCGGATATAAATTATAATCAAATTAATAAATTTTTGATTAAATCAGAATATGCCCAATTAAATATAAATATTATTTTTTCTAAAAGTGATTTAGTTTTAAATGAATTTTCTGAAGCCGTACAAGTTAGAATTAAAAAATGGGGTTATCCTTCTCATGTTATTTCTTTAGAATCAAATCAAGGATTATCTGATATTTTAAAAACTTTTGCAAAAAAATCCTGTTCAGTTGTTGTTGGACCTTCAGGTGTTGGTAAAACTAGTTTAATGAATTATTTATTGCCAAATAGTAATTTACCCGTCTCACCTGTATCAGAAAAAACTCAAACAGGTGTTCATACTACTAGAAATGTAGAGCTATTTAATTTTAGGAAAGATAGATTTATTGTAGATACTCCTGGTTTTAATATTCCTGATTTTGAAATTGATAAGCATCAGCTAGGATGTTTATTTCCAGAAATTAGGATTCAAAAAGAAACAAACTTTTGTAAATTTAATGATTGCTTACATATAGATGAACCAGGATGCTTACTTGATAAAACCTGGGAACGATATAATTTGTATAGAAAAATGATTTTACATTCAATTTCCACCAGGTAAACCTGGAATATTTAGATTTAATCCGCCAGTAAGTTCTTCCATTTTATTTTTCATAGTTGAAGTCGAAGATTCATGTGCTTTTTGCATTGCCTCAAGAATGTTTTGTTCTATATCAATTTTTTCTTGATTTATTAGTTCGTCTTGAATTTCTACTCTTAAGGGCAGTTGATTCCCATTAATCCAAACTTTTACTAGATTATCCTCGCTTGATCCTTCGATTTCCATAGATTCAAGCTCTTCTTGTAATTTTTGTGCATCTTGTTGAATTTGCTGAGCTTTTTTGAAAGCTTCAGTTAGTTGTCCAAAGTTTGGTAATCCAAATCCAGCCATGAGTTTAATAAGATGTTTGCAGAATATTAAAAACCTAACATTTTTACTTCAGTCAGAAGTGTTAAGCCTTTTTTTGTCTTTACTTGTTCTTTAATAATTCTAATAAGTTTTTGAATATCTTGGGCTGTGGCTTCGTTACTATTCACAATAAAGTTCCCATGAATTTTTGAAATCTCAGCCCCTCCTATGGAGAATCCTTTCAAGCCTAGTTCGTCTATTATTTTTCCTGCATTTTGATTTGCAGGATTTTTAAAGATGCTTCCGCAACTGGGTTGATCATAAGGTTGACTCTTTGTCCGCAGTTTTAAGTTCTCATTAGTTAAGTTTATTAATTCACGTTTATTTTGATTTGGTTTGAATTGAAAAGTAGCAGATAAAACTATTAATTGTTTAGATTCCTGTATTAATGATTGTCTATAATCAAAATTTAATTCTTTGTTCGAAAGTTCATGAATTTCACATGACTTGCAATCGAAAATTGCTGCTGATATTAAGAAGTTTTTGATAGAGCTGCCTTGTGCGCCTGCATTCATAGTTACAGCCCCACCGATAGTCCCAGGTATTCCAATTGCCCATTCAAACCCTTTTAATCCATCTTTAGCAGCTAATCTAGCCACATTAGGCGTTTTTTCTCCACAAGCAGCAGTAACTATCCCTGATATTTTATTGCAATTAATACCTTTGATATTTTTTATACAGATTGTTAAACCTTTTATTAGTCCATTGTTTATAAGTAGATTTGAACCAGCCCCTATTATATGAACATTAATATTCTTCTTTTTTGACCAAATAATTAACTCTTTAATGTCTTCTATAGAAGATGGCTCAGAAAAATATTCAGCTTCTCCTCCAACTTGTAATGTTGTTAAGCATGCTAAAGATTTAAACTTAGTTATTTTCAATATAATTCTTTAATCAACGTTCATTAGATATCTGGATGATTGATTGCAATCTCCCGCCCCCATAAATATTAACGTGTCTTGTTCTTCAGATTCTGTTTTTAGAAGGTTGATAATTTCTATATCATTATTTACTTCAAATATTTCTTTTTCATTATCTAACTCCAGTATATTTTCTTTGATTAGTGAGGAAGAAATACCTTCAATCTTTTCTTCTCCGGAAGAATAAATAGGCATTAATATAATCTTGTCAGCTTCTATTAATGATCTTGCGAAGTCTTTTTTAAATTGATTCATTCTAGAATATCTATGTGGTTGAAAAATAACTATTAATTTGGATGTTTTGTTATTTGTAAACAATTTTGCCATTTGAATTGAGTTGTTTATTTCATTGGGATGATGAGCATAATCATCAAATACAAATCTATTTTTCCATTTACCTATTAATTCGAATCTTCTTTTGGGAAGGCTTAGTTCTTGCAGGTAAATCTTTATTTCTTCAAAAGATAATCCTACTAGTCTTGCTGCTGATATTGCTGCTAAGGCATTCTTTAAATTATGCCTGCCAATCAATTGCATATTAAGATCACCTATATAGTTTTGCTTCTCAAAGTATTTAGCTCTTATTCCCGATTCATCAGCTTTATAAGGAATAGCAGTAAAATGACTGTTTTCAATATCTTTTATAGAAAACCAATAATCTGCAGATATGCAATTTCTTGAATTTAAGCAGTCATAATTTGCTATAGTTTGATAACAATTTTTCTGGAATTCTTTAAATAACTCTTTTATAGATTCAAGATTTTTAAAATAATCACAATGTTCAAAATCGATATTAGTAATTATTCCTAATTTTCCTTTGTATTTAAGAATTGAACCATCTGATTCATCAACTTCTGCAATTAATAAGTCGTTATTAGTATAATAAATATTATCTTTAAAAATAGGAATTATACCACCAATAATTGCAGAAGCTTTGTTATTGGATTGATATAATATTGTAGTTAGAAAAGTTGATGTAGTTGTTTTTCCATGAGAACCCCCAATTAATATAGACTCTTTACTCTTGATTAATTCTTGTAATAAATCTGATCTATGTATGATTTGTAGGCCGCATTCTTTTGCGTAGGTTAATTCTTCATTCTCTTTTGAAATTGCTGAAGAAAAAACCACTAATATCTCATCTTTGGATCTGCCCTTTGAAATTTCTTTGATATTTTTTTTGTCTTGTTTACTAAAAAACTGAATTGATTCTCCTTGTAAATTTTCAATATCTTTTAGTTGTTTTAAATCCGATCCGGAAATTGATAGACCTTTCTTGCTATAGATTTTAGCAAGACCAGACATTCCAATCCCTCCAATACCAATAAAATGCAAATGACTGAATATGTTTTTGATAACCATTCGAATTCTTATTGAAAGATACCAACAACTAATCCAATGAGCTTGTGAAGGTTCATGAATTCATAAATAAATCACCCAAATTATTGTGAGATGCTTCATTTCTTCTCAATTCATAAATTTTTACTTCGCAAATGCAAAAAATTCTGTATAATATTCGGCTTAGACTCTTTTGAAAATTTTAAATTGTTATGACTTTGCGAGTTGCGATTAATGGATTCGGCCGGATCGGTCGCAATTTTATGCGTTGTTGGTTAAGTAGAGGCGCTTACACAAATATAGAAGTTGTAGGTATTAACGTTACTTCTGATCCCAAGACTAACGCTCATCTTCTTAGGTATGATTCTGTTCTTGGAGAATTGAAAGATGTAGATATTAATTACACTGATGATACTTTTGTGATTAATAATAAGACCATTAAATGTTTCTCAGATAGGAATCCACTTAACCTTCCTTGGAAAGATTGGGGAGTGGATTTAGTTATTGAATCAACAGGTGTTTTTAATTCTGCTGCTGGCGCAAGTAAGCATTTAGAAGTAGGAGCTAAAAAAGTTATTCTTACAGCCCCTGGCAAAGGAGATGGAGTTGGAACCTTTGTAGTAGGAGTTAATGCTGATCAATATAGGCATGGTGATTATGATATCCTCAGCAACGCTAGTTGTACAACTAATTGCTTGGCTCCTGTAGTTAAAGTTCTTGATCAAGAGATAGGCATCAATAAGGGTCTAATGACTACAATTCATAGTTATACAGGTGACCAAAGAATTCTAGATAATAGTCATAGAGACCTTAGGAGGGCTAGAGCCGCTGCCACAAATATAGTTCCTACATCTACAGGTGCGGCTAAGGCTGTTGCACTTGTATATCCTGAGATGAAGGGGAAATTAACAGGAATAGCAATGCGCGTACCTACCCCTAACGTATCTGCTGTTGATTTAGTTTTTGAAGCTGCTAAGGATGTTTCTGCTGAAGATGTTAACCAGGTTTTGAAGAATTCTTCTGAAACTTCTATGAAAGGAATTATCAAATATGGAGATTTGCCATTAGTTTCCAGTGATTACGCTGGTACTAATGAATCATCTATTGTAGATAGAGATTTAACTATGTCTATAGGCGGCAATATGATTAAGGTTTTAGCTTGGTATGACAATGAATGGGGCTATAGCCAAAGAGTTGTTGACTTAGCAGAAATAGTAGCTAAGAATTGGGTCTAAATTGAATAATCATTTAAAGTGCTTGTATTCTGAATTTTTTATTAAATTCTTCTTGTCATAAGGAACATTTAATAATTCTACTTCTTGTTTACCTGCTTCCATGGTTCCAAAAATGATACTCTGTTCAGATTCATGAACAAATTGTTTTGCCCAGTTAGGTTCTAAAGAAAGAATTAATTCATAATCTTCTCCACCATATAGACACCATCTATCCCATAATTCTCCTTTAGGCCAATCTTTATTTCTTGGAAGATTTTTAATATCTAATTGGGCCTTTAAATTACTTGAATCGCATAAATTTTCGACAGCATTAAATAATCCATCACTACTATCAGTACAAGCAATTTTACTGGAGCAATTTTTTGGCATTGTTCTAGTTAGTAATTCTATTATTTCTAACCTGGCAAGTGGTTTCTTATATTTTTCTATAGCTTGTTTTTTCAGTTCCTTTTTTAGCTTAAGCCCTTTTATTGTGAATTCGTTAGTTTTTAATGCGAGTCCTAATCTGCTTAATCCATGGGCTCCTGTAGCAACCAAATAGTCTCCAGGTTTTGCATATTGTCTATTCATTAGCAATTGACCTTGAATACCAAATGCTGTAATAGAAATAACGTTTTCACTACCCCTACAAAAATCTCCGCCTAATATTTCTCCGCCATATATTTTTAATCCCTCAGATAAACCTTCATAAACATTTTCAATCCATTTCCAACTAGTTGTTTTAGGAGCAATGATTGTAATCGTACAACCGATAATTTTATTAGCTCCGCTAGAAGCAAGATCTGATAAGTTTGAAATAATTGCTTTCCATCCGATATCTTTAGGTTGCATAGTTGTCTCAGTAAAATGTATACCTTCAACCATTGCATCAGTATTGATTATTAGATTTTTGTTTCCAGAGTTAATTAAAGCTGTATCGTCTTTTATTTGATTAGTCGGCATAAATCTTTGCAATTTTTGTATGATTTCCTTTTCTTTAAGGTCCGATAATTTTGTGTTTTTCATATTTTATGCATGTGCTTCTAAATTCTCTACTCCTTTAATTATAGAAATAGAAAGAACTTTATCATTCATGTTGAGTTCTTCTAATACTTCAGCACCTTCTACTACATATCCAAAAGCTGCATTTCGTCCATCAATAAGGTTTCTTCCTGCTGGATTAAGTTCAGCTTCGTATAGAAAAAAGAAAAATTGAGATGATCCATCGTCAACTGATTCATTAGAGTGAGACCATCCTAAAGTGCCTAAGGTTGCGAATGGCAAAGTAGGAGTTTCAGTGTATAGACCTAGTTCTTCAAAAGTTTGATTATAAAATATTTCTTTTTCTTCTGGTATCTTTATTTCTAAAGGAACATGCCTTTCTTCGTTTGTGTTTTCATCTATAAATCCAATTGCATCACCTATAGGATCACCAGTTTGTAGAACAAAAAATTCTTCTGCACGATTAATTGGTAATTCATCATAGAAATTTCTTTTTACTAGATCAATAAATGCACCTGATGTCAGTGGTGCATTATATCCATCTATGATTGCTGTCATGTTACCTTTAGTTGTTTTTATAGAGACTTCTGCTCTCCCCAGTAATCTGGGTAGGTTGTCATATTCAGAAGGGATATTATATGGAAATTCTTTTGGAAGAAACAAATTCTCAAGTTCACCAACATAATTTAAAGATTCTCTTCTTTTATCAATAAAAGCTTGCTTGTCTTTAGTTGTTGTAGTTTCTTTGAGATTTTCTAAAGAATTATTAATTTTCAGAATTATTTCTTTGGCTTGTTTTGATTCTTTACCTGATAAAGAATCAGTTATTTTTACATTTTGACGTTTGATAAATTTCTGTGTTTTTGTTATTGATTTTTCTAAAGAGGACCATCTTCCTCCTCTTAGAAGATCACTAGTATCTTCTAACTGATGTTGTAATTCAATAACTTCTGGTTGCGCTATAGGCAAAGCATTCCTGAGTATTGCATTAGGATCCTTAAGGGGGTTTCCTGCTGGAAGTCCTGCATAAGAGGAATTAGGGAAAAGTAATCCGATTTGAATTAGAATAATAAAAAGGATTGAAACAAACAATTTTTTAGACATTTGCAATAATCCTCATGCATGAATCAGTCATAGCATTTATGATCTTTGGGTATGAAATACAGGAATGATTTCCAGTAACGATTTTCGCACAGGTACCACAATTGAGCTAGATGGTGCTGTTTGGCGTGTCATTGAATTTTTACATGTCAAGCCTGGCAAGGGTTCAGCTTTTGTTCGGACAAAATTAAAATCTGTCCAGGGAGGAAATGTTGTTGAAAAAACTTTTCGTGCTGGTGAAATGGTAGCGCAAGCGGTCTTAGAGAAATCTACACTTCAACATACCTATATGGATGGAGATGATTATGTCTTTATGGATATGTCATCTTTTGAAGAGACACGTTTAAATTCATCACAGATAGGAGATAAGAGAAAATATCTTAATGAAGGAATGGAAGTCAGTGTTGTATTCTGGAATGGCAAGACTTTAGAGGTTGAACTGCCTACGTCAGTTGTGCTGGAAGTTCGAGAAACTGACCCTGGTGTAAAAGGCGATACTGCTACAGGTGGCACGAAACCCGCTATTCTTGAAACAGGAGCTCAAGTTATGGTTCCTCTTTTTATCTCAATTGGTGAGAGAATTAGAGTTGATACTCGTAACGATAGTTATCTAGGGCGTGAAAACTCATGACTTTGCAATTGGACCAAGATGATCTTCATCGTTTATTAGAAAAAATTTCTAATAGCGATATTCAGGAATTTTCTTTAGAAGGGGAAGATTTCAGATTAAAGTTGAAGAGAAATATTGCTTCACAAATTCAGGAATCTCAGATCTCTGATATTTCTTTAAATCAAAATCAAATACCGATATCATCCCCATCGGTTTTAAATATTGATTCAAGGCTTGCGCAACCATCTACACCTTCAACGCAACAACAGCCTCCTTCTGTCCCTGGCTCGAAGTCAGAATTCAAGGAGATCACAGCTCCTATGGTTGGAACTTTTTACAGGGCTTCAGCTCCAGGAGAGGGACCTTTCGTTGAGGTAGGGACCAGCATAAAAGTTGGTCAGACTGTCTGTATCCTCGAAGCGATGAAATTAATGAATGAGATTGAATCGGAATTCAATGCAGAAGTGATTGAAATTTTAGTTGAGAATGGAACGCCTGTTGAATTTGGGCAAGCCCTAATGAAAGTAAAACCATTATAAGCCATTATCCCTTTCCGCTAAATTCATGAGCTGTGAGAATAGCTTCGAGCATGCTTCTTTCATTAGCTTTTCCTTGTAATGTAATGTCAAAACCAGTCCCATGATCTGGAGAAGTTCGAATAAAAGGTAATCCTATAGTTGTATTTACAGCAAAGTCAAAAGCAATTAATTTAACTGGTATTAATCCTTGATCATGATACATTGCTAAAATTCCATCAGGTGGTTCTTTGCATGATTTTTGCCAGGCATGACTAGATTTTAACCAACAACTATCTGGAGAAAGAGGACCGATGATTTTTGCATTAACATGTTTTCTTTGAAATCCTAAGATAACTTTATTAATCCAATTAATTTCTTCTTTTCCCATTAAGCCTTGTTCTCCAAAATGTGGATTTAAACCGGCTATAACGATTCTAGGTTTTTTGGTGAATTGTAAACAAAATTTTAGGAGTAAATCTAATTTCCTTTCAAGTAATTCCGAATTTAAGGTTTTAGATATTTCATTAATTGCTATATGTGTAGTTGCAAGCATAGTATTAAATCTCCATCCTGTTATTGGAGATTTTGCGGTGAATAACATCGCAAAATTATCAGTATTAGTTAATTTTGCTAGTAATTCTGTTTGACCCTGGTACTTGTGTCCAGCTAGAGACCATGAATATTTTGAAATAGGACCAGTAACAATTGCTTTGCTTGTTTTATTTCTTATATAAGTCAATGCTTTTTTTATATATTGGAAGCTTGCCTCACCCGCTTCTTTATCTATTTTACCAAAATTTAATTTACTATTAAATGGTATATCATCAATAATTAATTCTTCTGGATTTTTAAGATTATTTATTCCTAATTTACTTAATTGGAGATAAGTATATTCTAATATTGATCTACTCCCAATTATGATCGGAGATAAGTCATGAGGAATTAAACCTGAATCTAAAGCTTTTAATATGGTTTCCGGTCCAATTCCATAGGGATCTCCCATTGTAATAATAACTTTGTTATTCTTTGGCTCATATTTAGATTTAGATTTCATGATTCGAATACTAATTATTTACTACATAAATAATATTTATTGAATTAAATAATGATTAACTATATTTAGCCTATATTATGATTTGTCTTCTTAATTTTATTTATATCAAAACATTTATTTATTCCTGATTTGTAATCTGGGTACCTTAATCTGTATCCCAGTTTTTTGCATAACAGAGAGTTTGATACTCTTCGATTCTCTTCCCAGAATGATAAGGCAATTGGCGAAAGTGATTCTTTAGCTTCATTAAAATCAATAGGTTCAGGTAAGCCTTTTTGAAGTAATTTTGCAGCGTAAGATATAACTTCTATTTGAGATGATGGCTTATTATCTGAAATATTTATGATTTTTGGGATATCTTGTTGTGATGATAGCGAAATAATATGGATTAATGCTTGTGATATATCCTCGACATAGATTCTAGAGAATACCTGATCCTTTTTATTAATCAAGATTACTTTTTTCTTTAGGATTGTATCAATTGCTGATCTTCCAGGTCCATAAATACCTGGTAATCTAAAAATCTGATTAGGTAGCCCTGACTCTTGCCATTGCTGTTCGCATCTTAATCGTCTAATACTCCTTTTTTGTAATGGCTTTGGGGAGAACTGCTCATCAACCCATTCTCCTTTTGTGTTGCCATATACACCTGTTGTAGAAAGATATCCAGTCCATTCTATTGGTAATTTGTCTAGTTTATCTTTTAGTAAGTTTAAAACCGGATCGCCTTCATTTTCACTTGGTGGAATGCAACTTAATACATGCGTAACCCCATCTAGTATTGAATCGTCAGGCAGTTTGTTTTTATTGCTGTCAAAAACAAAATCAGCGCCTGGTGATTTTGCGTCTGTTCTGCTGCACAATACATTGACTCCTGAAGCCCTAAGATCTTTAGCAAAAAATCTTCCTGTGTATCCACTACCAAAGACTAATACTTTCATTCGAGATGAAAACTTTATTGCTGTTTGACTCATTTTGCGCTATCGTTAGTACATGTGTATTAGTAAGGTTATGGATTCTTTTTCTCCTAGGAGTTGGGACGATCGGATTGTCTTTAAACATTATAATAGTAGTTTAAAGCACCCTCATAATAAAAAAATCAATAACTCCAAATCTTGTTTGTATCTTTTCCTTAGTCTTCTTATAGTTTTTTCTTTTATTACTATTCCTGAATCTCCACAATCTTTATCTCTGATTTGTCACAAGTACAATCCAGCAGATGCTTGTCAATCTTGGTAAATTTCTAAGCTGCTTTAGGTAAATTCATTGCATCCTGATCATTTTCTCCTTCAGGCTCAGCCCATTGAAGGAGTCTCATTGCAAGTCTCAGATCTCCTTCAATCCATGCTCGAATAGCCATTGCTCTTCTAGGATCATAAAATAATTGCTTTCTATACCATCCAAAGACATCTGAATCTGACTTATCTCCATTACATGCAAGGCATGCAGGTACACAGTTTGTCGTGATACTGCCTCCCCCTCTACTTCTAGGTAAAATGTGATCTATAGATTCTGATCTTCTTCCACAATAAATACAGCTTTTAGCTGTAAATTGATGTAAGGATTTTCTCCATTGTCGTAATTTTAATTTTGGACATAAATCTTCAAGAAAAACTGCATCTTTGTAATGCATTCTGGATATTTAATTACATAAATCATGCCGCAATTTCTTTCTTAGTCAATTAGTCAATATATGAAATTAGCATTAAATTTTGCTTCCTAAACCAAAGTTTAATTCCACTTAATTTTTAATTACTTCAGACACTCTTAGTAACTATACCTTTCAAAATTTCTTTCTGAATCAATTCCTGAGGATTCTGGTGAAGATAATTTGTTTTTATCCGAGGGTTTTTTATTTGTTGCTCTTTCTGGATATAAATCAGATAAAAATGGAAGACAATATTCAAATCTTTCCCTTTCTCTGACGACTGTTTCAACAATTTGACCAGCGGCTTGTGACGGTGATGTTTTAAACAATCCACCTTTTTGTCTTTTGATATATTCATAAGCCGCTCTCCAGCTTTCTTCATGTGGATTCCCTCCACTTCTCATGGAGCAATATATTTCTGATCCAAACCCCCCGCCCGCATTCATAGTATTTCCATGAATTGCAGTTAAGCTAATAATACTAATAGATAGTATTGTGCTAAGTCGTTTTGTTTTTCTCACGTTTAATAAAATAATTTCTAATTCAAAAATATCTTTGAGATATCTTCTTGTCTATAGATTATTTAATATTTATTAGTGCAAAATTTTTAATTAATTTAGATTAGATAATTTTAATTTCACAATTATTGAGATTATCCTAAAATATTCAATTTTTATTCTTATCTGATTTCATCACAAGTATTTTCATTGCATTTGTTTAATAACTTGTATCTTCCCCGATCAGGAACTTCATCCTTAATACGCCTTGCAATCGATCAAATCTCAATATCTTCATTTCATTTACAGATTTTAAATAAAACTCATAATATTTTGTAAGTTAATAGCATGGGGTAGCATCAGCCTTTTGAATACTCCCTTCTAATACTTTATCAATTTGCTTTTATGTCAACGAGTTTCATGATTCCCTTCTCCAAGGATCTGGTAAAAGTAACTATAAAATCCTTCAGAATCATTTTTGGCGTAAGAGAGATTTCTTGTAGCGATGTAAATAATATTTTTTTCTATCGTTAAATAGACTTGAGAATTTGCTAAATATATGTTGTTATTTGTTTATAAATAACAACATTAAATGTCTAATTCTTGTTCTTTTAGAATTACTAGATCTGCAGAAGATCTTGCAAAAACTATTTCAGTATTATCTCAACGTCTTGTTTCTCTTGAACAGCGCTTAGAAGTTCTCGAGTTAACTAATAAACAAAAACCTGATGAACAACCAGCCCAACAACTAGAAATGCTTGATAGTGTTGATAAAATGATGAAAGAGTGCCAAGAGATTCTTCAGCCATCATCTACAGAGCAAGATGATCAAGAAACGATTAATGAAGAGGTCGAGGAAAATTGGGAAGATGAACAATTAGAAAATGAATTTGCTGCATAAGTGATTCTTCATTGGCATAATATACATATTAAAGTTGATCATTATGAAACTACGTTTTTTAACTAATGGCAATAAGGGATTAAGTCTTGGTAAGGAAATAAAAAAGCGTAAAGCTTTTTATGAAGGTGGGCATCTTTTAGAAAAACTTGAGTTTGCTTTGGCAGTCGCGCAAACCAAGGGGGAGCAGTCTAAATCAACAAATCTGAAGAAAAGGATTGCTGAATTAGGCGGGAATCTTGAAGAGCCTGGGACTTAGATCACTTTGCAAATCATATTAAATACTTTTTAGCTGCTTTTATACCTTTACCGACTGAATCTTCCAGTAAACCTAGGCTATCCAGAGTAACCTCTATTGCACTTATCACTGAAATGACATCTTTGCTATGTATATATCCAAGATGCCCTATTCTGAAAATTTCCCCTTTCAAATGATCTTGACCACCAGCTAAAAGAATATTGAAGTTCTCTTTGACTTTTTTTCTAAATATATCTGCGTCAAATCCTATAGCTTTTACGGCAGTTACTGCTGGACTACCTATATCTTGTTTTGCAAAGAGTTCAAGCCCTATAGCTTTCATAGCATTTTGGATGGCGGTTTGATTATTTTCATGTCGTTTGAAAATTTGGTTAAGACCTTCTTTATGCATAATATCTAATGCTTCATCCAGAGCGAAATATAAATTGACCGAAGGTGTAAATGGATTACTGTTGTTATATAGACTTTTCCTATATGCTTTAAGGTCCAAATAAAATTTTGGTAAGTTTGAATGATTACATTTTTCCCATGCTTTTTCACTTACGGAAAGGAAGCTTAATCCAGGTGGAATCATATACCCTTTTTGAGAACCTGAAGCGACTATATCTAGTTTCCATTCGTCGACAGGTACATTACATGCCCCCAAACTAGTCACGCAGTCAATAATTGATAATGCCCCATGAGAATTAATAGATTTACTTATTGCTTGAAGATTATTTATTACGCCAGTTGATGTTTCAGAATGAGTAATTACCACTGCTTTAATTTCTTTCTTTTCATCATTTTCTAGAATGTCTTTAAATTCATTTGGTTGTAATTCTTCTCCCCAATTTGATTTAATTTCTATTACATCTAAATCATATGCTTTAGCTACCTTTACCCATCTTTCTCCAAATTTTCCATTATTTCCACAAATAATTTTGTCTCCCTTGGATAGAGTATTAATTATTCCCGCCTCCATAGCGGCGGTTCCACTTCCAGTAATGCATATTACATCATTCTTTGTTTGATGAAGCCACTTTAGTTTTTCAGAAGTTCTTGCTACGCATTCTTGAAATTCGCCACTTCTATGTCCTATTGGGTGCTTGCCTAGTGCCCTTAAGACTCCATCTGGCACAGGAGTAGGACCAGGGATCATTAGTGAAAGTTTTGCTTCTAACGTCACGTTGAATAAAAAAGGCTATTCTAGTACTTAAATCTACAATAGTTGTTTAATTTATTGAATTGAAAAAAGGTTTTTCTCTTCCAGTATGGGTTACGGCAGCCTCCATGGCAGCTTTATCAGCTCTCAATAAAGATCAGTTTGATGATAATCAAAAGGTTGTTATTAATGATTCGGGGGAAATTGTAGAAATTAATATATTTTCTGCAATGTCATTTGATTCTAATAATATTGCTGTAGCTGTTACGCATGTTGATTCTCAAATAGCTTTAGATATAACACGAGGACTTGAAATTTGGACTTTTATCAAATATGTTCATGCATCTGATAAACAATCAGATTTGATAAAGATTATTCCTGGCATTGGTGTTGGTAAATACAAAAAGACAAATGAAATTTGTATTTCGATGTTTACAAAAGAATTATTGCAGAATAATTTATATAAGAAAATCAAAAAAGGTTTTTCTTTGGAGATAGAACTTGCTTTTTTTGATGGTAGGGAATTAGCTGAAAGAACAAGTAATGAAGCTTTTGGGATCGTAGATGGATTAGCTGTTATAGGTACTTCTCCTTTCGCTTATCAAAGTTCTTCTCCAGAACAAATTAATTTAGCAAGAGAAAAAATTATTAACATTAGTTCTTCGAATTCTTTTAGAGGTTATCTGTTATTAGTTGTTGGAGAAAATGGACTAGATTTGGCTAAGAATAATTTTACAAATATTCCTATTATTAAAGTAGGTAATTGGATCGGACCTCTATTAGTTGAAGCAGCTGAAAAACAAATTTCTAATTTAATTTTATTTGGCTATCATGGCAAATTAATTAAATTAGCAGGCGGCATTTTTCATACGCATAACCATCTTGCAGATGCGCGTAAGGAAGTGTTGACTTATATAGCAATTCAAGAGAATTTGCCTTTATCAGTTATTCAAAAAATTCAAGATTGTTCATCAATGCAAGAAGCCTTTAACTTGATAAATGATTTTGATAAAGAAGCAGCCAATAAGCTATGGTTGAGAGTTGCTAACAATATTGAGATTAAGGCTAATGAATATGTAAGAAGATATATGAAAACAAAAATACAAATAGGAGTCTTACTTTTTGATCGTGAAAGAAAGATTAGATGGAAAGGGCAGAATGGATTATTAATTTCAAAAAACCTAAATTGCAATACTTAATATTTCCTATAAATGAAACTACTAATTAAAATCCATATTAATTCCCATTTGGTTATAAAATAAGATTATGCAAAATGAAACCGATTTTATTAGAAAACCTGGAATTGTAATTATAGATTTTGGTTCTCAATATGCTGAATTAATAGCAAGAAGAGTAAGAGAGACCAAAGTCTTTTCTTTGGTTGTCAGCTATTCCTCTTCATTTGATGAAATAAAAAAGTTATCCCCTCTTGGAATTATTCTTAGTGGAGGACCAAATTCGGTTTATGATTTAAATTCTCCAATGTGTGATGATCAAATTTGGGACTTAGGTATACCAATATTAGGCATATGTTATGGAATGCAATTAATGGTGAATAGGTTTGGCGGAAATGTTTCTAAAGCTAAACGCAAAGCAGAATATGGAAAAGCTCCTATATATATAGATGAGCCGAATAATCTTTTAGAAAGTATTAAAAATGAATCAACTATGTGGATGAGTCATGGAGATTCTATTCAAAAATTACCTTCGGGCTTTAAGCAATTAGCTCATACTCAAAACACCTCTCAAGCAGCTATTGCAAATGATAAATTAAGAATGTTTGGAGTACAGTTTCATCCCGAAGTGGTTCATTCCGAACAAGGCATGACTTTAATAAAGAATTTTGTTTATAACATTTGTGAATGTAGTCCTAGTTGGACCTCTAAAACTTTTATTGAGGAAGCTATTCCTCTAATAAAATCACAAGTTGGAAATAAGAGAGTTCTTTTGGCTTTATCAGGTGGCGTTGATTCCTCTACACTTGCATTCTTGTTAAATGAAGCAATTGGTCAACAATTGACATGTATGTTTATAGATCAGGGTTTTATGCGTAAAGGTGAGCCTGAATTTTTGATGAACTTTTTTGATAACAAATTTAAAATTAAGGTTGAATATATAAATGCTAGAACAAGATTTATTTCTAGATTAAAAGGTATTAAAGACCCAGAAGAAAAAAGAAAAATTATAGGTAATGAGTTTATAAGAGTATTTGAAGAAGAAAGTAAAAAGCTTGGCCCATTTGATTATTTAGCTCAAGGCACTTTGTATCCAGATGTAATAGAAAGTGCAGGTACTAATATAGACCCCAAGACAGGGGAAAGAGTGGCTGTGAAAATCAAGAGTCATCATAATGTTGGAGGATTGCCAAAGGATTTACAATTTAAACTCGTTGAGCCATTAAGAAAGTTATTTAAAGACGAGGTTAGAGAAGTTGGTAAATCCCTTGGCTTGCCAGATGAGATAGTCGGTAGACATCCTTTTCCTGGACCTGGACTAGCAATTAGAATCCTTGGAGAAGTATCAGATGAGAAATTAAATTGTTTAAGAGATGCTGATTGGATAGTAAGGGATGAAATTAAAAGGTCTGGTTTGTATGATGAGGTTTGGCAAGCATTTGCTGTTTTGCTGCCTGTTAAGACAGTGGGTGTAATGGGAGATCAAAGAACATATGCATGGCCGATCGTTTTGAGATGCGTTTCAAGTGAAGATGGAATGACAGCGGATTGGTCTAAATTGCCTTACGAGTTATTAGGCAAAATATCCAATCGAATAGTGAATGAAGTTGATAATGTAAATAGAGTTGTATTTGATATCACTAGTAAACCTCCTGGTACGATTGAGTGGGAATAATAAAAGGGGTATAAAGTCAGTCATAGTCTAAAAAAGTTGGTTACACGTGGGTTACACGTAAGAATTTATTATCCTATTTGCAATGGATCTCAACAGCGAGGTTACACGTGAGTTACACGTGAGGGTAAAATCTCATCTCTATAGAG
>CETG01068487.1_pt1 | contig 20486 bp, 14 predicted proteins | sample 361471 | NCBI WGS metagenome assembly CETG01 (sample SAMEA2622696, study PRJEB7988) | marine metagenome | isolation source: saline water (ENVO:00002010), including | reverse complement strand
GGTAATCCACAGGCTGCTGCTTCAAGAAGAGTTAAACCAAATGGTTCTGTTAGAGCAGGGTTAACAAATAAACCTTTCCTATAAGCAGCCCATCTATAAATAGAAGGAATTTGTTCTCTGCGATGTTGCTTCGGATAAGCAACTTGACCATACAAATCATATCTATCAACCAATTCAAAAATCTGCTGAAAGATATCTCGTTGTTGCTTATCTAATTGACGTGAATCATCGCGACATCCCAAAACAAGAACTAAGTTATGACGTTGCCTTAAAACCGACGAGCGCCCAAAAACCTCAATTAAAGCAGGAATATTCTTTCGTGGTACAGCTCGTGAAATAGATAATAAAGGCGACAAAGAAGGGTCTCTTAAAAAAGAACCTAAGCTTTTATCTACCTGTATTCTCTCTTCATCAGATTGAACAGAATGAAACTTTTGTGAATCTACACCAGGACAAATAACTTCTAATCGTTCAGAATCTAAATTTCCATAACGTAAATATTGTTGCTCTGCTTCCTGACGAGTACTTGTAATTATCAAATTAGAATGAGCTATTGCTAATTCTTCTGCATCTATACGTTTACTAATAGAAAAGTTTTGTTCAATTTGATCATGATCTATTCCAGCAGCGAGCATTCTTCTCTGCTTTTCACGACCTAAAGAATGTCCTGTAAAAACAAAAGGAATATCTAATCTTCTACTAATTAATGCTCCAACATAACCAGCATCAGCATAATGCGCATGAATCCAATCAGGCAATTTCTCTTGTTGTTGTAAATGAGAAACTAATAAATCAGCTAAGTCATCTAAATAAGGCCATAATAATTCTTTTCGAATATATCTTTTAGGACCAAAAGGAAAGCGAAGAATTTCAGCCGAAGGACTAATTACTTCTCTTGGTTGTGCATAATCAAAAGAAACTCTTCTATCCTGAACTAATCGAGTGACAATAGTAACTTTGTCGACCTCTGGTCGCGCAGCAAGGCCTTTAACAAGCTCTAAAACATAAAGTGTTTGTCCACCAGTATCAGCATCTCTTCCTAATTCAAGGTGTTTAGAGCGAATTAAACCGTGAAGATTTAAATGAAGAAGTTGAAAACCCATGTCATCCCCTCCTCTAACAACGTGAAATTAATAATGGATTTTTTAAGAAACAAACCTAAAGAAAAAATAACAAATGGAATAAGAATTCTAGAAAGAATAGCCTAGAAGCTTTAGTGTAGAAGAGATCTCAGGTAATTTTGTTAAAAAAAATTTTTGAGAAAAATATTGAAATAATAAGGTATGTTTCCAAAAATTTAAAATTTTTAGAGATATTAATGAACTTAAATTATAAAATTAACTTGTTTTCTTTTCATGTGGAGGATGCAAATCTAAAACTTTTTTTAGATAGCTAGCAGTGTAGCTAGTTGGATGCAAAGCCACATCTTCAGGAGTTCCAGCAACAATAATATCTCCTCCACGATCACCTCCTTCTGGTCCTAAGTCAATAATCCAATCAGAGCAGCGAATAACATCTAAATTATGTTCAATCACGATAATTGAATTGCCTTTGTCTACTAATCTTTGAATAACATCCATCAACTTATGAACATCAAAAAAACTTAAACCTGTAGTTGGTTCATCAATTAAATAAAGAGTTTTTCCTGTTGCTCTTCTGGATAATTCAGTTGCAAGTTTAACTCGTTGCGCTTCGCCTCCTGAAAGGGTAGGAGCTGGTTGTCCTAATTTAATGTAACCCAAGCCTACATCTAATAGCGTTCTTAATCGATCTGCTGCCTGAGGAATTGCTGAAAAAACTTCTACGGCTTGTTCAACAGTCATCTCTAAGACATCAGAAATGCTATAGCCTTTATATCGAACCTGTAATGTCTCTCTATTAAAACGGGCGCCTTTGCAAATATCACATTGCACATAGACGTCTGGCAAAAAATTCATTTCGATAACGTTGACTCCCTGGCCTCTACAAGCCTCACATCGACCACCTTTAACATTAAAACTAAACTGCCCAGCCTGATAACCTCTAGCCTTAGCTTCGACAGAAGCAGCAAAAATTTGCCTTATAGGATCAAAAGCCCCTGTATAAGTTGCGGGATTGGAGCGTGGAGTACGACCAATTGGAGATTGATCAATAACTATCACCTTATCTATTGCTTGAGCTCCTCTTAATTCTGCAAGACCTTTTGGAAAAGGAACTTTTAAACCTAAAGAGTTACATAAAGCGGGATGCAACAATTCATTGATTAAAGTGCTTTTCCCACTTCCGCTAACACCAGTTACAGCAACAAGTCTACCTAGTGGAAAATCAACAGAAACATTATTTAAATTATTTCTATCGCAATCGATTAAACGTAATTTCTTAGAGCCTGCCGTCCTTCTCTCTGAAGGTGTAGGGATAGCGGAACGACCACTTAAATAAGCACCAGTAAGTGAGTTTTCTGCAGCCAATAATTCTTGAACAGATCCTTCCGAAACTATTTCCCCACCATGGACTCCAGCACCAGGGCCTATATCAACCAAATAATCCGCAGCTCGTATTGTTTCCTCATCATGTTCAACAACTAAGAGTGTGTTTCCTAGATCACGTAATCTCTTTAAAGTAGATAATAATCTATCATTGTCTCTTTGATGGAGACCAATACTTGGTTCATCTAAAACATATAAAACACCTGTCAAACCAGCCCCTATTTGAGTAGCAAGTCGTATCCTTTGTGCCTCCCCACCAGAAAGTGTCATTGCAGGACGATCTAAACTTAAATAATCAAGCCCAACATCAAGTAAAAATTTTAATCTTAATCGAATTTCTCGTAAAACTAAATCTCCTATTTTAATCTGGCGAGGGGTTAATAATGGAGAAGCTTTTTGTGCAACACCTACACCCATTAAGCCTTCAATACGGTCAAGTGTTTCAGCAACACTAATTGATGTAAGTTCTGTTATTGAATAAGGTCCAATTTTAACAGCAAGAGCTTCTGGACAAAGTCTTTTACCAGAACAGGTTGCACAAGGAACTAATTCTAAAAATTTTTCTAATTTTTGTTTTATAGACTCACTATTAGCATCATTTAATTGTCTTTGTAAAATTGGTAAAATTCCTTCAAAAGGTCTTTTAAATCCAGAGTTAGTGTTGTATCTACTATCAACTTTAATTAAAATAGGTTCATTACTTCCATGCAATAAAATATTCTTTTGTTCATCAGTTAAATCTTTCCAAGGAGTCTTAATTTCAAAACCAAAAGCTTCTCCAACAGAAAATAATAAAGAAAAATAATAAGAATTGTCTTTATCACTCCAAGGCGCAACCGCAGCATAAACAGGTAAAGAAGGATCAGGAATCACTCTTTCATAAGTGAATTTCTTGAGATAGCCAATCCCATGACAATCAGGACAGGCGCCATAAGGGCTATTAAAAGAAAATAATCTTGGTGACAGTTCTTCAATTACTGCACCATGAACTGGGCAAGCAAAATTTTCAGAAAATAATCTTTCTTGCTCAACTCCCTCTGGTAAATCTTCATTTTTCTTAGGTACAACCTCAACTAAAGCCAAGCCTTCTCCACGTTTTAATGTTGTACGCAAAGAATCATTCAATCTTTCTTGTATTCCTTCTCTTGCAATTAATCGATCAACAACAACATCGATAGAATGCGAATTGATTTTTATCTAATTCAATATTATCTGATAATTCTCTAACTTCTTTATTAATCCTTACTCGCGCAAAACCCTCAGAAGCAAGGCCTGACAATAATTTTGTATGAGTACCTTTTTTACCTCTTACGACTGGAGCCAATAACTGATAACGAGTCCCCTCTGGCAAAGTTAAAATTTGATCAACCATCTCATCAATAGTTTGTGGTTTAATCTGCCTGAAACATTGCGGGCAATGAGGTTCTCCCGCTCTTCCAAAAAGCAAGCGCAAATAATCTTGTATCTCAGTAACAGTTCCAACTGTTGAACGAGGGTTATGACTAGTCGACTTTTGATCAATCGATATAGCAGGAGATAAACCTTCTATTGCATCTACATCTGGTTTATCTACTTGCCCTAAGAATTGACGCGCATAAGCAGACAAGCTTTCAACATATCGTCTTTGTCCTTCAGCGAAAATAGTATCAAAAGCAAGAGAACTTTTTCCACTTCCGCTGACGCCCGTAAACACAACAAACTTATTTCTAGGTAATGTCAAATCGACATTCTTTAAATTGTGCTGCCTTGCACCACGAACTCTAATAACCTCCTCTACAGAGCCACCAGATAAAAGATCCTTTTGAGTTTTAGGGACAACACTTCCCATAAGGGGAAAATAGCAAGCTAATTATTATAAAGAAAGCAGCGACCTTTATGCAGCTTGTTGTTCCAGCAAACTGGCTGCATAAATATTTGCCTCTTCTAGATCACCACCTGCCAGTTCGGCTAATTCCTTTTGTCTATCTGAAAAATTCTTTAAAACTTTGACGATTGAACATGTTTTTCCGTTAAAGACTTTCTTAGATACAGAAAAATGATGTTGAGCATTTGCAGCAACTAAGGGCTGGTGTGTAACACAAAAAACCTGGTGCTTAGAAGATAAGTCTCTCAAAAGCATAGAAATAGATTTACTAATTCTTCCGCTTACACCAGCATCAATTTCATCAAAAACCAATGTGGTAGGAGTTTCTACAGATAATAAAATTATTTTTATTGCCAAAAGGAACCTAGATATTTCTCCGCCGGAGGCAATCTCAGACAATGGAAGCATAGGTTGTCCTGGATTCGCAGAAAATAAAAATTTAATCTCATCTATTCCTTTTGCTTTAGGTGACGTTGTTTTAAATTCAATTGAAAAACGAATATTAGAAAAGCCTAACCTACTAAGCAATTCTATAAGCTTTTTCTCAAAGTTATGAGCAATTTCTTTGCGCTTATCAGATAAAGTTTGACTAATTTCATCTCTTATTTTTCTAGATAGTTTCTCTATTGATTCCAAATCAACTAATCGATTTTCAATATCATCTAAACAGATAAGATTACTTATATCATTTCTTTTTTTAATTAGTTCAGGCAAACTTAAAAAATATTTTTTTTGTAAACTTTGAAGATGATATAATCTTTCTTGAATTTCATTTAAACGATCTGGTTGGCTTTGCAGCAAAATATTATATTCTTCGAAAGACCGTAAAAGATCATTAGATGAGTGAAGAATTTCAAAAGCTTTTTCTGTTTTTTCATTTAAGGTTGAATCAAACTTTTCCATTTTATTTAATTCATCAATACATATTGAAATTTGGTCAACTATAGATTTCTCATGATCATTTCCATCTTTAAAAATATTAATTATCTTTCCAATTCCATCAGTTAAATAAACATCATTAAGCAAGCGATCTCTTTCCAATTTTAATTTTTCTTGTTCCTCTGGATCTTCTAAATTAGCATCATTCAATTCTGTGAATACTTCTAATAATTGATTTTGTTCTATCTTTATATTTTTATATTTTAATTTAGTTTCTAATAATATATTATATGATTTATTCCAATTAAACCAAGCAATTTTAAGATCGTTCAAAATATTACTTGAAGATGCTCCTAGAAGACGATCAATAGCCTCTAATTGCCACTCTGATGAATTCAAATTAGATGATTGACCCTGAAAAGTAAAGTCTATTAACAAAGGCCTTACTTCCATTACTTGAGATAGATTTACATGTGTTCCATTGATTCTGCATCGACTTTTTATACGATCTTCTTTAACCCGCCATTCTCTTGAAATAATAAGTTGTTCATCATCATCATAAATTGAGTGAGATTTCAACCATTTTTGAAGAAGCGGAGTGAGTGAAAAAACTCCTTCAATGAGAAAAAAATCATTCCCAGAGCTCAAAAGACGACCATTAGAAGTTGTATTGCCACCACCCAATAAAGCATCAAGACAATCAAAAACAATTGACTTACCAGAACCTGATTCGCCTGTAATAACAGTAAAGCCTTCATCAAAAGTCAAATCCTGACTTTCTAACAGGGCTAAGTTTTGAACTTTTAAGCTTTCTAGCACAATCGTAAAAATATATAAAAAAACGCTAGCTAGAATTGCTATGAATAAGAAGGGGTAGATTTACCGCCATGAAACATGGCTGAAGAACTTAACGACTTTATTGAAGCAGCAGGTCTGCTTGAATATGATCCTGACGCCATCAGGAGAATTTATCGACGAAATCCTATAAGACTAGTAAATAGACTTTGGCAAACTTTAATCCCAATAAGCCTATTTTTATTGGGATTAAGTTGGGAAAGATTATTAGGTCTATTAAATGATGAAAAAAGAGCTAAAAGAAAAGCTAAAGAATTCAGAGAATTACTTGTAAAGCTAGGACCTGCTTTTATAAAGGCTGGACAGGCACTTTCTACAAGACCAGATGTTATTCCGCAAATTGCATTAGAAGAATTATCTCAATTACAAGATCAACTTCCTGGTTTTGACGGAAATTTAGCAATGGCCTGCATTGAAAAGGATTTAGAAAATTCAATAGAAAATATTTTTAATTCCTTAGAAAAAGTTCCAATTTCTGCTGCTTCTTTAGGTCAAGTACATAAAGGTATTTTAAAAAACGGAGATAAAGTAGCAGTAAAAGTACAAAGACCTGGCTTAAGAGAGCAAATAACTCTTGATTTATATATTGTTAGAAATATTGCGTATTGGTTAAAAAATAATATTGGATTAATAAGAAGTGATCTCGTTGGTCTTATTGATGAATTGGGGAAAAGAGTTTTTGAGGAAATGGACTATTTAAATGAAGCAACAAATGCAGAGAAATTTAAAAAGTTACACGAAAAGAACAAGAAAATAGCAGTTCCAAAAATCTATCGAAAGTCTACAAGCAGAAGAGTATTAACAATGGAGTGGATAGAAGGTACAAAGCTAACAAATATCGAAGAAGTAAAAAAATTAGGAATAGATCCTCAGGAAATGATAGACATTGGAGTAAGCTGTAGCCTTCAACAACTCCTTGAACATGGATTCTTTCATGCAGATCCCCACCCAGGAAATATCTTAGCTTTAAAAGACGGCAGATTATGTTATTTAGATTTTGGAATGATGAGTGAAGTTAGTAAAAAATCAAGAACCGGTTTAATACAAGCAGTAGTTCATCTAGTTAACAGAAGATTTGATAAATTGTCTAATGATTTTGTTAAGTTAGGTTTTTTATCAGAAAAAGTTGACCTTAAACCGATTGTACCAGCCTTCGAACTTGTCTTTAGTAAAGCAATAGAGGAAGGAGTAAATAAAATAGATTTTAAAAGAGTAACAGATGATATGTCTGGGATAATGTATAAATTTCCTTTCCAGTTACCTCCCTACTATGCATTAATAATCAGATCATTAATTACTTTAGAAGGAATTGCATTAAGTGTAGATCCAAAATTTAAAATATTAGGAGCAGCTTATCCTTATTTTGCCAAAAGATTAATGGAAGATCCAGAGCCTCAATTAAGAAATAGTTTAAAAGAAATGCTTTTCGATGAAGATATTTTTATGTGGAAAAGATTGGAAGACTTAATTAAAAGTGCATCAAAAGAAAGTGAATTAAATATTGATAAATTATTAGATCAAGTTATAGATTTCTTATTTTCTAAAAATGGTGGAGTTCTAAGAAGCGAATTGATTAATTCATTAGTAAAAAAATTAGACGAAATGGGATGGTATACTGTTAAAAGAATTAATCAAAGCTTGCCGAAAAAATTAAAAATATCCTCAATACAAAAAACAAATAATAATTTATTATTAGAAATAAAGCCTATTCAAAAACTAATAAAAATAACTAATGAAATTCCAGGGTTTAAAAAAGAAATTTTATTAAAAAAGATACCAAAAATTGTTAAAGAGCCTCTCGCAAGAGAAATGAGTATAAATGTAATAAAAAAAGCAAGTGAAAAAGGAATGGTAAGATTAGTAAAACTTGCTGCAGGAGTTGAGCAATAAATGAAAATAAAAAATTATATATTTTATTTTATTTTATTTATATTGAGCTTTTTAGGGAATGCAAAAAATGTAAACTGCGCAGAAAAAATCACATTTTATCATGGTATAATGAGCAGATCTATTTCTATTAATAAGCTAGAAGAATTTGCAAAAACAAATAAAGCTACTGGAACAATTAAGAATTTAATTAAATTAGCTAATGAAGATGAAGATAAAATTTCTACATTTTTAAATCAAGAGTATGAAATGCCTATTGTTATTACCAGTAAGCTAATGAATAGCAAAATTGGAACTGTAATAATAAAAAGAGTTTCAAAATTTATATACCCAGATAAAACAAATGATTCTAAAATTAGTATACTTGCTATAAGGTCAGGAGTTATTCAAGGTATATATATTGGGGAAGGTAAAATTAATTTAATAAGATTTTTAAAGTCATATCCTAATAAAAATATTGCAATTAATCTTGCTTCATTAAATGAAGTTATTTACAAAGCAGAGTCTATGAATGATCTTGTTGAATTTTTCACAAATGAACCATTTGAAAAACTAAAAAAACCTTCTAGTAATAGCTAAAATAGGAGTATATTAATAATCCTGATATGTCTTTGATGAAAAATCTCCTTCCTAAATTTGAAAGAAAGCCTATTTATAAGCATTGGCCTGGAATAATTAAAGCTTATCAAGAATTCTTACCTGTATCAAAAAAGACACCTATTATTACCCTTCAGGAAGGAGCAACACCTCTTATTGAAGTTGAATCTATTTCGAAATTAATTGGTAAAAATGTAAATGTATATGTGAAATACGATGGACTAAATCCAACAGGTTCTTTTAAAGATAGAGGAATGACTATGGCAATTAGCAAGGCAAAAGAAAATGGATGTGAAGCAATCATATGTGCTAGCACAGGAAATACATCTGCCTCAGCTGCTGCCTACGCAAAAAGAGGCAATATGCGAGCTTTTGTATTAATTCCTGATGGATATGTTGCTCAAGGAAAATTAGCTCAAGCATTAGTATATGGAGCAGAAATTATTTCAATCAAAGGAAATTTTGACAAGGCATTAGAGATAGTTCAAAAAATATCAAAAAATTATCCTATTACTTTAGTTAATTCTGTAAATCCTTATAGATTAGAAGGACAAAAAACAGCTGCTTTCGAAATAATTGAGTCACTTGGAAATGCACCAGATTGGTTATGTATTCCTATGGGCAATGCTGGAAATATAAGTGCTTATTGGATGGGGTTTAATGAATATTATGAAAAGAAAATTTCAAATAAGCTTCCTATAATGATGGGTTTTCAAGCATATAATTCAGCACCACTAGTATTTGAAAAAAAAATAGATAACCCTGAAACAATAGCAACTGCTATAAGAATTGGTAATCCTGTAAATAGAGATAAGGCTATGAATGTAAAAAAAATGAGTAATGGAAAATTTAATGTAGTTACAGATGAAGAAATCTTAGAAGCTTATAAAATTCTAGGAAAAGAAGAAGGTATTTTTTGCGAACCTGCAAGTGCAGCATCTGTTGCTGGATTATTAAAAATAAAAAAGGAGATTCCAGAAAATATAAATATTGTTTGTGTCCTTACCGGAAATGGGCTAAAAGATCCAAATTGTGCAATAGAAAATAATGATGCAGTTTTTCATTCAAATTTAGATCCAAACATATCAACAGTTGCAAAAGCAATGAATCTCTAATATTTTCTATGGTCAATTATTTTTCTGGTACTGGAAAACCAATTATTTTGTTTTTTATTTTCGTGGAAAACTCTTAAAACTTAAAACAGAAATAGCTTGCTTTATGTTTGCTTAAGCTTTTTTTTTTGAATTTCCAGAACGCTTCGATTTTTTCCACATGAATTTTTTCTTTTTCTTTAGTCGTTTCAAGCGATTTAAAGAATTTCCACAGTTTCCTCATTGCCTACTACTACTAATTTTTTTAACTTATAAATCATATTAAATGAATAGTAACTGAAAGATATCGATTTTTTTAAGACCATTGCTTTTGATAAATAGCTATGAAATTCTTAGATATGTTTAGTTTTAAACTTTTTTTAATCGGCTTTTAATCCTTGAAACTCACTTGTTCCCAAACTGAACTTAATTCAGCTTTACAGCTTGTTAGTCGTGCCGTAGCCACTAGACCTACTCATCCTGTCTTGGCAAACATCTTATTAACTGCAGATGCTGGTACAGGGAGACTGAGTTTTACAGGGTTTGACTTAAGTCTTGGTATACAAGTATTTATATCAGCGAATGTAGAGCAAAGTGGGGCTATCACAGTTCCTGCAAGATTATTTGGAGAAATAATTTCAAAACTTTCTAATGAATCACCTGTGATTTTTGAAAGCGATGAATCAGCAGAGCAAGTAGAAGTAAAAAGTAAAAGTGGAACATATCAAGTAAGAGGTATGCCTTCCGATGATTTTCCAGAATTACCTTTGGTAGAAAGTGCTAAATCTATAAAAATAAAACCCGATATCTTAGTAAATGCTTTGAGATCTACTTTATTTGCTAGTAGTAGCGATGAAGCTAAGCAATTGCTTACAGGTGTTCATCTAACTTTTGAAGCCAATAGTTTTGAAGCTGCAGCTACAGATGGACATAGGTTGGCTGTTTTAAATTTACCTGAAGCTTTAAGTCAAAATTCTCAAAATAATGAAGACATTAATGAAAATTTTTCAATTACTCTTCCTGCAAGATCATTGCGAGAATTAGAAAAATTTATAATTACTTGTAAGACAAATGAATTAATTAATTTATTTTATGATAAAGGTCAAGTTGTATTTATGGCTTCAGATCAAATAGTTACATCTAGAACATTGGATGGTATGTATCCTAATTATTTACAACTTATACCTGATAAATTTTCTAATACTATAGAATTTAATAGAAAGGATTTTATTACTTCTTTAGAAAGAATAGCAGTTTTAGCTGATCAACATAATAATATTGTTAAATTAACTACAGATATTGGATCTAAATTAATAAATATAAGCGCAGATGCACAAGATATAGGAAGTGCCTCTGAATCATTACCTGTAAATATAATTGGTGAAATAAAAGAAATTGCTTTTAATGTTCGTTATTTATTAGATGGTTTAAAAGTTATAGATTCAGATAAAATCTCTTTAAAATGTAATTCACCTACTACTCCAGCTATATTTTCTCCTTTAAAAGAAAAAGACAAGTTTATTTACTTAGTAATGCCTGTACAAATAAGATCATAAAATTGTTAAATCAAACTAAAATCTTATTATCTGATTTTTTACATCGAAATGTTAGATGTAATAAAGGTTTAGACCATGGTCCAGGAGTTATGGGATGGATGCATCCACCTGTTCATAGAATATTAGGATGGATTACTAGACCTTCTTCTTTAAGACTAACTAGAGATGTTTGGAGATTAAATCAACTTCACGTTATGAGCCCAGATACTATTTATGTTAAGGGAGAACCTTCATTTTCTGATCAAGAAACTTTAGATCGTTTTCCTACATTAATTCAAGCAAGTTTATTAAATAATAATGGTGATAAATTAGGATCTATAGCAGATTTAGTTTTTGATTCAATTTCCGGAAAAATATTATATTATTTAGTATCTCGAACTAATCCTAAGATTCCTGGAACAAGTAGGTGGTCTTTAAAGATAGAACAAATTAAAGATCAACAGCCAGGAATGATTTTAACTGATTTTCATTCTATAGATGATATGCCATTATTAAAAGCTAGCTTTCGAGAAGAATTAATGCAAAAAACTAAAAATTGGAGAAGTCAAATTGAAGAAATTACCAATAGAGCTTCAAATAAATTAGAAGGCTGGTTAGAAGATTCATCTTTAGATGATATAAACTTTATTGATGAAACGAATTATAATTCATTGAATGAAACAGATGATTGGATTGATATTGAGAACATAGAAAATAAGCCTTATTTTAATTCTTATCCAAGTAAAAAAACAAAATCATCTACAATTGATGGAGATCCTTGGATTTAAGAATGACTTTTAATTTTTCAAAAATTAAATTTGATGATTTAATAAAGTCTGATGAATATTATGTTGATTATGATGTTAAAGAAGCAATAATTAAAGAAGGGTTAAAAGAAAAAGACTATATAGAGATTTGTAGAAGATTAAATAGATCTCCTAATAGAACTGAATTAGGCATGTTTGGAGTTATGTGGTCAGAACATTGTTGTTATAGAAATTCTAGAAAACTATTAAATAATTTTCCTACATCAGGACCACATATTTTAGTAGGACCTGGAGAGAATGCTGGAGTTGTTGATTTAGGTCAAGGCCAAAGATTAGCTTTTAAGATTGAAAGCCATAATCATCCATCAGCTATTGAGCCTTTTCAAGGAGCTGCGACTGGAGTAGGAGGAATTTTAAGAGATATTTTTACTATGGGTGCTAGACCAATTGCAATATTAAATGCTTTAAGATTTGGTCCTCTAGATGATGAAAAGAATATTGCGTTAATGCAAGGAGTAGTCGCAGGAATTGCTCATTATGGAAATTGTATTGGTGTACCAACGGTGGGAGGAGAAGTCGTATTTGATCACAGTTATTCTGGCAATCCTCTTGTTAACGCAATGGCTTTAGGTTTAATGGAAACCAAAGAGATCGTGCGATCAGGAGCAGAAGGTATAGGTTTTCCAGTTGTATATGTTGGCAGTACTACAGGAAGAGACGGAATGGGTGGAGCTAGTTTTGCAAGTGCAGAACTTACAAGTAAATCTCTTGATGATCGTCCTGCTGTTCAAGTAGGTGACCCATTTCTTGAAAAGGGTTTAATAGAAGCATGTTTAGAAGCCTTTAAAAATGAAGAAGTTGTTGCTGCTCAAGATATGGGAGCAGCAGGATTAACATGTAGTACATCAGAAATGGCTGCAAAAGGAAACGTTGGAATTGAAATTGATCTTGATTGTGTACCTGCTAGAGAAGAAGGAATGACTCCTTATGAATTTTTATTATCTGAATCCCAAGAAAGAATGCTTTTTGTCGTTAAACCTGGCTTTGAAAAAAACTTAGAAAAACGTTTTATTCAGTGGGGCTTAAATGTATCTATTGTAGGAAAAGTAATAGAAGAAAAAATAGTAAGAGTAATACATAAAGGTAAAATTGTAGCTAACTTACCTGCTAATGCACTAGCAGATGATACTCCAGTAGAAAGTCATTATTTGTTAAATGAGCCTCCAAAAGAAATACAAAAACATTGGCAATGGAATGAAAATCAATTACCAATAGGATCTCAAAATGGAATAAGAAAAGATAAGGAAAAAAACATTCTATCTTGGAATCAAATAATTTTAGATTTATTAGATAATCCATCTATAGCCTCTAAAAATTGGATATATCGTCAATATGATTATCAAGTACAAGCAAATACTTTAATTCCGCCAGGAATCGCAGATTCTGCTGTTGTCAGATTAAGACCTCAAGAGGGTTTAGAAGCAATGAATCATACAAAAAGAGGAATTGCAGCTGTAGTCGATTGTCCTAACAGATGGGTCTTTTTAGATCCTTATAGAGGGAGTTTGGCTGCAGTTGCAGAAGCCTCTCGAAATATTAGTTGTGTAGGTGCTAAACCACTTGCTGTTACTGACAATTTAAACTTCTCTTCTCCTGAAACAAAAACAGGTTATTGGCAACTTGCTTTATCTTGTCAAGGGTTATCTGAAGCTTGTAAAACAATGGAGACTCCTGTGACTGGAGGAAATGTTTCTTTATATAATGAGACCAAAGATGTCAATAATAATATTCAGCCTATACACCCAACTCCTGTTATAGGAATGGTGGGATTAGTAGAAGATATTAGTAACTTATGTAATTTATCTTGGAAGTTTCCTGGAGATATTATTTATTTATTGGGAATACCTTTAGAAAATAATCATACTCATCAAGATAGCAGAGTTTCATTATCAGGCAGTTCTTATTTAGAATATATTCATGGCATTATTTCAGGTCGACCTCCAGAGATAGATTTGTTATTAGAAAAATCTGTTCAATCTTTTTTGCGTAATTTAATTTCATTAAAATTAATTAACTCTGCCCATGATGTTTCAGATGGAGGAATATCAGTAGCTCTTGCAGAATGTTCTATAGCTTCTAATCTTGGAGTTCATTGGGATTTACCCTTAAATAAAGTAAGATTAGACCGTATCTTATTTGGAGAAGGTGGAGCGAGAATTTTAATTAGCATATCTCCAAATAAAGTAAAAGAATTTAACTCTATGTTAAAAGAATTTAATTCTATATCTAAAATTATTGTTAATGCTATTAATATTGCAAAAGTACAAAATATTGATGAATTTTTGATTACACAAGATCAAAAAGAATTAATTAGACTATCAATTAATCAAATGAAAAATTGTTATGAAAACTCTATTCAAAGTAAAGTAGATAAATAGTCTACTTTACTTAGAATTTAAAAAAAATTTATCATTCTTATTGGAGATTTTATGTATGTGTGGAATAGTTGGAATTGTTTCTAAGGAACAAGTTAATCAACAAATATATGACAGTCTTCTTCTTCTTCAACATAGAGGACAAGATTCTACAGGAATAGCAACTATGGAAGGAAATTTGTTTAATATGCATAAATCAAATGGCCAAGTTAAAGAAGCTTATAGAACAAGAGACATGAGAACTTTGCGGGGGCATATTGGTCTAGGTCATGTTCGTTATGCAACAAAAGGAGCTGCTGATAGAGAAGAAGAAGCACAACCTTTTTATGTAAACGCACCTTACGGAATTGTTTTAGTCCATAATGGTAATCTTACTAATACAAGAGAATTAGAAAAAGAACTTTTTAGAGTAGATAGGCGTCATACAAATTCTTCTAGTGATACAGAAATGTTGTTAAATATTTTTGCTAATGAATTACAATTTCACAGTAAATCAAGTGAATTTTCACCTGAAAATATATTCGATACTGTTAAGTCTGTTCATAATAGAGTTCAAGGTTCATATGCATCTATTGCCTTGATTGCAGGGTATGGTTTAGTAGCTTTTCGTGATCCTTTTGGCATTAGGCCTTTAATAATTGGTAAAAGAATTTCACCAACTAATACGAATGAGTGGATGGTTGCTAGTGAATCTTTAGTTCTGGAAAATAATGATTATGAAATAGTCAGAGATGTAGAACCAGGAGAAACTATCTTTATTTCAACTACGGGCGAATTTTTTTCTAATCAATGCTCTGACAAACCTAAACTATTTCCTTGCTCATTTGAGTACGTATATTTAGCTCGTCCAGATTCAGTTATGAATGGAATATCTGTTTATGAAGCAAGATTAAGAATGGGAAATCTTCTTGCGGAGACAATAAAAGAACAAATACCACTTGGTGACATAGATGTTGTTATGCCGATACCTGACTCTTCTCGACCTGCTGCAATGCAAGTTGCAAAAAATTTAGGTATTGAATATAGAGAGGGTTTTTTCAAAAATCGTTATGTAGGAAGAACTTTTATTATGCCAGGACAGTCTCTTAGAAAAAAATCAGTAAGACAAAAACTAAATGCTATGAGTACTGAATTTAAGGGCAAAAATATAGTAATAGTTGATGATTCTATTGTAAGAGGAACTACATCTCAACAAATAGTTCAAATGGCTAAAAGTGCTGGCGCAAATAAAATTATATTTACTTCCGCGGCTCCTCCTATTAGGTATTCTCATGTATATGGAATTAATATGCCTAGCAGAAAAGAATTAATTGCCTATAATAGATCTATTAGTGAAATAGAAGATAAACTTGGGATTGATAAATTAGTTTATCAGAGTATTTCCAATTTAAAAAAAGCAATAGTGGATACATCTAATATTAAAAATTTAGATTTATCTTGTTTTTCAGGCGAATATGTTACAGGAACTATTACTGATGAGTATTTAAAATGGGTTGAATCCGAATATTTGTCTTAATTTTGCATTCCTTCTATAATTGGTTCAATTTTTTTTATTATTTCATTGGTATCCATTAGTAATGAATTTTTATTTTCTTTTTTATAACCCATTTTTTCGATAATCTCTTGTGATATTTGTTTATAGTTATCTTTAGTAGTTATTATAATGGATTTTTCTGTAGATTTATTGGCATAAATAACTCTATTAATTGGCTTATTTTTTGAATCTTTTATATATATTCCAACCTCACCAAGATCGCCTCTTTTACATAATCTAATATCTTTTACTTTTAACTTTATAAATATACTTTGCTCTGTAATAAGAATAATATCTTCTTTTTCTGGATTCCTACAGGCTATTGCATTTACAATTTTTTCTTCTGGGAATAATTTTATTATACTTGGACCTTGAGCTAATTTTCCCATTAAAGGAAGATCTTCACTGTTAACTTTCAGCTTTATTAACCTTCCTAAATTTGTAGCTACTACCACTTCACCTTCATCGTGACAGAATATAGCTGATTTTAATGAAACATTTTCTTTTAATTTTAAAATAGTTGTTGCTCTATTAGACATTTCTAAAACTTCTTTCATAGGAAGTCTTTTGAATTTTCCATCACTTGTTAATAAACCTAAGCTGTAATCTTTTTCTAAAGGGATTGTTAGTATTGCTAATATTTTTTCTCCTTCCAAGCCACTAGGTAAGAACTTATTTAATGGGCCAGGGTTTTTACCACAAAATTCCCATTGAATTATTCCTATTTTACCTGTATTAGTTATTGCTATTAATTTAGGCATATTTTTAACTTTATATATTAACTTAGGTGGAGTTACATCACTGTCTAAATTAATATTATTATCTATATATACCTTATTTAGTACTTTAGGACTTATTATTTTAATTTGATTATTTAATTGCATTATCAATATTCCATCTTTATTTATAGCTTCAAGCGCTTGTTTCCTTTGTAGTTCTTTATTTGGCCTTTGATTTGCAGTTCTTTCAGCCATAATTTCGTCTCCACCTTTAATTAATTTTGTTAATCTTTCACTTCCAAATTTCTTTTTAAGAAGTTTTAATTCATTGCTTAATATCTTCATTAATTGTTTTCTATCTTGTAGAATAAAATCTAACTCTTCTTTTTTTTCATTTAATTCTTTTTCTTCTTTTTTAAGAGAGTTTTTTTCAAGAGCTGTTAGTTTACGTAATGGCATACCAAGAACACCATCTGCTTGTTTTTCATTTAAGCTTAGTTCTTCCATTAACTTACTTCTTGCTTCAATAGCATCTTTTGCCTCTTCAATTAAGTTAATAACTATTTTTAAATTCTTTAAGGCCTTAATTAAACCTTCTATGATTTCTAATCTGTTTAATGTTTTCTTTAATGAATATTGTGTTCTTTTAATTATTGTGAGCTCTCTAAACTCTAAAAAATTTAATAAAAGATCTTTTAACGATAATTGCAATGGTTGGCCATTAACAAGAGCAAGTAATATTGCCCCATAGTTATTTTGAAGAGTCGTTTTGTTATATAAATCTTTTAATATTTTCTCTGGGTTTGTATCTCTTCTTAATTCAATTACTATTCTCATTCCTTGTCTATCACTTTCATCTCTGATATCTGCTATACCATTGAACTTACCATCGTTTACTTGAGCTGCTAATTTTTCAATCCAGCCAGACTTACTTACTTGATAAGGTAATTCAGTAATTATAATAGCTGTTCTTTTATGTTTTCCTTTGCCTGGATTAATTTCTTCAATATGAGCTATCCCCCTCATTGGAATACTTCCTTTTCCCTTTAAATATGTTTCTTTAACTCCTGTTCCCAATAATATTTCTCCCCCTGTTGGGAAATCTGGTCCAGGTACAAGTTCTAATAATTTTTCATCCGAACAATTGGGATTTTTTATTAATGCAATTAATCCATTTACAATTTCGTTTAAATTATGAGGTGGGATACTTGTTGCCATTCCCACAGCAATACCAGTACATCCATTAAGTATTAGAAATGGTAATTGCGCTGGTAGAACGTTTGGCTCTTGTTGAGACCCATCAAAATTAGGAGAAAATTCAACAGTTTCAAAATCTATTTCGCTTAAAATTGACTCACTAGATATTTTTGCTAAACGCGTTTCGGTATATCGCATTGCTGCTGGAGGGTCATCGTCTATCGATCCAAAATTTCCATGACCTTCTAGAACAGGATACTTACAGTTAAATTCTTGTACGAGTCGAACTAATGCGTCATATACAGCTTGATCTCCATGCGGATGGTATTTACCAAGAACGTCACCTACTACGCGCGCACATTTTTTAAAAGGCCTATCAGGAGTGAGGCCTAATTCATGCATCGCAAAAAGAATGCGACGTTGGACTGGCTTTAATCCATCTCTTGCATCAGGCAAAGCCCTTCCTACGATTACGCTCATTGCGTACTCGAGGTAGGATCTTTGCATCTCTTGATGCAGTGAAATTGATTTGAGGCGCTCTTGTGTCATCCAGGTTAAGGACTAGAGGGCCTGGCGGCTTAAGGCTAATGGTCTATGACGTTTCTTACCAGTTTTTTTTATCATGAGTCGTTGTTTAGTGTTGCGTTTGCTAATGCTTTTTGTACTGTGCCAGTTAATTCCGGAGATGTAAAAAAACTTTCAGTTTCTTTTCGAAGTAGATCACCCCAAAGTTGTTCTTGTTGATATTTTGGTAAAACATAATTTGGATTTTTTTCTAAAGCTTCTTTTGCGTAGACAAAACAAAGCGTTTTATCTTGCTTTGTTAAAAAGATAGCAACAGCTAATGCTAGTAATGGCTCTGCATCTCTTTTAATATCTAAAACAGTTTTCCATTTTTCAATTGCTTCTTCTTTTTTTCCTATTTCAAATAATATTAATCCTTCATTATTGATAGCTTGCCAAAACTCCGGATTAAGAGAAGATGCTTTTTTAAAGGCAATTAAGGCAGCATTAAATTTTTTTTGTAAAAATTTAGAGTTTCCTAATTGAAAATATGCATTTGAATTTTCCGGATCAATTGCTAATCCTTTATTAATAGAGGCGATAGCATTATTGATTTTACCTTGTTGAATTAATATTGCTGCTTCCTTAAACCAATAATTAGCAAAAGTAGGATTTAATTGTTTTGCTTTATTAAGTGATTCAATTGCTTTATTTAATTTATTCATTCTAATTTCAGTTTCGGCTAATATTGCCCAAATTCTGTCATCTTTAGGATTTATTTTTACAGCAAGTAATGCTAATTGATTAGCTTTTTTTACTTGTCCAAAATAAATTAGTTGTGCTGCTGTTTTCCCTATAGCTATACTTGTTGACTCTAATTCTTTTTTGTTTGGTTCGTAAACATTTGGAATAAAACTATATGCAGGTTGTTCAAAATATTTAATTGAAAGTATACAAAAGGCGGCACAAATAAATATTTTTTTATTTCTAATCATTATCTTTTCCTACGAGATTGATTTTCTGAAAGACTATTGTATTCAATTGCATTTAAATTTCTTCGCCACATCCAAGGTTTCATTCGTTTAAGAGTTGAGTTTTTCAATTTTTGGTTCCATTCATTTTCCTCCCAAGTTTTAACTTGAGATTTTCTTAAGTTTAGAACCCATTGTTTTGGCTGCATATCAGGATCTTTGCTGCTAATGGTTGATTTTTTGTTCCAAGGGCATATTTCTTGACATATATCGCATCCAGCAATCCATTCGCCTATAGATTCTTTAATTGCTTTAGGTAATTCTGGATTTCGATTTTCCAAGGTGTGGTATGGCAAGCATAGGCGAGAATTAATTACAAAAGGTTCTGTAATTGCATGAGTGGGACAAGCCTCAATACATTTTCGACAATTTCCACATAATGATTTTGCTGGTTTATCAGCCGTTAAGTTTTCCGTGCAGAGTAAATACCCTAAAACCATCCATGAACCATTTTTTTCGTTAATCAAATTGCTATGTTTTCCAATCCAACCAAGTCCTGCTTCTTCAGCCCAGGCTTTTTCAAGCAGAGCGCTTGAGTCTACGCATACTTTCCATTTACATTCAGGTCTTTGTCGCTCCAACCATAAACCCAATTTTTTAAGTCTTTTTTCAATTATTTTGTGATAATCCATACCCCATGCAAAACGACCAATTTTTAGCGAATTAGGATGAGGTTTGATATCTACGTAGTAATTGAGTCCTACAGCAAGAACACTTTTTACTCCAGTTAATAAAGTTTCTATATTTTTTCTTCTAGGTGCTTGCATCCAATTCATATCAGCATGATGACCTGCTTCAAGCCATCGATCTAATGCCGCTGTGCGCAATTTCAACCTAGTGCTACCAGGCACTCTTGCAATTCCAACAGGATTAAATCCCTGATCTTTAGCCTGCTCTTTTAGTTTCTTGCTGAGCAGATCTTGTGTGTTGAGGCACTCCACAATTTTTATAAAAAAAAGAGAGTTTTTATATCTTCTCTTTCTTGTTTAACAAATAGTATTCTGTTGATAGCTCTTTCTCTAAATTTGTTTTTATCAATTAGCTTTTATTATTTGACGATTTAGATTGAAATTCATGCCTTGTTTAAATAACCTATATAAAAAGGATTAGATCCTTATTGGTGCAG